>Ga0302308_10000312_pt1 | contig 43297 bp, 39 predicted proteins | sample III_Palsa_E3_3_FD_200531 | JGI IMG/M metagenome (GOLD analysis project Ga0302308, IMG submission 200531) | Peat permafrost microbial communities from Stordalen Mire near Abisko, Sweden - III_Palsa_E3_3 | ecosystem: Environmental > Terrestrial > Soil > Palsa > Peat permafrost | place: Sweden...
TGGTCTACTTTCTCGTGGGGCGGCGGACGGCCAAGGCCCAAGCGGCCTGACACGCCACTGGACTCAGGCGGCCGGCTTGCTTCGCCAGCCCACCGAGACGGTGGCCGCGAGGGGCAGTTCGCTGATCCTTCGCCGCAACTGGTCGACCCGGGCCGCGCTCAGGCCCTGGGCGACGATACGCATGGATAGGCGCGCACCATCGACCACCGCCCGGGTGTCTACCAGCCTGGCCTGCTGAACCGCGAAACACCCCAGCACGCGCATCAAGGCGTCGTCGCTGTCCGGGGCGTCGACAATGAACAGCTGCTCGTCGAGTTTGGCCTCCGCCGCGACCTGGGTCACGGTTTGAGCAGCTGGTGTTCGAGGCTGACCAGGCTGACGCCCCGCGCCGCGCGAACGATGGAGGCGCAGCGCTCGGCGCCGTCCTCGTCGACCCCGGTCAGGCGCAAGGTCGCCTCGAACCGGTCGCCGACAGCCCGCAGGCTGAGCTGGCGAAGCTGGGCGCCGACCCGGGTCAGGGCGTCGGAGACGGCCTCGAGGCAGGGCGATGGCGAGCTGGTGGAGATCAGCACCAGATGGACCTGTTCGGTCACAGGCAGAAGGGCGGCGTCATACATGGTCGCGCCCTCCCGGCTGGAGGCTGGTCGGATCGGAAATCGGCTTGGTCTTGGTCATCTGGAGGTCCTTTTGGTTGGGAGTGAAGGACCGCCGGCGCAACAAAAAACCCCGCGCCTTTATCAGGAGCGGGGTGGCTTTTAGCCTTGCGAACCGGCGGCGGTTAGATCGCGCGCTGTCGCCCCGTTCCTGCAAAGCAGGGGGTAATCATCATCATAATGGACATGGTTTTGGAGCGCGCGGCGACGGTCCCGCGGGTGATCCCGCAGGCGGCGTGTCCGGCGATGTCCAGGCGGCTCGTCATACGAGGCGTCAGGCTCCTCAAAGGTCCGAGGGCGTTATGGCGCAAAACCTGGGCGGCGCCAAGAAAGTCCTCATCGCGCTCACCCGAGCTATGCGACCTGCACAAAGCTCCTCATCCTGAGGCGCCCGCGTAGCGGGCCTCGAAGGACGCGGTGGCGGCTCCGTGCGTCCTTCGAGGCTCGGCTACGCCTCGCACCTCAGGATGAGGAAGAGTGTGGGGAGCCTTCCCTTAAAGCGCTGCTCATCCGCCATTCAGGTGCGCTCGGGCAAACCTGCGCCAACGCCCAACAAACACCGGGATTTCGGCCCAGAGGTGGACGATCGGTCAACCGTGATCGGTCATGATCCATCTCGGAGCGAAAGCAGGCTTCAACGGTTGGGATGTCCAGTGAGGGACGATCGATGCGTCGAACGCTTCAACTGGGGGCAGGTTTGGGTTTGGCGGTCAGCGCAGCAGCGCTGGCGACGACGCCCGCCCGCGCCGCGCCCGATCAGGCCCAGACCCTGGCCCTGCTCAATCGTGTGACCTGGGGTGCGACACCGGCCAGCGCCGCCGAGATCGAGGCCATTGGGCCGGATCGCTGGCTGGCGCGCCAGCTGCATCCGGGCGCCGATGACGCCCTGCCGCCGGCAGTGCAGGCCCAGATCGACGCCCTGCCCATCTCCAGCGAGCCGATGGCCCAGCTGGTGGTGGACCTGGACGCGCAGAACAAGGCCGCCAATGCCCTGACCGATCCGGATCAGAAGAAGGCGGCGCAACAAGCCTACCAACAGGCGATGACCGCGACGGCTAAACAGGCCGCGACCCGGGAGATCCTGCGCGATCTCTATTCGCCAGACCAGCTCAAGGAACAAATGACCTGGTTCTGGTTCAACCATTTCAATGTGCACGAATACAAGGCCAACATCCGCCCGATGATCGGCGACTATGTGGACCGGGCGATCCGGCCCCACGCCCTGGGCCGTTTCCGCGACCTGCTCGAGGCCACGCTGAAGCATCCGGCCATGCTTCGCTATCTCGACAACGCCGACAATGCGGCGAACCACATCAACGAAAACTACGCCCGCGAGATCATGGAGCTACACACCCTGGGCGTGGGCGCCGGCTATTCGCAGAAGGACGTGCAGGAACTGGCGCGGATTCTGACCGGCGTCGGGATAGACACCAAGCCGGACAATCCGCATCTCAAGCCCGAGCTGCAGGGCCAGCTGATCCGCGAGGGCCTGTTTGAGTTTAACCCGGCTCGACACGACTATGGCGACAAGGTCTTCCTGGGCCATGTTATCAAGGGCGCGGGCTTTGGCGAGGTGGAGCAGGCGCTGGATATCCTCGCCCGCGACCCCGCCACCGCGCGGCATGTGTCCACGCAGATCGCCACCTACATGGTCTCCGACAATCCGCCGCCGGCCCTGGTGCAGCGGATGGCCGCCAGCTTCCAGCACAGCGACGGCGACATCGCCGCCGTGCTGCAGACCCTGTTCCGTTCGCCGGAGTTCAAGGCCTCGCTGGGAACCCGGTTCAAGGACCCGGTCCACTATGTGATCTCGTCCGTGCGTCTGGCCTATGGCGACCGGGTGATCCTCAACACCGGCCCGGTGCAGAACTGGGTGGGTCGCCTGGCCGAGGGCTTCTATAATCACGAAACGCCGGACGGCTTTGCGATGACCTCGGCGGCCTGGGACAGTCCGGGCCAGATGTCGACCCGGTTCGAGATCGCCCGCCAGATCGGCTCCGGCTCCTATGGCCTGTTCAAGCCTGACCAGCCCGGCGCCGGCGACCATCCCGGCTTTCCGCAGTTGCAGAACGCCCTCTACTACCAGTCCATCGCCCAGACCCTGAGCCCGCCGACGCGCAACGCCCTCGACCAGGCGACCTCGGCGCAGGATTGGAACACGCTGCTGCTGTCGTCCCCCGAGTTCATGCGTCGTTAGGTGCCCGCCATGCTTCGTCGACATTTCATCGCCAGCGCCGCCGCGGCCTTTCCGGCCATCGCCGCCGGCCACGTCTGGGCCGCGCCCCAGGCCAAGACCCGGCTCCTGGTGGTCTTCCTGCGCGGGGCCTATGACGCCGCCAATGTGGTGATCCCGGTGGGCGCGGACTTCTACTACCAGTCCCGGCCGACCATCGCCGTGCCCAAGCCCGATCCGGCCAACCCCAACTCGGCGCTCGTCCTGGATGCGGACTGGGGCCTGCACCCGGCCTTGAAGGATTCGATCTATCCGCTCTGGCGGCAGAAGCAGATCGCCTTCGTCCCCTTCGCCGGGACCGACGACCTGACCCGCAGCCATTTCGAGACCCAGGACACCATAGAGCTCGGCCAGCCCTTGCAGGGGCCGCGCGACTATGGCTCCGGCTTCATGAGCCGCCTGGCGACCCAGCTTTCGGGCGCTCAGCCGATCGCCTTCACCGACCAGTTGCCGCTGACCTTCCGGGGCGGTGGTGCCGTGCCGAACATGAGCGTCAACGTCTCCGGCAAGCCCGGGATCGACGATCGCCAGGCCAAGCTGATCGAGCAGATGTATCAGGGCCAGCCCCTGGCCACATCGGTCAGCGAGGGCTTTCAGGTCCGCGACGAGGTCTATCGCTCCGTTTCCGCCGAGATGGTCGCCGCCAATCGCGGCGCGGTCTCGCCCAAGGGGTTCGAGCTGTCGGCGCGGCGGATCGCGCGGCTGATGAAGACCCAGTTCAACGTTGGCTTCGTCGATGTCGGCGGCTGGGACACCCATGTGAACCAGGGGGGTGCCCAGGGCTATCTCGCCGGCCGCCTGGGCGAGCTGGGACGCGGCCTCGCCGGCTATGCCGACGAAATCGGCCCGGATGACTGGAACAACTCCGTGGTGGTGGTCATCTCCGAGTTCGGCCGCACCTTTCATGAGAATGGCGACAGGGGCACCGACCACGGTCATGGCAGCGTCTACTGGGTCATGGGCGGCAAGGTGAACGGCGGCCGCATGCTCGGCCGCCAGGCCGCCGTCACCCAGGCCAGCCTGAACCAGAACCGCGACTATCCCGTGCTGACCGAATACCGCGCCCTGTTCGGCGGTTTGTTTCAGCGGCTTTACGGGCTGGATGGCGCGCGGCTGGAAGCCGTGTTCCCGCAGGCGCCGCCGGTGGATTTGCGGCTGGTTTAGGGGCTCAAATTATATCCGCTCATCCCGGCGAATGCCGGGACCCACGGGAATGGACACTGCCCGTGCGTCCTTCGAGGCCCGCTGACGCGGGCGCCTCAGGATGAGGGAGACGAATTGGCTTCACAAAAAGTCCTCATCCTGAGGTGCGAGCCGTAGGCGAGCCTCGAAGGACGCACAGAGCGCAACCCGCATTCAGACTCTCAGTCGTCCACCCGCGCCTCGGCGTATCCGCTCACCACCACCACACCATTCTGGTTGACCGTGGAGACGTCGAAAACGGCGATCTTCTGGCCGTCTTCGTCCTTGACCTCCTTCACCGTGGCCGTGGAGTCCAGGGTGTCGCCTGGCCAGACCTGGTTGGTGAAGCGGACGCCGTATTTGGTCAGACGCGCGTCGCCGACATAGTCGGTCAGCATCTTGCCGGTCATGCCCATGGTCAGCATGCCGTGGGCGAACACCGACGGATAGCCGGCCACCTTGGTGGTGAAGACCTCGTCGGTGTGTAGCGGATTATAGTCGCCGGACGCGCCCGCATACTGGACGATCTGGGTGCGCTTCAGGTCCTCGACCAGGCGGGCGGTGTGGGCGTCGCCCACCTTCAGCTTCTTGGCGCTCAAAGCCATTGTCGTTGCTCCTCAGCTCTTCGCGTCGACGGGACGTTCGGTGCGGACACCGACGCCTCGCGCGGTGATGACCAGTTCGCCGTTCTGGTCGCGGTATTCGGTGACGCTTTCGGAGAAGACCAGCTTGCCGGCGCGGGCGCTTTCCTTCTCCCAGGTCTTGCCGGGGGAGGTGGTCGCCGTCAGGACGTCGCCGGGCTTCAGGTGGCGATGGTATTCGAAGTGCTGCTCGGCATGCAGGCCGCCCCCGCCACCCCCGCCGCCGCCGCCGCCGGGTTCGCGCTTGATGCCGGTGGGCTCCTTGCCGGAGCCGAACCAGGGCTTGCCGATCTTGGGCCGCAGACCGTAGTCCGGATCGAACTGGGCGCTGGCCTGGGCGAAGGTGGGCGGGGCGATGATGCTGCCGGCCTCGGTCTTCTTCGCCGCCTCGGCGTCGCTATAGACCGGATTGTCGTCGCCCACCGAGCGGGCGAACATCAGGATGTGGCTGGCTTCCACCGGAAAGCTTTTGGCGGCCATGTGTTTCCTCTCCCTGCTCCCGTTTCGGAGCTTCGCCCCTATCAGAGCCGGGGCGAGGCGGTCTCGTCAACCACCGAAGCGAGGTTCCCTAGGGGCGCCGCATCGAGATTTTCTGCGAAACGGTATGGCCGACCTGTGGGCTTCATCCGCGCTGTCGACCTAGATTTCGTGCATCCACCTTCAGAATTACCGGATGGTCCCCGCGCTTGCGCAGGCCGGGTTTGACGCCAAATCCCCACAAGGGGAAGCTTTTCCAAATCCGTTCACGACCCAGACCAAGGACCCGCCCATGCCCAGCCTGTTCGATCCGCTTCGCATCGGCGATCTCGATCTGCCCAACCGCGTCGTCATGGCGCCGCTGACGCGGTTGCGGGCTGGCGAGACCCACATCCCCAACGCCCTGATGGCCGACTACTACGCCCAGCGCGCATCCGCGGGCCTGATCATCTCCGAGGCGACGCCGGTGACCCCGCAAGGCATCGGCTATCAAGGCGTGCCGGGCGTCTGGTCGCCGGAGCAGGTGGAGGGCTGGAAGCTGGTCACCAAGGCGGTGAAGGCCGCCGGCGGGCGCATCTTCATGCAGCTCTGGCATGTCGGCCGCATCTCGGACCCCTCCTTCCACGACGGGCGCCCGCCCGTGGCGCCCAGCGCCATTGCGGCCAAGGGCAACGTCAGCCTGCTGCGTCCCGAGCGCGCCTATCCGACGCCCCGCGCGCTGGCGCTGGACGAAATTCCCGGCGTGATCGAGGCCTATCGCCAGGGCGCCGAATTCGCCCAGGCCGCCGGGTTCGACGGCGTCGAACTGCACGGCGCCAACGGCTATCTGCTCGACCAATTCCTGCAGGACGGCTCCAACACCCGCACCGACGCATACGGCGGCCCGATCGAGAACCGCGCCCGCCTGCTACTGGAAGCCACCGACGCCGCCATCTCCGTCTGGGGCCGCGACCGGGTCGGCATGCATCTGGCGCCGCGGGCGGACTCCCACTCCATGGGCGACAGCAACCTGGCTGCCACCTTCGGCTATGCGGTCAAGGAACTGGACAAGCGCGGCATCGCCTTCATCTGCGCCCGTGAACACCAGGCGGCCGACAGCCTGGGCCCGGACCTGCGCAAGGCGTTCGGCGGCGTCTATATCGCCAACGAGGGCTTCACCGGCGAAAGCGCTCAGGCGGCGCTGGACGCCGGGATCGCCGACGCGGTGGCCTTCGGCAAGGCCTTCATCGCCAACCCCGACCTGCCGCTGCGCCTGCGCACCGGAGCGCCGCTAAACGACCTGGTTCCGCAGACCATCTATTCGCCGGATGAGCGGGGATACACCGACTATCCGGCGCTGGCTGAGGCTCCGGTGGCGGAGAACGCTTAAATCTAGAGGCGCCGCCTGGTGCGTCCTTCGAGGCCCGCTGGCGCGGGCGCCTCAGGATGAGGAAGAGAGATGGCCTTCACAAAAGGTCCTCATCCTGAGGCGCGAGCCAAAGGCGAGCCTCGAAGGACGCACGGTCGTCGCCCTACCGCTTCTGCCCATAACCCTTGAACTGCTCCAGGACCTCGCCGATCTGGCCCTCGCTCAGCAGGTTCGGGCCGCCGATGGCCAGGGTCCCCCAATAGACCGCCGCCTGTTCCTCGACCTCTTCGGCGATGGCCAGGGCCGCTTCCAGGCTGCGACCGACGACGACTTGGCCATGGTTGGCCATCAGGGCGGCGTAGCGGCCGTCCAGCATCTCGACCACGGCGTCCGCCAGTTCGGTCGAGCCAAAGGTGGCGTAGGGCGCCACCGGCACCGAGGCGCCGCCGGCCACGGCGACCATATAATGCAGCGCCGGAATCGGCTTGCCGGCGCAGGCCAGGATGGTGGCGTGGCGCGAATGGCAGTGGACCACGGCGCGGGCGTCGGGGCGCTTTTCCAAGAGACGCTGGTGCATCCGCCATTCGCTGGAGGGCTTCAGCGAACCCTCGGGCGTCGAGCCGTCGGCCGCGACGGGGACCATCTGATCGGGGCTCAGCCGGCTCGCCGGAATGCCGCTGGGCGTCACCAGCAGGCCCTTGCCAAAGCGCACCGAGACATTGCCGCTGGTGCCGCGATTGAGCCCTCGCGCGTCCATGGCCTGCATCACATCCACCGCGCGGCGGCGCAGGTCGGCTTCGTCGGGCGGGTTGCTCATGCGTGTTCCTCGGCGGGCGTCATCTGTTTCATCGCGGCGACCGTCGCGTCGAAGCTTTCCAGCTTGCCCAGCGTCGCCAACCCCTGCGCCACCAACGCCGCCGTCGCGGTGGCGAAGCGGGCCGCTTCGATCGGCGTCCAGCCGCGATCCAGGGCGGCGATGAAGCCGGCGCAGAAGCTATCGCCGCAGCTGGTCGTGTCGACCGGGGTGATGACAAAGGCGGGCAGGGTGGTCCGTGCGCCGTCCAGCCGCAGCAGTGAGCCGTGGCGGCCCTTCTTGATGATCACGTTGCGGGCGCCGAGATCGAGGAAGACGTCCGCCGCCGCCTGCAGGTCCTCCAGGCCCGTGAGGAAGCTCGCCTCGGCGGCGCTGGGGATGAAGTAGTCCAGGTTCGGCGCCAGGGTCTTCAACTCGTCCATCGCCGAGCGGCGAGGCGAGATCAGATCGCAGGTGACGATGGCGCCAGCGGCCTTGGCCTGGCGCACCAGATCGGCGCCGGGGCCCTTGTCGAGATTGCGCCCGCCGATGCCGGCATAGTGCAGGAACTTGGCGCCGCGCGCCGCGTCCAGGACCGCTTCGCTCACCCCCGCCGAGCCCCCCGCGCCGACAGCATGGAAGTTGGGCCGTCGCCCCTGGCTGTCCACCGCCAGCACCGTGGTCGAGGTCGGAACGCCGGCCTGGGTTTCCAGCAGGCTGACATCCACGCCGGCTTCCTCATAAGCCAGCCGCACCATCCGCCCGGCCAGATCGTCGCCCACCGCCGAGACCAGCTTGACCTTTAAGCCCAGCCTGGCCGCCACATAGGCCGCACCGCCCGCCGTGCCGGCTGGAGCGATGGCGATGCCGTCGACCAGATGCGTGCCCTCGCTGTCCGGCAAGGCGTCGATAGGTCGAGCCACCACGTCCAGGGTGGTGAGGCCGATGGTGACGAGACCTTGCCGCATGAGGAGCCTGATGTTTGCTGGAGCCGCGTCTTAGATCACATGTAGATCGGGTGCACATCAATTGGCCGGCGCTCGCCCCCTCCGTCACGTCGCTTTCGCTACGCTTCAGCGCCGCGCCACCTCCGCCCGTTTCGCTGTGCTCACGGGGGAGGAGAAAGTCAGCGCGCGCTTCTCCTCCCATGCAAGCGAAGCGCAGCGGGGGAGGTGGCAAAACGTGTAGCGTAGCGAAACGTTTTGACGGAGGGGGCGAGCGCCGGCGGTTCGACTGACCCGAAGCGGCCTGAAGAACCTGCCACCGGCTCTCACCCAATCCCGATGCACACGTATTTGGTGTCCAAATACTCCTCGAGCCCCTGATGACCGCCCTCGCGGCCCAGCCCGGACTCCTTCACCCCGCCGAACGGCGCCGCGGCCACCGTGGGCAGGCCGTCGTTCACCGCGACGATGCCGCATTGCAGCGCCTCGACCACGCGGAAGGTGCGGCCGATGTCGCGGGTGAAGACATAGCCGGCCAGGCCCACGGTGGAGTCGTTGGCCATGGCGATTCCCTGCGCCTCGGTTTCGAAGCGGATCAGCGGCGCGACGGGGCCGAAAATCTCCTCCTTCAGCACGCCCATGGGCGCGACGACGTCGGTCAGCACGGTGGGTTCGTAGAACAGGCCGCCCAGGGGATGCGCTGAGCCGCCGGTGAGCGCCTTGGCGCCGTGACCCACCGCGTCGCCGACCAGGCGTTCGACCTTCTCCAGGGCGTCCTGGTTGATCAGCGGGCCGATAGCGACGCCGGCCTTCACGCCGGGGCCGACGGTCAACTTGCTCGCCGCCTCGGCCAACTTCGCGGCGAAGGCGTCATAAATCCCGGTCTGGACGAAGACGCGGTTGGCGCAGATGCAGGTCTGGCCGGCGTTGCGGAACTTGGCGGCGATGACCCCGGCGACGGCCTTGTCGAGGTCGGCGTCGTCGAACACCAGCACCGGCGCATTGCCGCCCAGCTCCAGGCCCAGCTTCTTCACCGTGCCGGCGCACTGGCGATAGAGCAGCTTGCCGACCGCGGTCGAGCCGGTGAAGGACAACACCCGCACCACCGGGCTGTCACACAGCGCCTTGCCGGCGCCGGCGGCGTCGGTGGTGGTGACCACGTTGAACACGCCCGGCGGCAGCCCGGCTTCCTCGCCCAGCTTGGCCAGGGCCAGGGCGCATAGGGGCGTCTCGTCGGCGGGCTTGGCGACCATGGTGCAGCCGGCGGCGATGGCCGCGCCGGCCTTGCGGGTCAGCATGGCGATGGGGAAGTTCCAGGGCGTGATCGACGCGGTGACGCCCGAGGGCTGGCGCAGAGTCAGGTAGCGCTTGCCGGCCACGATGGAGGGGATGACGTCGCCATAGGCCCGTTTGGCCTCCTCGGCGAACCAGTCGATGTAGCTGGCGCCGGTCGCGACCTCGCCCCGCGCTTCGGCCAGGGGCTTGCCCTGTTCGGCGGTCATCAGCTGGGCCAAGTCTTCCTGATGGCTCATGAGCAGCTGGCCCCAGCGGCGCAGGATCACGCCCCGCTCATGCGGGGTGGTCGCCGACCAGCCGGGCAGGGCCGCTTCGGCGGCGTCGATGGCGGTCTGTACGTCGGCCGGCGTCAGGTCGGCCACCTCGGCGATGACCACGCCGGTGGCGGGGTTGGTGACCGCGAAGGTCTTGGCCCCCGAAACCCATTGGCCGCCGATATAGGCTGAGGTGAAGTCGGAGGGTTTCATGGGGGCAGCCTTCTACAATCTTATCCCGGCCGGGCGATCAGGACGGCCGATAGCACCAGCGCGCCGATCCATACCGTCTCGGCGATCATCAGGCCAACGGGCCGCCAGCCGACGGTGACCAGGGCCTTGAAGGAGGTCTTCATGCCGAGCGCGGAGATGGCCATCACCAGGCACCAGTTCGACAGCACCGAGGCGCCGCTGGTCACCGTCTTGGGCAGCCATCCCAGGCTGTTGATGGCGACCAGGACCGCAAAGCCGATCAGGAACATCGGCACCGGCGGCTTCGGCCCCGCGCTCGCGCCGGAACCGCGCTGCATCAGGAAGGCGATGGAGAAGACCACCGGCAGCAGCATGCTGACGCGCAGCAGCTTCACATAGGTGGCGACATCGCCGGTCTGGGGCGAGATGGAATAGCCGGCGCCGACCACCTGGGCGACGTCATGGATGGTGCCGCCGAGAAAGACGCCGGACTGGATGTGGGTCAGGCCCAGGCTGACGGCCAGGATCGGATAGAGGATCATCGCCAGGGTCGACAGGGCGGTGACCAGGACCACTGTAAGAATGGTGTCGCGCTCGGCGTCCTCGTCCTTGGGCAGCACGGACGCGATCGCCAGGGCCGCCGAGGCGCCGCAGATGCCCACCGCGCCGCCGGAAAGAATGCCAAAGGATCGCTTCAGGCCAAGCCAGCGCGACGCGACGGTTCCCAGGCCGATGGTGCTGACGACGCCCACCACCACGGTGACGATCGGCATCCAGCCCAGGCCCATGATCTGGCTGACGGTGATCCGCGCGCCCAGCAGCGCCACGCCGATCCGCAGGATGGTCTTGGACGAGACCTCGATCCCGGCGATGCAGCGGCCTTCCTCGTGCAGGAAGTGGAAGGCCATGCCGATCAGCAGGGCGAACAGCATCACCGGCGCCTTGTACTGTTGCGACAGCCAAGTGGCGGCCAGGGCCACGGTGCCGGCGGCCAGCAGGCCGGGATAGATGCGGACGAAGACCGCTCGTCCGCGCGCCAGCCGCGATGGCCCGGCCGAGACAGCGCTTGCGGGCGCGGCGCGGTCTCCGGCCAGGCCTTCCATTCCGTCGTAGGAGTCGAAGATGCGCTGGGCCGAGGCCGTGTCGGTGTCGAGGTCGGTGCTCACCTGTCCAGAACCTCCGCGACCGCCTTGGCGGTGACCGCACTGACGCGGACATTGGACTCGTCGGTGACGCCGGCGATGTGGGGCGTGAGGATCAGATTGGGGACGCCCTGGAACATGACGCCGGAGGCCACCGTGACCGGCTCGGTCTCGAACACATCCAGCGCCGCGCCGCCCAGCTTGCCGGCCTTGAGCGCTGCGCACAGGGCCGCCTCGTCGACCACCCCGCCGCGCGCGGTGTTGATCAGGATGGCGTCGGGCTTCATCGCGGCGATGGCCGCCGTGTCGATCATCCGGCGGGTTTCGGCGGTGAGCGGGGTGTGCAGGCTGACCACGTCGCTGGCGGCCAGCAGGGTCTTCAGGTCGAGCCGCTCTACGCCGGCCCAGGCCGCATGGTCCTCGGGCAGGAAGGGGTCGTAGCCGGCGATGGTCATGCCCAGGCCCCTGGCCTTGGCGGCGGTGAGGCGGGCGATGGCGCCGAAGCCGACCAGACCTATTCGCTTGCCGTCCAGCTCGCGGCCGATCATCGCCATGCGCGGCCATTCGCCGGCGATCACCTTGTCGGTGGAGAGCCAGGCCCGGCGCAGCAGCATCATGGCGGCGGTGATCACGTATTCGGCGACGGACAGGTCGTTGGCGCCGTTGGCCGGCCGCACCTCGATCCCCCGCGCGGCGCAGGCGTCCATATCGATATTGTCCAGGCCCACGCCCAGCCGGCCGACCACTTTCAGGTTCGGCGCGGCCTCCAGCAAGGCGCCGCGCACCTGGGTGCGATTGCGGACCAACAAAGCGCGGCAGTCGGCGAGGGCGGCGGCGAGCTCAGCCGGCTTGTCGACCAGGGCCGGATCATACAGCACGTCGCGGCCGGCGAAGGTTTCGGCGATGGCGGCTTCGTCGATGAACTCGCTGATGACGATGTCGCTCATCGGGAGTCTCCGGCGAGATTAAGCAATTCAGAATATAAGACCGCACTTAATTGCAAGCCTTGAGCCTTCGCGTTAGCGCGGCTGACGAGGCGCCGGTCGCCCGGCAGGCGAACGCCGTCTTCGGCGGTCATGGTTTCCGCCAGCGCCGTCATGCGGCCTGTGAAGCCAGGGCCGGCGAAGGCCATTGGATCAAGGGCTAAGATCACCTGGCCGACCGAAGGCGACGGACCCTTGTCGTCCAGGAAGGAGCTGGCTTCCCAGCCATAGGCCCCGCCCGCCAGCGCGCCGCAGAGGATCTCCACCATCAGCGCCAACGCCGCCCCCTTGGCGCCGCCGGCCGGCGCCAGCGCGCCAGCCAGAGCCGCCGCCGGATCGGTGGTCGGCTTGCCGTCCGCGTCGGTAGCCCAATCGGCGGGGATGGCTTGGCCGGCCTTCTGCGCCGCGACAATCTTGCTGCGGGCGACCAGGGTCAGGGCCATGTCGATGACCAGCGGCGCGCGGCCGCTGAGCGGTGCGGCGAAGGCCAGGGGGTTGGTGCCCATCATGGGCTTCGCGCCACCATGGAAGGCCATGGCCTGCGGCGTGTTGGAGACGACGAGAGCGACCAGTCCCTGGTCCGCCAGCCGTTCCACCGTACGCCCGGCCTGGCCGATGTGGTGCGAGGCATAGATACCCGCCGTCGCCACGCCTGCCTCCCGCGCCAACGGCGCCAGACTGTCGATGGCGAGGTCCAGCGCCGGATAGGCGAGGCCGCCCTTGGCGTCGATGCGGATCGCGGCGGCGCGGGTCTTGGTCATGACCGGAACGGCCTGGCCGTCGACCTTGCCGGCGCGGAGTTGCGCACTGTAGCTGGCGACCCGGGTCAGGCCATGCCCGGCCTGCCCATCCGCCTCGGCCGCGACCAGGGCCGCGGCGGTCGAGGCGGCGTGGGCCACGCTGGCGCCATTGGCCTGAAGCGCGCGAGCGGCCAGCGCCCACGCGTCAGACAGGCTGAGGGTCGGCGAGGTGTCCGTAGCCGCCACGCGTCACGCGCTGCGGTAAAGCTTGGTCATCACGAACTCGCGGTGGCCCAGCGCCTCGGCCGCCGTCGAGCGGCCGTTGGAGGTGCGGACGATCATGTCGATCAGGCTGTCGCCGGCCTGGTCGATGGTCAGTTCGCGCCGTACCACGCCGGAGACGTCCACGTCGATATGTTCGCTCATCAGCCGCACGGTCTTGGGATTACCCGTGACCTTGATCACCGGCATGATCGGATTGCCGATCACGTTGCCCTGTCCGGTCGGGAAGATGTGCAGCACATAGCCGGCCGCCGCCTGCAGCGTACAGCATTCCGCCGCCGCCGAAGAAGTGTCCATGAAGTAGAGGCCGGCGCCGCGCCCAGGCGCCTCGGCGGGCTCCAGCACGTCGATGAACTTCACCTGTTTGCCGATCTTCTCCAGGTTACCCAGGGCCTTTTCCTCGATGGTGGTCAGGCCGCCGGCGATATTGCCCTTGGTGGGCTGGCTGTCAGAGAGGTCGGAGGTCTTGTGCGCCTCGATGACGTCGTTCTGGTAGGCCGACCAGGTCTTCATGAACTTGGCGCTGATCTCGGGGGAGACCGCGCGGGCCGCCGCCAGATGTTCGGCGCCGGTCAGCTCGGAGGTCTCGCCGAAGCAGCCATAGAGGCCCAGCGGCACCAGCTTGTCATACATGTTGCCGACAGTGGGGCAGGAGGCCAGGCCGGTGGTGGTGTCGCTCTCCCCGCACTTGGCCGCGATCCAGACGTCGGTCAGCGGGCATTCCACCCGCACCTGTTCCGAGGCCCAATGGACGAATTCCTTGGCTTTGCGCGACGCGGCGGCCACGGTGGCGATGTCGCCATTACCTTCGATCCAGAAGCCGGCCACCGGCTTGCCGGTGGCGGCGATGCCGTCGACCACCTTTTGGGTCCAGCCGCCTTCGATGCCGATGACGATACAGGCGGCGACATTGGCGTTGGCGCCCGTGCCGATCATGGTGCGGAAGTGCAGATCAAGGTCCTCGCCGAACTGCAGCCGGCCATAGGCGTGCGGCAGGGCGATGGTGCCCTGGATATGGGCGGCGACGGCCTCGCAAGCGGCGTTGGAGATGTCGTCCAGCGGCAGGATGGCGACATAGTTGCGGATGCCGACGCGGCCGTTCTCGCGGCGCCAGGCCCAGACGGTCTTCTTTGACAGATCCATGGGGTCCTACCAGCGCTTGGTCTTGAGGTTGTGGGTGTGGACGTGGTCGCCTTGTCTGATCGCGGCGACGACGCGGCCGATGTCCTGGCCATACTTGATCACCGTGTCGCCGACGGCGAGGTCCGCCAGGGCGATCTTATGACCGATCGGCACATCCTGGTTGGCGGTGGCGTGAAAGTCGCTGTTATCTTCGGTAATCACACACAACATGTCGGTTCCGGCGGTCAGGTCTTCGACCACGACGACGCCGACATTATCTTGGTGCGCATGTACGAGCAGGTGTGGCGCCGTCATCCTGAGCCTTGCTTGGGGTTATGGGTCTTATATAAGACACAACATTGCAGATTGGTTTGGCCGAGACAAGGCCGGCCGTCAAGAAGGAAGAGGCCAAGGTGTCCGACGACGGCGACAGCTCCGCAAACCGGCCCCGGCGCAGCCAGCGCTGGTACGACAGCCAGGACATGCGCGGCTTCGCTCATCGCCAGCGCACCCAGCAGATGGGCATCCGGCGCGAGGAGTTCCTCGGCCGGCCGGTGATCGGGATCATCAACACCTGGAGCGAGATGAGCCCCTGCCACATCCATCTGCGCGACCGGGCGCAGGCGGTGAAACGGGGCGTGCTCTTGGCGGGCGGCTATCCGGTGGAGCTGCCGGCCATGTCGGTGGGCGAGGTGATGGTGAAACCCACCACCATGCTCTACCGCAACTTCCTGGCGATGGAGACGGAGGAGCTGTTGCGCTCCCACCCCATCGACGGGGCGGTGCTGCTGGGCGGCTGCGACAAGTCCACGCCGGGCCTGCTCATGGGCGCGATCAGCATGGATATCCCGGTAATCTATTGCCCCGCCGGACCGATGTCGAACGGCCAGTGGCGCGGGACCAAGACGGGCGCCGGTACCCATACCAAGAAATACTGGGACGAGCTTCGCGCCGGCAACATCACCGCCGACGACTGGATCGACCTGGAGTCGCGAATGACCCGGTCCATCGGCACCTGCAACACCATGGGCACCGCCTCGACCATGACCTCGATCGTCGACGCCATGGGCCTGACTTTTACCGGCGCCTCGTCGATTCCGGCGGCCGACTCCGGCCATGTGCGAATGGCCTCGGCCTGTGGCGAGCGGATCGTCGCCATGGTGGCGGAGGATCTGAAGCCGTCCAACTTCCTGACCAGAGCCTCGTTCCTGAACGGGGTGGTGGCCTATATGGCGCTGGGCGGCTCGACCAACGCCGCCATCCACCTGATCGCCATGGCCGGCCGAGCCGGGGTGTCTCTGACCCTGGATGATCTGGCGCAGGCCGCTGCCCGCATTCCGGTCTGCGCCAACCTGTTCCCGTCGGGCGAATATCTGATGGAGGACTTCTTCTTCGCCGGGGGCCTGCGCGCGCAGCTGGCCAAACTGTCGAGCGAGCTCGACCTGACCGCCCGCACGGTCGAGGGCCGCACCCTCGGCGAGGCCATCGCTGGCGCGGAATGTTTCGACGACGACGTCATTCGCGGCGCCGCCAATCCGGTCGTGCCTCTGTCGCGCGGGGTGACGCTGGCTCTGCTGCGCGGCAATCTCTGTCCCGACGGAGCCATCATCAAGACCAGCGCCGCCGAGCCGCGCCTGCTGGACCACACTGGTCCGGCCCTGGTGTTCGACAGCCACGCCGAACTCAGCGCCAGCATCGACAAACCCGAGCTTGAGATCACCGAGGACACGGTGCTGATCCTGCGCAACGCCGGCCCGGTGGGCGCGCCAGGCATGCCGGAGTGGGGCAATCTGCCGATCCCCAAGAAGCTGCTGGCCAAGGGCGTTCGCGACATGGTGCGCATCTCCGACGCCCGGATGAGCGGCACCCACTACGGCGCCTGCATCGTCCACGCCGCGCCGGAAGCCGCCATCGGCGGCCCGCTGGCCCTGGTCAGGACGGGGGACATGATCCGCCTCAATGTCGCCGCCGGAACCCTGGACATGCTGGTGGACGAGGCGGAGTTGGCGCATCGTCGCGCCGCTTGGCGTGCACCCGAAACGCCCTATCAGCGCTCCTACGCCGCCCTCTACCAGGCCCATGTCGGCCAGGCGCCGCAGGGTTGCGATTTTGACTTTCTGGCCGGGCGCGCGCCCGTGCCCGAGCCGCCCATTTTCTGATCTGGAGCCCGCCCCATGCAGCCCAATCGTTTCAAGGCTTGGCTCACCGACAAGCCCGCCAAGCCGCCGCTCGGCACCTGGCTGATGACCGGCGCGCCCTCCACCGCCGAGGCCATGGGCTTCTGCGGCTTCGACTTTCTGGTGGTCGACATGGAACATGTGCCGATCGAGCTGACCGGCGCCATCGACCTGCTGCGCGCCATCGCCGGCACCCCGGCCGAGCCGCTGGTGCGGCTGAGCTGGAACGATCAGGTGCTGGTCAAGCGGGTGCTGGACGCCGGCGCGCGCAGCGTCATGTTCCCCTTCATCCAGGACGCCGACGACGCCGAGGCGGCTGTCGCCTACACCCGCTATCCGCCCGATGGCGTGCGCGGCGTGGCCGGTGTGCATCGCGGCTCGCGCTACGGCCGGGTCCCGGATTATTTCAAGACCGCAGGCGAGCAGATCGCCGTGGTGCTGCAGCTGGAGACTTTGTCGGCGATCGACGAGGCGGAGGCGATCGCGGCGGTGGACGGGGTCGACAGCCTGTTCCTGGGCCCCGCCGACCTGTCTGCCTCCATGGGTTTGATCGGCGAGATCGGCCATCCGGACGTGCAGGCCCAGATCGAACGGGCGGCCCAACTCGCCCACGCCGCCGGCAAGCCGATCGGCATCGTCGGCCCTAACCCGGAGATGGTGAAACGCTTCATCGGCTATGGCTACGACTGGGTCGCGGTGGCCTCGGACATGGCGATGATGACCGGCCGCGCGCTGGAATGGGTCACCGCCATGGGTGGCGATGCAGGCGCCCTCACGACGGCGGCCTATTAAGGATCGGTTGGATTTGGACCGGTTAGGAACACCCGCTCATCCCGGCGAGTGCCGGGACCCAGATGACAGAGCGTTGATCTTGCAAAGCGTATCCTCACTCTCAAACCTACGGTCGGCGCCCTATGATCGGGGTCCCGGCACTCGCCGGGATGAGTGGATTTTGCTGTCCCGGTAAATCGATGACCGATCCCATCACCCTCACCGCCGGCGATTGGACCGCAAAGATCGCGCCGTCCATCGGCGGCTCGCTGCTGTCGCTCACCCACAAGGGCGAGAATATCCTGCGGCAGACGCCCACCGAATCGATCGCGGCGGGCGACGTTCGCATGACCGCGGGCTATCCCATGGTCCCCTATGCCAACCGGATCGATCACGGGCGGTTCGTCTTCGATGGCGTGGCGCACCAGCTCGACACCAGCTTCATCGGCGCCCCGCACAGCATCCATGGCGTCGGTTGGCTCAGGCCCTGGGCTGTCGAATCCGAGGCCGCCCGCGCCTGCACCCTGGCCCTGCATCATCAGCCTTCGAGCCCCGCCGATGCCGACTGGCCGTTCGCCTTCGAGGCCAGCCTGCGGTTCGTGCTGACGCCAGGGCGGCTGACGATCCGCATGTCGGTGACCAATCTGGAGCCAGCGCCGGCGCCCGCCGGCCTGGGCTTCCACACCTTCTTTCCGCGCCGGCTTGGCGAGACCCTGGCGTTCCGCGCCGATGGCGCCTGGCGCAATGGCCCCGACATGCTGCCCTCGACCGTCGAGACCGGCGAGGCCTGGAACTACGTGGGCGGCCGCGCCTTGAACTCGGATGAGATCGACAACGACTTTTCCGGCTGGGGCGGCCTTGCGCGCATGTCCGCGCCATCTGGCTCGGTCATCCGGATGCGAGCCAGTCGGGCCTTTCGGGTTCTGCGGCTCTACACCCCCAAAGATCGCGACTTCTACGCGGTCGAGCCGGTCACCCATCTTGCCAACGCCATCAACCGGCCGGATGTGAAGGAGCACGCGATGACCGTTCTGGCGCCCGGCGCATCCTTGCGTGGCGATATCGAAATCGAACTGGAGGCGGCGGCGTGAGGGATCAGTTCGAACGGGTGTTGAAGGCCGACTGCCAACTGGGCGAGTCGCCGGTCTGGCTGGCGGACAGAGGCGTGTTGGCCTTTGCCGACATCACCGCCAGGAAGATCCACCACTTCGACCCGGACAGCGGCGCGCACCGCGTCGACACGGTCGAGGAAGAGGTCGGCTGTTTCGCCCCGGCCAAGGGCGGCGGCTTTGTCGCCGGCCTGCGATCAGGGGTCTGGCTGCTGGACGACGCGGGCAAGAAGCAGCGCGAACTCGCGACCAATCCGGAGGACGCCGCCACCCACCGGTTCAACGACGGCAAGGTCGATCCAGCCGGCCGCTACTACGCCGGGACCCTGGACGAGCTTAAGGCCGGCGGCACGGCCGGACTTTATCGCTGCGATCGGCGGGGTCTGGCCAAGCTGACCAACGGCATCATGACCTCCAACGGCGTCGCCTTCTCGCCGGACGGCAAGACCCTCTACCACTCCGACACGCCGCGCTTCGTGATCTGGCGCTGGGACTATGACCCGGCGACCGGCGAGGCGGAAAACCAGCGCGAGTTCGTGCGGATCGAACCCACCGACACCGACCGCGGCCGCCCCGATGGCGCGACCATGGACGCCGAAGGCTGCTACTGGAGCGCTCAGTACGAGGGTGGCCGGCTGCATCGTTATGATCCCGACGGGCGACTGATGGCGCAATATCCGCTGCCCGCCCGCAAGGTGACCATGCCGGCGTTTGGCGGGGAGGGTCTCAAAACCTTGTTCGTCACCACGGCGGCGGACGAAGGCAAGGAGGGCGGCGATCTCTACGCCTTCGAGCCGGGGGTCGCCGGCCTGGCCATTCCGCCCTTCGATCCTGAAATCTGAGGCGGCGGGGGGGATGACAGACTTTTACGACAGCGTCCGCTATCGCTCGCTCGACGGGCGCTCCGTGGTGATCACCGGCGGCGCTTCGGGCATCGGTGGCGCCCTGGTGGAGGCCTTCGCGGCGCAAGGCGCGCGGGTGAGCTTCCTGGACATCGATGTCGCTGGCGGCGAGGCGATGGCGGCCAAGACTGGCGCGGCCTTCACGCCTTGCGACCTCACCGACATCACAGCCCTGCGCGCGGCCCTGGCCAAGATCGAGGCCGAGCAGGATGGGATCGGCGTGCTGATCAACAACGCCGGCAAGGACGACCGCCAGGCCTTCGCTGAGATCGAGCCCGAAGATTGGCGCCGGCTGCTGAGCTTCAACCTGGACCACCAGTTCTTCGCCAGCCAGGCGGTTGCGCCCGGGATGGCGGCGAGGGGCGGCGGCTCGATCATCATGCTGGGATCGGTGTCCTGGATGCGCGGCCGGCCCGGCATGGCCGGCTACACGACCTCGAAGGCGGCGATCAACGGCCTGACGCGGACCCTGGCGCGGGAGCTGGGACCAACGGGGGTGCGGGTGAACTGCATCGTCCCCGGCGCCATCCTGACCGAACGGCAGAAGGCGCTGTGGCTGACGCCGGAACTGGACGCGGAGTTCATCGGCCTGCAATCGCTGAAATTCCGCCTGACCGCCGAGCATGTGGCGCGCATGGCGCTGTTTCTGGGTTCGGACGAAAGCGGCGGCTGTACGGGCGCGAACTTCGTGGTCGATGGCGGTCTGACGCAAAATTGAGGTCGCGGATGGTTCGAGACGCGTCGCTGCGCGCCGCTCCTCACCAAACCGACCCTTTTGCGCCTCATAAATCTAGGTTTGGTGAGGAGCGCGAAGCGCGTCTCGAACCACGCACCCTTAATTCAGCGTCACCGCATAGACCATGTCGTCACAGCGCGCCCGACTGATGCGCCATTCGACTTTCAGCTCCTGCAGCGACGTCGCCACCCGATCGATCAACAGGATCGGCTCGCCTACCACCACGCCCAGATGGGTCGCGTCATCGGCGGTGGCGGCGATGGCGCGCAGCTCCTCCTGGGCGGAGACGATGTTGATGCCGTATTCGGTCTGATAGAGCGAATAGAGGGTGTTCGGCAGCTGGCCGCGTTTCTCAATGCCCGGAAACAGCGCCGCGGGCAGGGCGATCTGTTCACGGATGGCTGGCCGGCCGTCGACCAGCCGGGTGCGGACGATCTCGATCACCTTGTCGCCGCGCGCCAGGCCGAGCTTGGTCTGTTCGATGGCGCGAGACGCGCGAACCTTGACGGTCTCCTCGCCGCAGGTCGGCGCCAGTCGCTCGCCGCCCGGCCGCGACATGCGGAAGAAGCGGAAGAGGGCGCGCTCCTGGGTGTTCTCGGCGATGAAGGTGCCCTTGCCCTGGCGCCGTTCCAGCAGCTTTTCAGAGGTGAGCGAGTCCAACACCTTGCGCATGGTGCCCTGGCTGACGCCCAGCTCCCGCGCCAAGGCCTGCTCGCTGGGAAGGGCTTCGCCGGCCTTCCAGACGCCCTGGACCACCCGACGCACAACGATGTCGTAAACCTGACGATAGAGGGGCCGGTAGCCGGCTGTTTCCGTCAACTGCGTCTGTTCCCCGCCGTGTTGTCTTAAATAGGGCGGTTCGAGCGAGGTGTCTATCTGCTAGCACACCACTGCGAAGTCAGTTGTCTCAGTTATAAGATTATTCGACCAGCCAGGTCGTTCTTGCAGAAAATCTATAAAACCCACCGATTAAATATGAATTGCCACGAGTTCCTACAACTCTTTTATAAGACATATGGGTTGCAGTAGTCCTGGTTCGGCGTTAGCGTTAGCGCGACCATCGGCGACCCTTGGGCGGAAAGCATCACGCCCGGCGCGCGAAACTTGGGGGAAATACCAGCCATGACGAACCACCTTTCACCTGGGCGCGTGCGCCTTGCCCTGATGGGCGCGGCGGCCGTTACAGCCCTCGCCGGCGCCGCTTCGGCGCAGTCCGCTCCTGATAACGGCACCACGGTTGGCGAGGTTGTCGTCACCGCCCGCCACCGTGAGGAATCGCTGCAGCGCGTGCCGATCAATATCTCGGTCGTGTCCGGCGCCCAGGCTGCCGCCAAGAACCTCAACGACATCCAGGACCTGAGCTCGCAGATTCCGTCGGTGGACTTCCGCACTGGCGCCTCGAACAAGGACCAGACCGTGTTCGTGCGCGGTATCGGCACCATTTCCACTTCGCCGGGCGTCGAGCCGTCGGTGTCGACCGTGGTGGATGGGGTGGTCATGGCCCGGGCCGGCCAGGCCACCGTGGACCTGCAGGACATCGATCACGTCGAGGTGCTGAACGGACCGCAAGGCACCCTGTTTGGCAAGAACGCCTCGGCCGGCGTGGTCAATGTGGTGACCAAGAACCCCACCAACACCCTGACCGGCTTCTTCGACGCGGGCTACTACGAGGGCGATGAATACCGTCTCAGCGGCGGCGTCTCGGGACCGATCCTGGGCGACAAGCTCAAGGGCATGGTCAGCGTATTCAATGGCGCCTACGCCGGCAACGTCGACAACATCTATCTGCACGACAAGGTCAACGGCTATGACAACACCGGCGGCCGCGCCAAGTTCGTGGCCACGCCCAACAACGCCCTGACCCTGACGCTCGGTCTCGACTACACCCACTCCTACGAGACCAACCCCACGGGCGTCTGGACCACCACCAACCGCGTCGCCTATCCCACCAACGCCGTCTCCAACTATCCGGGCTTTGCCGCCCTGCTGGCGTCGGAAGGCGTCACGCCCTCGGCCGACAACCGGACCATCAGCACCGACGTCAAGAGCAACGCCGACGACGTCAATGACGGCGTCTCCTTTCAGATCGACTGGGACCTGGGCGGCGGCTACCGGCTGACGTCGATCACCGCCTACCGCGACTGGCGCAACGTTCAGCATCAGGACTACGACCAGCTCTCCACCATCACGGCGACCTATCCCGGAGTCGAGGATATCGGTCACCTGGACTTCTCCCAGACGTCCGAAGAGCTGCGGATCGCCTCGCCGAAGGGCGGTCTGATCGACTATGTCGCCGGGCTCTACTATCTCGACGGCGTCGATCACGAGACCTACGAGCGCGAGGAGGTGCAGGCGGTCGGCGGCGCGCTCCCGGGCTACAACAACGGCATCGCCCACTACGGATCGACCGACCAGAACTACGCCGTCTTCGGCGAAGCCAATGTCAACGTCACCAAGAGCTTCCGCGTGGTCCTGGGCGGCCGCGTGATTGGCGACGACCTGTCCTACTACAACACCCGCGTCACGACCCTGCCTGTGGCGCCGGCCACCCCGACCTCCATCGTGGGCATACAGGCGAACTTCTCCGGCTCGGGCTCGGAGACCAAGACCGGTTTCGCCGGCCGCGCGGGCCTGCAGTACGACCTCAGCGAGACGGTGACGTCCTACGTCACCTACTCCCATGGTTATATGGGGCCGGCGTATAACGTCTTCTTCAACCAGATCGCCGCCGAGGAGCCGCCGCTGAATCCTGAGACCTCCGACTCCTATGAGGTCGGCATGAAGGGCCAGTTCTGGGATCGGCGCGTGCAGGCCGACGTGTCCGCCTTCCTGACCAACTTCCAGAATTATCAGGCCAATTCGACCTTCTACGTCAACGGCGCCCTGGTCACCAACCTGGTGAACGCCGGCTCGGTTCGGACGGAGGGCGTTCAGGCGGACATCACCGCCAAGCCAGTCCAGGGCCTGACCCTGACCTTCAACGGCATGTATGACGACGCCTATGTGGTCTCCTTTCCCTGCCCGACCGGCTCGGCGATCACCTGCTACATCAACGGCGAGCCGCTGCCGTTCGCGCCGCGCTGGAAGAGCCACTCGCAGGCTGAGTATCGCCTGCCGCTGGTCTCGGCCCTCGATCTGGATCTGGAGACCGACTACAATTGGCAGTCCGCCACCCAGTACCAGCTGTCCGAAACCCCGCAGACCATCCAGCCCGCCTATGGCATCTGGAACGCCTCGATCGGCCTGATCAGCGACGCTAACGGCTGGAGCGCCAGGGTGCTGGTGAAGAACATCGCCAACACCCACTACTCCTCCTACCTGTCGGCGGGCGACGAGGGCTCGACGGGGATCATCCGGTGGGTGCCCCGGGATGACGACCGCTACTTCGGCGTCAACCTGCATAAGGACTTCTAGTAAGGCTTAGAGTGCTCGACCTCGGTTGAGCGCGCCGGCGCGCGGGCGGCCCGCCCCCTGATGGGCTTCCCGTGCGCCGTTTCTTTTTGCAAGAATGCGCGGCGCGCCGCGTGGAGCGGTAACGGATATGGCGGTCATCGAGCGGGCCGACGGTTTTGACCTGATCCTGGGCGGACGGCTGTTGATCCGCCATCGCGCGGACGCCCCCTTCGCTTACCTCGGCGCCGGCGAGCCGACGATCGAGATGCGCAAGGGCCATTTCAAGATCGACGACTACGTCGTGGCCCGCGTGCCACTAGAGCACGCGGCGGTGACCCGGGATGGCGCCGCCACGCGAATTGGACTCAGCGCCTCCGCCGATCAGCCGGCGGCTCTGACCCTGACCATCACCGGTGACGAAGACGGGGCGAGCATCGGCTTTTCCGGCGTCGCCGCCGATATCAATCGCCTGTGGCTCCGCTTCGCCGCCGAAACCGGCGAGCGGGTCTGGGGTGGCGGCGAGCAGATGTCCTACTTCGACATGCGCGGCCGCAGGTTTCCGCTGTGGACGTCGGAACCCGGCCAGGGGCGTGACAAGTCGACCCTGATCACCTTCAAATCCGACCGCAATGGCGCGGGCGGCGACTACTACAACACCAACTATCCGCAGCCGACCTATGTCTCCTCGCGCCGCTATGCGCTGCATTTGGAGACCACCGCCTATTCGGCCTTCGACTTCCGCCATGGCGACTTCCACGAGCTGGAGGTCTGGGCAGTCCCGGAGCGGATCGAGCTTTGGGCGCGCGACCACTACACCCAGATCGTCGAGGCCCTGTCGGCCCGGTTCGGTCACCAGCCGCCGCTGCCCGACTGGGTGATGCAGGGCGCCATCGTCGGCCTGAAGGAGGGTGCGGAAAGCCTGGAGCGGCTGAAGCTTTACCAGGACGCCGGCGCGGCCATCTCCGGCCTCTGGTGCGAGGACTGGGTCGGCATCCGCCAGACCTCGTTCGGCCGGCGGCTGTACTGGGACTGGAAATGGGACCCGAAGCGCTACCCGGGCCTCGATAGGGCCATCCCTGAGCTTGAGCGGCAGGGCGTCCGCTTCCTGGGCTATGTGAACCCCTATCTCTGTGTCGACGGCTCGCTCTATCCGGTCGCCGAGAAGGCCGGCTATCTGGCCCTGAAGCCGGATGAGGATGCGCCCTATCTGGTGGACTTTGGCGAGTTCATCTGCGGCATCGTCGACTTCACCAATCCGGACGCCGCGGCCTGGTTCGAGGAGGTGGTGATCGGCCGCAACATGCTGGACTTCGGCCTGTCCGGCTGGATGGCGGATTTCGGCGAATACCTGCCGCATGACGTGCGCCTGCACTGCGGCCTGGACGGCATGCTGGCCCACAATGCCTGGCCGATCCTGTGGGGCGAGGTCAACGCCAAGGCCGTCGCCAGTCGGGGCAAGACCGGCCAGATCGTCTGGTTCATGCGCGCCGGTTACACGGGCGTGCAGCGTTCCTGCCCATTGCTGTGGGCCGGGGACCAGTCGGTGGACTTCACGCGCCACGACGGCTTGCAGACGGTGATCTGCGGCGCCCTGTCGTCCGGCCTCCTGGGCAACGCCTTCCACCACAGCGACATCGGCGGCTACACCAGCCTGTTCGGCAATGTCCGCACCGCCGAGCTGATCATGCGCTGGAGCGAGATGGCGGCTTTTACGCCGGTCATGCGCAGCCACGAAGGCAACCGGCCGGACGACAATCTGCAGATCGACCAGGACGCCGAGGTGCTGGCCCACTTCGCCAAGATGACGCGGATCTATCGCCATCTCGCGCCCTATCTGTCGGAGATTTCGCAAGAGGCGGCGCGCACGGGGCTTCCGCTGCAGCGGCCGCTATTCCTGCACTTCGAGGACGACCCGCGGGCTTACGAGAGTCAGACCGTCTACCTCTATGGCCCTGACTTGCTGGTCGCGCCGGTGATCGACGCGGGCGCCGCGAGCTGGAGCGTCTATCTGCCCGCGGGCGAGCGCTGGGTTCACCCCTGGAGCGGCAAGACCTTCGAGGGCGGCGCCGAGGTCGAGGTGGCCGCGCCGCTCGGCCAGCCGCCGGTCTTCTATCGCGCCGGCTCGCCCCACGCGGCCCTGTTCGCCGCCATACCAGACGCCTGATCGTCGCCATGTGGAGCGCCCGCAACCGTTTGATCCTGGTGATGCTGATCGCGGGCGGCATGCTGAACTACGCCGACCGCCAGATCATCGCCGTGCTCAAGCCGATGCTGCAGGAAAGCCTGCACTGGACCGACAGCGACTATGGCCGGCTGACCTCGGTGTTCCAGTTCGCCTCGGCCATCGCTCTGCTGGGCTCCGGCTGGGTGGTGGACCGGATCGGCTGGCGCAGGGCCAATCCGTTGGCCGTGGGAAGCTGGAGCCTCGCGGCCATGGCCCACGCCTTCACCCGCACTCTGGGCCAGTTCACCGTCGCGCGCGTGGCCCTGGGGGGCGCCGAGGCCTTCGGCACGCCCACGGCCATCAAGACTATCGCCGCGGTGTTCCGCAACGAGGATCGATCCGTGGCCCTGGGGATCATGAACGCGGCCAATACGGTGGGCGCCATCATCACCCCGCTGATCATCCCCTGGCTGGCGCTTCAAATCGGCTGGGCCAATTCGTTTCTGGTCACCGGCGGCCTGGGTCTGGTCTGGGTCGCGGTCTGGTTCATCGCCTCGCCGGGCAAGGGCGTCGAACATGCGCCGCACCTGGCGCCGGCGGCGAAGGACAAGGTCCGCTGGGGCGAGGTGCTGACCGATCGCCGCACCTGGGCTGTCGCGGGCGCCAAGGTGCTGTCGGACCAGGTCTGGTGGCTGCTGCTGTTCTGGATGCCGGATCTGTTCCACCGGGTGTTTCACCTGAGCATGGCCCAGTTCGGCGCGCCGCTGGCGGTGATCTACGCCTGCGCCGCCGTGGGTTCGCTGATTGGTGGCTGGGCTCCCAGGCGAATGATGGAGCGGGGCGCTAGCCTGAACGCGGCCCGCAAGATCAGCCTGCTCGCCTCGGCCCTGCTGGTGACGCCGGTCTGGCTGGTGCTGGCGGTTCACAACTATTGGGCGGCGGCGGCCATCCTCGGCCTGACCCTGGCGGCGCACCAGGCCTTCTCGGTCAATGTCTTCGCCTTGGCCACCGACATCTCGCCGGCGCCCCGGGTGGCGACGGTGATCAGCCTGGGCGCCTTTTGCGGCAACATGGCCGGCACAGCCATCCTGCAGGCCGCCGGCTGGGTGCTGGGCGCCGGCTATGGCTACGCCCCGCTGCTGGGCCTGGCCTCCGTGTCCTACCTGCTGGGCGTCGGTTGGGTGCAGCTCCTGCTGCCCCGCATCGTCGCCGCGGACCCTGAACCAGAGCCCGTGGCGGCATAGGCCGCGAGCGCGTAAAATAAGCCAAGTGGAGCAAACGCCATGACCAAGTTTGAAACCCAGAAAGAACAGTTCGAAGCCGAGGGCTATGCCGTCTTTCCCGGCATTCTGAAGGGCGAGATGCTGGAGCTGTTGCGCGGCCAGTGCGACCGCTTCGTCGCCCGGGAGGATGCGCGGATGGACGCTTTGGGCGTCGACACCATCGGCATCACCCACCGGGGCAAACGCTATTTCGCCAACGAGTGCCAGCGCGAGCAGCCGGCCCTGCGCAACATGCTGTTCAGCGAAACCATGGCCGACGTCTGCCGCGCGACGCTAGGCGACGACGCCTACTTCTTCTTCGACCAGTTCGTGGTGAAGGGCGCCGAGGGCGGCCTGCCGTTCGGCTGGCACCAGGATTCCGGCTATGTGGTCGGCAACGGCGGTCCGGTGGACCATGCACCCTATCTCACCTGCTGGTGCCCGCTTGATGACGCCACCGAGGCCAATGGCACGGTGCGGGTGCTGCCCTTCTCGCAGGTGCCGGCCACCCGCGACGGCATCGTGCCCCACACGCGCCAGGCCGGCACCAACGACCTGATCGGCTGGACCGACAACGACGGCGCGGTGACGGTGGAGGTCGAGGCCGGCAGCATCGTCGCCTTCTCCAGCCTGCTGCTGCACGCCACCGGCGCCAACTCCACCTCCCGCTATCGCCGGGTCTATCTGGCGCAGTACACCCGCGAGCCGATGTTGGACGGCCGGACCAAACATTTGCGCCGCAATGCGATCCCGCTTGTGCGCAAGGGCGAGCAGGTGACGGTGGCTTGACTGATTTCCTTCTCCCTCTTGCGGGAGAAGGTAAATTGACATGCGCCTCAAACCCAGCCACCGCGAACAGCGATGACGGGCTTACCGCACCATGAGCTGACCTCCCCTGCCCAGGCCGACGCCTTCCGCGCCCGCTTCGGCGCGGCGCCCCGGCTGTTCCAGGCCCCGGGCCGGATCAACATCATCGGCGAGCACACCGACTATTGCGGCGGCCTGGCCATGCCGGCGGCGATCGACCGGTGGTGCCGCATCGCGGCGGCGGCCAACGGGACGCGGTGGCTGACGGTGATTGCTGAAGGGTTCGACGAGCCCGCCCAGCTGGACCTCGACTCCCTGACCCCGCGCGGCGCCTGGAGCGACTATGTGGCCGGCGTGGCCAAGGTGCTGATGGATGCGGGCATCGATGTCCCCGGCGCCGACCTGATGATCGAGAGCACTGTGCCCATCGGCGCCGGCGTCAGCTCCTCGGCGGCGATCGAGGTGGCGGCCGCGCACGCGCTATTGGCGCTGGCTGGGCGGTCCGCCGACGGGCTCAGCATCGCCCGCTGGGGCCAGAAGGCGGAGAACGACTTCGTCGGCATGCCGTGCGGGATCATGGACCAGTACGCCTCGGCCAATGGCGTCGAGGGCGCGGCCCTGGTGCTGGATTGCGCCCGCCTGACCTCAACGCCGGCGCCTTTGCCGGACAACGCCAGCTTCCTGCTGGTCGACAGCGGTGTGCGCCACGCCCATGTCGACGGCGCCTATCGCGACCGGCGCGCCGACTGCGAGACGGCGGCGAAGATTCTGGGCGTGGACCTGCTGGCCGAGGTTTCCGAAGGCGATCTGGCCAGCGCCCTGCCGTGCCTGCCGCCGGGTCCCGCCAAACGCTGCCGGCACGTGGTCACCGAGACGGCGCGGGTGCGGCGCGCGGCCGACGCCTTGGCGCGCGGCGACCTGGTGGCCCTCGGCGGCCTGATGAACCAGTCCCACGCCAGCCTGCGCGACGACATGGAAGTCAGCGTGCCCGAGGTCGATCAACTGGCCCAGATCGCCCGCGAGACCCCCGGCGTGTTCGGCGCCCGCATGATGGGCGGCGGCTTTGGCGGCTGTATCATCGCCCTGGCCGATCGTGAGCAGGCGGCGAGCGCACAGGCGGCGATCGGCGAGCATTATGGCGCCATACTCGGCAAGGTGCCGTCGGCCTTCGTCTGTCGCGCGGTGGCCGGCGCGGGCGAGGTGATGCTGTGAGCGACCTGAAACCCGAACGCCGCCTCAACATCCTCACCGGCGACTGGGTGCTGGTCTCGCCCCACCGGATATCGCGTCCGTGGCAAGGCGCGGTCGCCGAGGCCGTCATGGTCGCCACGCCGGCGCACGATCCGGCCTGCAACCTCTGTCCCGGCAACCTCCGCGCCGGCGGGGTTCACAATCCCGACTATGCCGGCACATTCGTATTCGACAACGACTTTCCGGCCCTGCTGGCTGAGGGTGGCGAGGCGCATGCGTCCCCCGACGGCCTGCTGGTGGCCGAGCCGGAATCCGGCGTCTGCCGGGTGATCTGCTATTCGCCGGACCACAGCCTGACCATGGCGCGCATGCAGACCGACGCGATCCGCGCGGTGGTCGAGGTCTGGGCCCAGCAAACCACCGAACTGGCCAAACGCGACGACATAGGCGCGGTGACCATTTTCGAAAACCGGGGCGAGATGATGGGCGCCTCCAGCCCGCATCCGCACGGCCAGATCTGGGCCACGGCCGGCGTGCCCAACGAACTGGCCAAGGAGGACGCCCGCCAGCGCGCCTGGTACGACGCCCATGGCGAGCCGATGCTGGCCGCCTATCTGCGGCGCGAGCTGGAGGAGGGCGCGCGGCTGATCTGCGCCAACGACGGCTTTGTCGCCCTGGTCCCCTACTGGGCGTCGTGGCCGTTTGAGGCCCTGGTGCTGCCGCGCAGGTCCGTCTGCGGGCTGGATAAGCTGGACGATGGCGAACGCCTGGCGCTGGCCGACCTGCTGGGCCAGCTGACCCGCGCCTATGACAAGGTGTTCTCCGCGCCCTTTCCCTACACCATGGGATTCCACCAGCGGCCGATGGACGGCGACGATGAAGCCGCGCCCCACTTCACGATGCACGCCCACTTCTATCCGCCGCTTCTGCGCTCGGCGACGATCCGCAAATTTATGGTCGGCTTCGAGATGCTGGCCATGCCGCAACGCGACCTGACGCCGGAAGCCGCGGCCGCACGGCTCAGGGCGGCGGTGAGTTGAGCTTGTGCGTGGTTCGAGACGCGCTTTACGCTCCTCACCAAACTCGCCTTTTGTGCTGCCCAAATTCCCGAGTTTGGTGAGGAGGCCGCAGGCCGTCTCGAACCACGCACCCAAGTCTTGCCACGGCAAATCCGCCAGGCTCTGGCTCAACCAGGAAGGCTCCAAGGCATGAAGCTCGGCGTCTGCTACTACCCGGAACACTGGCCGCAAGCGATGTGGGCGGACGACGCCCGGCGCATGGCCGAGATGGGCATCAGCTGGGTGCGGATCGGCGAGTTCGCCTGGTCGCGGATCGAGCCGGAGCCCGGCCGCTTCGACTGGGCCTGGCTGGACGAGGCGGTGGAGACGCTTGGCGCGGCCGGCCTCAGCATCGTCATGTGCACCCCCACCGCGACCCCGCCGAAATGGCTGGTGGACGCCCACCCGGATATGCTGGCCGTGCACGAGGACGGCCATGTGCGCGGGTTCGGCTCGAGGCGGCACTACTGCTTTTCCAGCGAGTCCTACCGCGCCGAGTGCGCCCGCATCACCGAGGCGGTGGCGGGACGCTACGGCCGTCATCCAGCCGTTGGGGCCTGGCAGACCGACAACGAATACGGCTGCCACGACACCACCCGCAGCTATTCTCCCAATGCGGCGCGGCGGTTCCGGGTTTGGCTGGGCGCGCGCTACCAGTCCATCGAGGCGCTGAACCGGGCCTGGGGCGCTGTCTTCTGGTCGCAGGAATACCGAACCTTCGATGAGATCGACCCGCCGAATCTGACGGTGACCGAAGCCAACCCCAGCCACCGGCTGGACTATTTCCGCTTCGCCTCGGACGAGGTGGCCAGCTTCAACCGGGTGCAGACCGACATCCTGCGGCGTCTGTCGCCAGGGCGGGACATCACCCACAACTTCATGGGCTTCTATACCGAGTTCGACCATTTCGAGGTCGCCAAGGACCTGGATTTCGCCTGCTGGGACAGCTACCCGCTGGGCTTCCTGGAGCAGTTCTGGGCCACGCCCGCGGAAAAGCTGCGCTACCTGCGCCAGGGCCATCCGGATATCGCCGCCTTTCACCACGACCTCTATCGCGGCTGCGGTCGGGGGCGCTGGTGGGTGATGGAGCAGCAGCCGGGGCCGGTGAATTGGGCGCGCTACAACCCCGCGCCCTTGCCGGGGATGGTGCGGGCCTGGACCTGGGAAGCCTTCGCGCACGGCGCCGAAGTGGTGAGCTATTTCCGCTGGCGGCAGGCGCCGTTCGCGCAGGAGCAGATGCACGCCGGCCTGAACCGGCCCGACAATGTCGAGGCCGAGGGCGCCGGCGAGGCGCGCCAAGTGGCGGGGGAGATCGCGGCGCTTGGGGAGCTGGCGCCTTGCCGCCAGGCCGATGTGGCGCTGGTGTTCAGCTACGAGGCCGACTGGCATCTGCAGATTCAGCCGCAGGGCCAGGGGTTCAACGGGCTGATGCTGGCGTCCGAGGCCTACAGCGCCCTACGGCGACAGGGGCTGGATGTAGACATCGTCCCGCCGGATGCGGACTTCAGCGGCTACAAGCTGGTGGTCGCCCCATCGTTGCCGATCCTGGCCCCGGAGACGCTCGATCGGCTTGAGGCGTCAGGCGCGGTGGTGCTGTTCGGGCCCCGCACCGGCTCGCGCACGCCGGAGGGCCATATTCCCCTAGATTTGCCGCCGGGCGTGCTGCAATCGCGCATGTCATTTAAGATTAAACGAGTTGAGAGCCTGCGGCCGGGCGCCGGTCCGCATGTCTTCCTCGGCGAGCGCGCCTTATCGGCGCGGGTGTGGCGCGAGGAGATCGAGACCGGCCTGCCGCCGCTTGCACGCTTCACGGACGGCGCCCCGGCCTGGCTGCACCATGGACAATGGCACTATCTGGCGACCTGGCCGGAGGCGGCTCTTTGGGACGTGGTGATCGGCCGCCTGGCCGATCAGGCCGGCCTGGCGCTCACGCCCATGCCTGAAGGCGTGCGTGTCCGCACCCGTGACGGCGTAACCTTCGCCATCAACTTCGCGCCGGAGCACCGCGTGGCGCCCGCGCCGGACGGGGCCGCGCTCCTGCTGGGGGGCGAGGACATGGCGCCAGGCGCGGTGAGCGCCTGGCGGACCGTTCAGTCTCGCTGACGCTGGACGACAGGACCGAGGGCGTCCGGCTTGCCTTCGACGATAACGAGATATCGGCGCGGCGCAGGGGTGTCGGCGCTGACCACGCTGCGTAATGGGCCCACCGTGTCGACGATCGCCGCGCCGGCAGGATTTGTCATGAAGGCCGCCAGGGGTTGCAGCTCAATCGATCCATCCGGCGTATTGGACAGCGCCAGCACATAGGGCGCCTTGGGCTTCAAGCCGACGGCGGCGGCCTGGAGCACCTGGACCTGGCCTTGATCGAACAAGGTGATCTGAGTGCGTGGTCCCGGTCCATCGCCGGCTAGGACCAGCTTGTACGACTGTCCCGCGACGCCCAGCGGCTCAAGGCCGGCCTTGCCGTCGCCCGTCGGAACCGCGTTCGGCACATAGGCGACGCCTTGAGGCGCCTGGCCGATGGGGATGGTGGCGATGGCCGTGTTGGTCGCCGTGTCGATCGCCGCGACCGCATCGCCATTCTCAAGCCCGACATAGATGCGCGAGCCGTCGCCGGAAGGCCACAGGCCGTGTGGCAGGGAGCCGACGGCGATGGACGCCACTTGCGTGAAGTCGTCGGTGCGGAAGACCTTGACCAAATTCTCCGTGCCGACGGTTACATAGGCGAACTGGCCCGCGCCGTTGCGCACGATGTTGACGTGGTTGGTGATCGGGCCGGTGTCGAGCACCTTCAGCACGGCGAACGGCGGGCGGGCGTCGAACACCATCACCTTGCCGGTGTCCTTCAGGGTCATCCACACCTGGCGGCCGTCGGGCGTCGCGGCGATGTCGGGGCAGAAAGGACTGACCTGCGCCACGCGGCCGACGATCCGCCGGGTGGCCGTGTCGATCACCTCCGTCTCTGGCGAGAAGCTGGAGCAGACATAGGCGTATCGGCCGTCGGGCGCGAAAATCGTCATGCCCGGGCCATTCGGCACGCTGATCCGGCCGGTCTCCCTGAAGGTCGTTCCGTCCAGAATCTGCAGATAGTCCTCGCCGCGCACCGCGACCCAGACCTCGCGGCCATCCGGCGTAAAGAAGGCCTCGTGCGGCGAGCGACCGACGTAGCTGGTGTGTTTGACGGCGTTGGTCGCCGTGTCGATGAAGGTGACCGAATTGGAGCCGATGGAGATAACCGCCAACGTCCTGTGATCGGGCGAGAACCCCATGCCATGCACCAGCAGCTGGCCGCGATACAGCGGGCTGAGGTTCAGCGGCGTGGGGTCGCCCAGCCGGATGACGCCCAGCAGGGTGTTGGTCGACGGATCGATCACCGACACGGTGTTGGAGAACTGGTCGGAGGTATAGAACCGGTCGCGGCCACTTACCGGGATGTCGGGCGATCTGGCGCCCGCCGGCGCCTGACCGGCGAAAGCGGGCGCGGCGGTCATCAGCAGGAAGGCGAGCGCGAGGCGCTTGATCATGGGTTCGGTCTTTGCTGGCGGGGCGAGGTTGAGGCGGCCGGCCCCTCGGCGAGGATCTGCCGCATGACGGCGATCTCCTGGTTTTGTTCGACGATGATCCCCTGCGCCAGCCGGCGCAGCCGTTCGTCCTTGCCGTAGCGAAGTTCGGCCTCCGCCATGTCGATGGCCCCCTGGTGATGGGGGATCATCATGGCGGCGAAGTCATGGTCGGGCTCGCCATTCATCGACCGCATCATGTCCCGATCCATGCGCGACATGGCCTGGTCCATCAGGGCGTTGAAGCTGTCGGATTGAGCGACAGCAACGCCGACGATTGGCGCTAGCGCAATCACGATGGCCGCCGCGAGCCAGAGTCTGAGCACCCGCGCCATGGTCGCTCCGGAAATGGGGGAAGATGGCGCTGCGATGAGTGATGCAGTGCTAAGATCAGCGGCCTGAACCGGCCAGGTGTCAAACGCTAATGTCTGCAAACGACAACGGGTGCGGGCGTCTTCTCGGGGGAGATGGCGCTATAGCTCCGGCTTGGAGCTCGACCGCCTCGCCAGCGCCGCCAGCAGCACCATCACCGCGCCGAAGACGATCATCACCGCGCCCCAACCCAGGTCGATGTTGGGGCCGGCGGGTTGGGGGCCGAACAGGCCGGCCGCCGCCACCAGGGCGCCGATCATCAGGAACAGCAGGCCGACCGGCCAGCGCACATCGAAGGTCATGGCGTTCTCAAGAAAATCGGGCTCAAGAAAATCGGGCTCATCGGAAGATCAGGTTCAGGGCGACGGTCACCGCCAGCACGATGCCGCCGAGGATGACCGGATTGCCGTACCAGGGACCTTTGTCGCCGCCGATCTTCGGAGTCAGCGAATAGACCAGGCCGGCGAGCTGGGTCTCATCATGCGGCTTGGTCACAAGGCTGACGGCGACGGTGACGACGAAACAGGCGCTCCAGGCCCAGATGGCGGTCCAGAAGTTCTGCGCCATCTCGCTGGGATAGCTGTGCATCACCATAATCCACCCGCCCTTGGCGCCGACCAGGGAATCCACCGGCAGGGTCAGGCCATGGTGCAGGGCCGCGACCAGGGTGCCGGTCGCCAGGCCGACGAAGGCGCCATGGCCGGTGGTGCGCTTCCAGAACATGCCGAGCAGGAAGGTCGCGAACACCGGCGCGTTGACGAAGGCCATGATCAGCTGGATCAGGTCCATGATGTTGTTGAACTGGCTGGCCAGATAGGCGGAGGCTACCGACAGCAATATGCCGATGGCGGTCGCGAGCCGCCCGACCATCAGATAGTGCTCGTCCGACGCCTCCGGCCGGATGTGGGCCTGATAGATGTCGTAGGTCCAGACGGTGTTGAAGGCGGTCACATTGCCCGCCATCCCCGACATGAAGCTGGCCAGCAGGGCGGTCAGGCCGACGCCCAGCATGCCGGTCGGGAAGTAGCGCAGCAGCAGGTTGGGGGTCGCCAGGTCGTAGTCGAGTTGGGGATGGCCCTTGGCGTCCAGCATCGGCTTGCCGGTGGAGGAGTCCATCTTGATCGGGATCACGCCGGGCTCGTGCTGGGCGATGGTCGCGACGGCGCCCGACGAGGCTGGCGCATGGGCGCCGGGCCGGTCCGGCGCCGCTGTCAGGGCGAGCGCGATCAGGCCGGGCAGGATGACCAGGAAGGGGAAGAACATCTTCACGCTCGCCGCGATCAGCGGGGTGCGCCGGGCCGAGGTCATGGAGTCCGCGGCCATGGCCCGCTGCACGATCAGGAAGTCGGTGCACCAATAGCCAAAGGAGAGGACGAACCCGAGCCCCATGACCAGGCCGAACCAGTCGACCCCCAGCTTGTTGGTGGAGGCATGGGCCATGCCGGCCCAGGCGTGGGTGTAGGCGGGGCCCAGGGTGGTCTGCAGCCCGTGCCAGCCGCCGACCTGGCGCAGGCCCAGCCAGACCAGGGGCGCGAAGCCTGCCACGATCAGGAAGAACTGCAGCACCTCGTTGTAGATCGCCCCGCGCAGGCCGCCCATGTAGATGTAGGCCAGCACCACCAGGGCCGAGACCACGATGGCGAAGTGGAAGATCCAGGCCTGCGGCAGGCCCAAGTGTTCGAACGGAATGTCGAACACGTGCAGCGTCTGGATCAGCTTGGCCATGGCGTACATGGACACGCCCGACGAGATGATGGTCATCAGGGCGAACGTCAGGGCGTTCAAGGTGCGGGTCTTCTCATCGAACCGCATGCGCAGGTATTCGGGCGCGGAGCGGGCCTTGGAGCCGTAGTAGAAGGGCATCATGAAAACGCCCACGAACACCATCGCCGGTATGGCGCCCACCCAATAGAAGTGGGCGGTGGCGATGCCGTATTTGGCGCCAGAGGCGCCCATGCCGATCACTTCCTGCGCGCCAAGGTTGGCGGAGATGAAGGCCAGGCCGCAGACCCAGGCGGGAATGGATCGCCCGGCCAGGAAGAAATCCGTCCCGCTTTTTGTGCGCCTCGCGGCCAGGACGCCGATGGCCAGGACGAACGCCAGATAGAGGGCCAGAATGCCCCAGTCCACGGCGCCCATATGCATGTCTGGCTTCCCCCCAAAGCGGCGTCACGCACGAATCCGGCGCAATCGGCCGATTGGCGCTGGTCAGGGCGGCGAGGTCAACCGGCTCGCCGCCGCGCGAGCCGCTACCGGCCTTTAAAGTCCGCCGGACGCTTTTCCATGAAGGAGGTCATGCCTTCGCGGAAATCGCCGGTGCGGATCAGCTGCAGGAACTGCAGATAGACGTGGTGGACGTGGTCGTTGAAGGTCTCGCTGAGGCCCATCCGCATGAGCCGCTTGGCGGATTGGACGGCCAGGGGCGCATTGGCCGCCATCTCCAGCGCCATGGCGCGGCTGGCGGAGGCGACCTCGGCGTCGGGGACCACCTTGTTGACGAGGCCGAGTTCCAGGCTCTCCGCCGCCGACAGGGTGCGGCCGGTGAAGATCAGTTCGGCGGCCTTGGCCCAGCCCAGCAGGCGCGGCAGGATCCAGGTGCCGCCGGATTCCGGAACCACGCCGCGCTTGACGAAGGCGGCGGCCATCTTGGCGCTCTCGCCCATGATCCGCACGTCGCAGCCCATGGCCGTGTCCATGCCGTAGCCGGCGGCCGAGCCGTTCAGGGCGCAGATGGTGGGCTTGTCCATGGCGAACAGCACCGTCGGCGGCGTGTTGCGCAGGTCGAGGTTCACCGAGACCGAAGCCACCTGCTTTTCCGAACCGATGCCGGAGCCCTGGGTGGCGTCCACCAGATCCAGGCCCACGCAGAAGGCGCGCCCGGCGCCGGTCAGGACGATGACCCGGACCTCGGGGTCCTCATTGGCCTGGATCAGCAGCTGGGTCAGCCGCGCCAGCATCGGACCGGAGATGGCGTTCATTCGCTCAGCCCGGTTCAGCGTCAGGGTCGCGATGGCGTCGGAGACTTCGTAGAGCACTTCGTCCGAAGCGGTCGTGGCGGCCGGGGCCTTGTCCAGGGTGTCGGTCATGGGTGCGTTTCCTCGTTACGGGCGCCTCGCGGGCCGCTGTCGTTTCTAATGCCTTCCCTAGGCCTTGTGCCGGGGGCCCATTGGGCGCGGGCGGATCGAATACGGCCACGAACAGCGCCATCGCGACAACTAACCCACCGTTCGCGCTCAATGGGCCCCCGGCACAAGGCCGGGGGAACGCGTGGTTTTAAACTCAAACGTGCATAGGCGCCTTCGCCGGCGCATCATCCAGAAAACCCACCAGGCGTTGGCGAATGATGTGGTCGGCCTCCGCCATGATCCGGTCGATCAACTCCTTCACCGTCGGCACGTCGTGGATCAGGCCGGCGACCATGCCGCAGCTCCAGCCGCCGGCGTCCATCTCGCCGCCGCGCATGATGCGGGGATAGACCCCCGCCACTTCCGGCGCGATGTCGGCGAAGGTGATCGCCGCGCCCAGTTCCTTTTCCTTTGCCAGCAGGGTCTCGACGCCGGCGTTGTTCAGCACCCGCTCTGTATTGCGTAGCGGGCGCATGATCAGCCGGGTGTCCAACTCGCTGGCGGCGACGATGGCGGCTTTGACGTTGGGATGGACCGGCGCTTCCTGGGTGGCGATGAAGCGGGTGCCCATGTTCATGCCCTCCGCGCCCATGGCGAGGGCGCCGACCAGGGAGCGGGCGTCGGCCATGCCGCCGGAGGCCACGAACGGAACCTTCAGCTCCTCCGCCGCGCGGGGCAGCAGGATGAAGTTGGGGACGTCATCCTCGCCCGGGTGGCCGCCGCATTCGAAGCCGTCGATGCTGAGCGCATCGACGCCAATGCCTTCGGCTTTGAGGGCGTGGCGCACCGAGGTGCATTTATGGATCACCTTGATCCCGGCCTCCTTCAGGCCCGGCATCCACTTCTGCGGATTGTTGCCGGCGGTCTCGACCACCTTCACGCCACCGTCGACGATGGCCATCACATAGCCGGGGTAGTCGGGGGGCGTGACCGAGGGCAGGAAGGTCAGGTTCACGCCGAACGGCTTGTCGGTCATGCCCCGGCACTTGGCGATCTCGGCCGCCAGATGGTCCGGCGTCGGCTGGGTCAGGGCAGTGATCAGGCCCAGGCCGCCGGCGTTGGAGACGGCAGCGGCCAGCTCGGCCAGGCCGACGAAATGCATCCCGCCTTGAATGATTGGATGCTGGATGCCGAACAGCTCGGTGATCCTGGTTCTCATGTCGCATTCCGTCCCTGAAGATTTCGGCTCTTGGCTCGTCGCCGCGCAACTCACGCGCAACCGCGGCCAAGGTCAAGGAAGACGCAAGGTCAACTGGCGCCGCGGCGTTTGCGGCGGGCGGTCGTTGGCCGTTGATGCGGGAACGCTTGTATCCGCCCCCACAAAGATAGTAGTGGCGCGCTGCGGCGCGTTTCGCCGCATGGTTCAAGAGATCGCCGTGCGCAAAAGCATCCAGTCGATCCAGACGATGAAGCGCGACGGCGCGGCCATCGCGATGCTGACCGCCTATGACTACACCTCCGCGCAGATCGCCGACCGCGCGGGCGCGCCGATGCTCCTTGTGGGCGATTCCTTGGGCATGGTCGTGCTGGGTTTTGACAGCACCCTGCCGGTGCGGCTGGACGACATGGTTCGCCACGCCGGCGCGGTGGTCCGTGGCTCGCAAAGCGCTCTGATCGTCGCCGACCTTCCGTTTCTGACCTATGCCGACGAGGCGGAAGCGATCCGCGCCGCCGCCCGCCTGATGCAGGAGGCCGGGGTGCAGGCTCTCAAGCTCGAGGGCGGCCAGTCGATCGCGCCCATCGTGGGGCGGCTGGTGGACCTGGGCGTGCCGGTGATGGGGCACCTGGGCTACACGCCCCAGTCCACTCTGCAGATCGGCGTGAGGGTGCAGGCGAAGGACGACGCGGGGGCCGAGCGGCTGATCGCCGACGCCCTGGCCTTGGAGGCGGCCGGCGCGTTCGCCATCGTGCTGGAACTGATCCCGGCAGCGTTGGCGGCGGAGGTCACTGAGCGGCTGACGATTCCCACCATCGGCATCGGCGCGGGGCCCCACTGTGACGGCCAGGTTCAGGTCTGGCACGACATCCTGGGCCTTTACGGGGATAAGACCCCGAAACATGCCAAGCGGTTCGGCGAGATCGGACAGGCGATCGAGGCGGCTGTGAAGGACTATGTCGGCCAGGTCTCCGATCGGACCTTTCCGCCTGCGGCCAAGTCGGCGCGCTGATGCAGGTGCTCAAGACCAAGGCGGCGTTCCGCGCCGCCCGTTCGGCCTTCGGCACCCTGGGCTTTGCGCCGACCATGGGGTTCCTGCACGAGGGCCACCTCAGCCTGATGCGGCGGGCCAAGGTGGAAAACGGGGCAGCGGCGGCCAGCATCTTCGTCAATCCCACCCAGTTTGCGCCGGGCGGCGATTTTGATCGCTATCCCAGAGCGCTGGAACGCGACCTCGCCATGCTCGACAGCGCGGGGGTCGATCTGGTGTTCGCCCCGGATCCGGCGGAGATGTATCCACCGGGATTTGATGCACGGATCGAGATCGGCGGAGTCACCGAGGGCCTGGAGGGCGCCTCCCGCCCGGGGCATTTCTCCGGCGTGGCCACGGTGGTGGCCAAACTCATCAATGTCGTCCAGCCCACCCGCGCCTATTTCGGCCAAAAGGATGCCCAGCAGGCCGAGGTGATCCAGAAGCTGGTCCGCGACCTGGATATGCCGGTCGAGATCGTGATCGCACCCACGATTCGCGAGGCGGACGGCTTGGCGATGTCCAGCCGCAACAGCTACCTGAACCCGGACCAGCGCAAGGCGGCCACGGTGCTTTATCGGGCGCTGAACACTGCCAAGGCTCTGTTCGATACTGGCGAGCGTGACGCCGCTCGCCTTCGCCAGGCGATGACCCAGGCTCTCGCGGCCGAGCCGGTGGCGGAGGTCGACTATGTCAGCATTGCCGATCCGGATACCCTTAAAGAGCTTGCGGCGGTTGGAGCTTCCGGCGCCCTGGCCTCAATGGCGGTGAAGGTTGGGCCCGCGCGACTAATCGACAACCTTCGGCTGGGCTAGAGCCCTTTCCAGGTCGGCGTGTTGGCGCCTGGATAGGCCGTGGCCTCGTAGACTCCGCGCGCGATCGCGCGCGCCAGCGTGTCGGCGGCGAGGGCGCCGATGCGGGCGACGGTGAAGGCGCGGGGTTCGGGCAGGTCCATCTTGCCGGTGGCCATGGCGAAGACGACGTCGCCGTCGAAAGGGGTGTGCGCCGGGTGGATCGCCTCGGCGATGCCGTCCTGGGCCATCATCGCCACCCGCTTGGCCTCGTCGGAGGTCAGCTTGGCGTCGGTGGCGACCACGGCGATGGTGGTGTTCTCGCGCGGTCGCGCCCGGCGCGAGCCCCAGTCCTCGGGAATGGCCTTCAGGTGAGCCGTGCCCAGACCGCCGTACTCGTTTCCGATCTCAAACGGGCCAGCCCAGAATTCCTTAGTTCCCGGTGCGGTGACCGATCCGGCGCAGTTGACGGCCACGACGGCGCCCACCGTGTAGCCTTCGGCGGCGACGATGGAGGCCGAGCCCAACCCACCCTTGATGTCGCCGGCCATGGCGCCATAGCCCGCGCCCGCGGTCCCGAGCGGGAAGCTGTCGGAGGCTGATTTGACAGCCTCGATCCCCAGCGCCTTGTAGGGCGGGTCCAGGCCCCAGGCCTTGTGGCCGCCGTCGGCCAGGTCATACAGCGCTGCCGCCGGCACCACCGGACTAGGTGGCACGCCCTTCATCGGCGCGAAGGTGAAGCCGCGATCCTGCGAGCCGAGCCAGGCCACCACCCCGTCTGCGGTCGCCAGGCCATAAACCGAGCCGCCCGACAGCACGACGGCGTCGAAGGCGTGGACCAAGTTCCGCGGCTCGGTGGCGTCGGTCTCCCGCGTCGCCGGGCCGCCGCCGCGTACATCGGAGGCGACCACGGCGGCCTGGTCCGGGAGGATGACCGTCACGCCGGTGCGTACGCGCGGATCCTGCGCCAAGCCCACCTTCACGCCGGGAACATCGGTGATCAGGTTGCGCGCGCCCGGTCTAGGCTCGGCGGCGAACGCCCGATCCGCCAGACCCGCGCCCGCTAGCGTGAAGCCCGCGCCCAGCCCGGCGCTCAACACCGTCCGCCTGTCCATCTTATCCCCCTTGGGCCGCTCTCCAGCAACGTGCGGTCGGCGGGAAAAGGCATGCAACCACGCTGCTTTCAGCGTGGCCGTGCCGCCTGTGGATGTCGTTTTTTACAACAACGGGGCAATGGCTCAAGTCCTTTGGCGACGAGAGACAGTTTCTGGCCGAGCCCGACCTGTCCTTCGAGCAGGCGATGTCCTACTCAGCCGGTATCCTTCTTTTGGTCAACGCGATTGGCTTAGGGTTGGCTCTTATGCAGCCGGGCCGGGATCGCCGCTTCGGCCCAAGCGCCTAAGCCGACCGCCGCGCAGAGGCGACGGCCGGTTCAGCGAGGTCTTAGAAGTTGACCCAGACGCCGCTGCGATAGTAGCCGCGGCCGTCATGGTAATCGCGCCAGTGGTGGTTGGTGTCGTGCGCCCAATCCTGGTGGAAGTACCAGTCGTCCGGGTGGACCTGGGCCTGCACATCGGCGCCGTAGGCGTAGTGATGATCTGTGTGCCAGCAGTCGCCAACGCCGTTGCAGACGACATAGGCGGAGGCCGGGGTGGCCGAGGCGGCGGCCAGGCCCAGGGCCAGGGTCGCGGCGACGCCGGCCGTGGCGGCCAGCTTCTTCATAGTGATCATGGGATTTCGCTCCTAACGCGCTTCGCCCGTTTGGGGCGTTGCTTGGGTTGCGTAACGGGTTTGGCGCGGCCTTGTTCCGCCCGGTGGGGGCTGGGTCGGAACCGTCGAGAGGCGATAAATTGGCGCCTAGGCTTGTTCGACATAGGCGCGCGTAATCGGCGCCGCGTCCGCGGTCTTGACCAGCTGGAGCTGGAACACCGCAAAGCCGGCCCAGCGGAAGGCGACCTCGCTGATCGCCAGATAATATTCCCACATCCGGCAGAACCGCTCGTCGTACATCTGCACGATCTCGGGGCGCGCGGCGGCGAAGCGTTCGCGCCAGTGACGCAGGGTTTCGGCGTAATGCAGGCGCCACATCTCGATGTCGGCGACCTGGAGTCCGGCGCGCTCCACCGACGGCAGCACTTCAGACAGCAGGGGGATGTAGCCGCCCGGAAAAATGTATTTGTCCAGAAAGGGGTTGGTAATGCCCACCCCGTGCTTGCGGCCGATGGAGTGCACCAGCGCGACCCCGTCGTCCGTCAACAGCTCGGCGATCTTGCGGAAGTAGGCGTCGAAGTTGGGCTGGCCCACATGCTCCAGCATGCCGATGGAGACGATGCGCTGGAACGGCCCTTCGACCGCCCGATAATCCTGAACCGCGAAACGGACGCGCTCGCCGAGACCGGCCGCCTCGGCGCGCGCCTGGGCCGTCGCCTGTTGCTCCACCGCCAATGTGACGCCCAGAAGGTCGATGGATTGCCGGCCGGCGAGTTCGAGGCCGAGCCCGCCCCAGCCGCAGCCGATGTCCAAAACCCTGTCGCCGGGACGCAGCAAAAGCTTGGTTGCAATGCGCGCCCGCTTGGCGGCCTGGGCCTCTTCGAGCGTCATGTCCGGTCTGGCGAAGTAGGCGCAACTGTACTGCAGGTCGAGGTCGAGAAACCGGCGGTAGAGGTCCACGGACAGGTCGTAGTGATGGGAGGCGTTGCGCTGGGCCATCTGGGCGTCGTTGCGCTGGCGAGCCGCGCGACCAAGCCGCTTGAACCAGGTGTCCTTCATCGGGCCGAACCTGGAATTGCGCGCCACCAGCGCCACCAGGTCGAAGATGTCGCCCGAGGCCAGGCGGATCGTCCCGTCCATGTAGCATTCGCCCAGGGTCAGGGATGACGGTTTGGCCATCATGCGCAGGATCGCCGACTGGTCGATATGGACCTCCGCCACCGGCTCGCCGCCGTCGCCAAAGGTTCGGACCGGCCCCTTTCCCAGGCGGATGGAGAGCGCGCCCTTCTTGATGCGGCGGCCAATAAAGTCTTCCACGGCGGATGAACGAGCGGCCACAGGCAATTCCTGATCAGCGAATGGCGGAGCGTTTCAGGTATCGCCACGCACGCCAAGTCCATGAGCCAGGATTAGTTGGCCCGCCTGCATTGGCGCCGGCGGTTTGGTCCGATAGGCCGCCGGGATGGCCAAGCCGTCGCTTGGCCGGATATACCCCGGCCAACCCGCGCTCTGGCCGATAGGAAACCCGCGCCTTGACCGTCCCCGCCGACCAAATCCTGGCCGATGTCGCCATCCCCGAACTTCCCAACCACTACGAAGGCAAGGTGCGCGACAACTACGATCTGCCGGACGGACGTCGGGTGATCGTGGCGAGCGACCGGCTGAGCGCCTTCGACCTCAACCTGTGCGCCGTGCCCTACA
>Ga0302308_10000319_pt1 | contig 42862 bp, 38 predicted proteins | sample III_Palsa_E3_3_FD_200531 | JGI IMG/M metagenome (GOLD analysis project Ga0302308, IMG submission 200531) | Peat permafrost microbial communities from Stordalen Mire near Abisko, Sweden - III_Palsa_E3_3 | ecosystem: Environmental > Terrestrial > Soil > Palsa > Peat permafrost | place: Sweden...
AGTAGCACATGAAAACGACACAGCTTTGCGCGGCCGCTACGGTGGTGGCGATCCTGGGCCTGAGTTCCCTGGGCCAGGCGGGACCTTTGGGTGGTGGCGCGTTGTCGGGCGGTTTGTCCGGCGGTCTCGGTGGCGGCATCAACCGCGGCGGACTGAACGGCAATTTCAACGGCATGGCCGGCGGGGCCTCGACTCTCAGTACCGCACCGAAGTCCCACGAGGTCACGCAGTCCGCTAAGAACCAAGTGACCGGTACTGCGCAGGGAACAGCCAGCGCGTCGAAGAACGCCGCGCAGGGAACTGCAACGTCAGCAACCGGCGCGGCCCAGGGCGCTGCCGGCGCAGCTAACGGGTCAATCGCCGGTCCTGTGGATGCCTCACATGGCCAGAGCAGTGCATCGGCAACGGTCGGCTCATCGCTGAATGCGAGTGGCGCCATCAGCCAGTGATGTGCGGCTTACCCGGGGCGGGGAGTTGGTTCCCCGCCCTTTTCTCGTTCGGCGTGCACACCGCTGCAGGCCGCTGCCCGTGCCAATAATATACGTCTTATTATTCTCTTATCTATCTGATATCATTAATATTTATAGAGTCTATTTTGGCCCTGTCAGAGGCGAGATCAGACGCTTGCGGAAGCATTCGGGCGCGGGACACCGGCGACACATAATCTTGGGCCCGATCACATCGGATGTTCGAAAACGCACCTATGCTGCCTTCATGCTCCAGAAGGCCGGACCCAATTCCACTCACCTGCCGCATTCGGCCTACGCGGCCGAACTGCGACCCGACGGACCGAATACGCGTTTCTCTGCGGAGCTGGAAGCGGAGTACCTGCGCAACCAGCTGGTGCATGACCGACTATTGATTCGCATAGCCTCCGTGGCCGCAATACTGCTGCTGACCCTGTACGGCCTCGAGCAGCTGCTTGCGCATTCATGGGGCCATGTGGTCCCGAGCCACTTCGCCCTGGTGGTTACGGGTTCGTGCGCATTGGCATGGATCGCCTGGAGCCCCGGATTCACGCGCCTGTATCTGCCTTGGGCACAGATCATTGTCCCGATCCGCAGCATGATTCTGACGGTTCACATCGTCGAGGCGGCCGCTGCCGGCAGAATTGAGTCACTGATGCTGCTATCCGGCATGCTCATGAGCCCCTTCTTCTTTCTCGGGCTGCGAGTGCACACCGCAACCCTGACCGGTGCCGTGACGATCGCATCATTTGTCGCGGCTGCCCTGTTTTATGGCCTGCCGCTGTCCTTCATCGCGCGCTCGGCAGCGTTCCTGCTCACCGGCGCGGTAATGTGCGCGATCGCCGCACGGCAACTCGAGCGGCGCTCACGCCGGGGATTTCTCGAGGGCAACCTGCTGGCGCAGCTCGCTCACCAGGACTCGCTGACTGGCGCCAGCAACCGGCGCGTCTTCGATGAGAATCTCAAACGACTTTGGCTGCAGGCGCAGCGCGATCACAAGACCATGGCGATCCTGCTGATCGATATCGATCATTTCAAAGCTTACAACGACCGCTACGGGCATTTGGCCGGTGATCAGGCGCTGCGCCAGGTTGCCCAGAGCCTTCAGAGCTTCGCGCGCCGTCCCCTGGATGTACTGGCCCGCTATGGCGGTGAAGAATTTGGCGCGATTCTCTACGACATCGATGCCGCGCAGGCGCAGGATGTTGCAGAGCATATCTGCCGGGCGGTACGTGAGTTGAAGATCGAGCACCTGGATTCGAGAACCAACGCCGCTATGACGATCAGCGTAGGACTTGCCTTGATCGAGCCCACGCGCGAGCGCAGTGCCCGTGGTGCGCTGCAGCTGGCGGATCAGGCGCTCTATGGTGCCAAGAAGAAGGGACGCAACCGCGTGGAGCTCGTGAGCGAGGCTGAACACGCGCTGCTCACGACAGGCATTTTCTCGATCAATCCGGCCACCCTGTGCCGATGAGCCGTCGTGTCAATCAGAATTGATAATCCATGGAAAGCACCGCCACGTGCTGGGTCCTCTTCTCCACCAGAGGGCTGTGGGCCGGGGTGCCGCGGATCTGATCGAGGGCTGCATCCAGGTTCATCAGCCAGTGCTGGCCGATGAATTTCGTGGCGCTGAAACCGACGCCGGCGGCGGCCATCCCGTTGTGTGTGGCGAGAAACTCCGGGTGGCCGGACGCTGCGGATTGTTCTGGCGTGACACCGTACAGCACCTGCATATAGTGGCGTGTCGCCAGCGTAATGCTCGGGCCGGCGAACATCACGAATCGCTGCGAGCTCCCGGGCAGCGGCGAGTAAATCGAGACATCGCCAATGGCACCCTGCGTGCCACCGATGAACTGTCGGGCAGCGACGCGCAGGATCAGCGGCAGTTTCTTCGAGAGCACCCAGGTGGCAAAAAGCTTTCCCACCGGTGCGGCGGGGATGTTGCCCATGCCGTGCAGATTGACGTAATCCAGACTCATCTTGCGCCCCAGGTCATAGGTCACCGAGGCACCGATCTGGTAGTGATCGCCGCGCAGAAAGTTGTAGCCGATGCCATCGCCAGTGCTGATGAAGGCTGCGTCCTTATAGTAGGCGTTGATGACCGGACCGCCCTCGACGCGGTAAGCGCGCGAGCCGTCGTAGGCCGGCTGGTAGTCGGCTGCCAGCCCGACGATGGTCCGGTAGGTAGGCAGATTGGGATCAAAGAGCCTCGCCAGAATGATGCCGCCCGAGTACTGCCACTCCTGCAGCGGCGAAGGGGTCTGGGCCCGCAAACCTGGCGAAAAGCTGGCCGCCAGGAAAAGCGCGCCAAGGATGAGCGCGCGACGGCCATTCAGCGCCACGGTGATGACCTGTCAACCCATCGCTGCCACACTCTTTCTTGCATAGGCATTGGCTATCCGTCTCGTGCGGCGCCGGTCGGCGCTTATGCCGATCACTATAGGGCCGATGTGCACGGGACCGGGGTTGCGAGGCACGTTTTCCGCTGTAGGACCACTCCGAATACTGCGGTGTGCTGCCTTCACAGTTTCAAACAAAGATCCAACAGACTTGGCGGCGGGAACTCTGGGCAATTGCGTCACCGTACTGCACGCCGCGCCTTGGCCATTTCAGCAATTTCCCGGCGCCGCTCATCGGTTGACACCGACCATTCACAGATCTCGCTCAGCGTGCGTCCGCAGCCGATGCATACATCCTGGTCATCGAGACAGCACACACGGGTGCAGGGCGATGCAACTTGGGGAATCGGGTATCGCTCCAGAGACACGGTGCGGGGTGCCTAGTCGCGCCAGGCGCGAGGGTCCAGCTTCTCCGTTACCAGGGTATCGATGCTGTCCGGGTCGATGGGCTTGGTCAGATGACCGTTAAAGCCGGCCGCCCGGGCGCGCAGCCGGTCGGTTTCATGGCCCCAGCCGGTGAGTGCGAATAGCACCATGTGCTCACCCCAGGTCTCACGGCGAATGGCCTGGGCGAGCTCGTAACCGTCCAGCTTCGGCAGCCCGATATCGAGAAAAGCTATCTCCGGCTGGAAGTCCTGGGCTGCCAGCAGAGCCTCCTGGCCATCATGCGCGAGCCGCACCGCGTGCCCTGAATGCTCCAGCAAAAAGCCGAGGCTCTCGGCTGCATCCCGATTGTCGTCCACCACCAGGATGCGACGCGGAGTCGTGGCATTTTGAGGTGCCGGCGCGCTGATGGCATGCGCTTCGGCCGCTGGGATAGCGGGCATCGGCAACCACACGCGAAATTCGCTGCCCCGTCCCAGCCCTTCGCTCGAAGCTTCGATCCGGCCGCCATGCAGCGCGACCAGGCCTCGTACCAGTGCCAGGCCGATCCCCAGGCCGCCTTCGGACCGATCGAGCGCCGTCTTCACCTGCGAGAACATCTCAAAGATGGCCGTCAGCGATTCCGGCTCGAGGCCGATGCCATGGTCCCTGACGGTGATGCACACTTCTCGATCCTGCACCCGCGCCCGCACCTCGATACGCCCGCCGACATCCATGTACTTGGCCGCATTCGTCAGCAGGTTCGACAGCACCTGCGACAATCTCAAGGGGTCGATATCCAGCTCAATTGGCTCACGCGGCAACGAGATCGCCAACGTATGTTTGCGTGCCTCGATGAGGGGCCGGCTGACTTCAAGGCTGGCATCCACGACCGATGAGAGCGGGGTTCGTTGCTTGTTCAAAGTGATCTGACCGCGAGTGATTCGCGATACATCGAGCAGATCATCGAGCAGCCCGGACATGGCCTGGATCTGCCGGTCAATCACGGTGGTGGCCCACTCGCGCATGGTGGCGTCGGCTGTTTGCGCACGCAGGACCCGCGCCGCGTTGCGCACCGGCGCCAGCGGATTGCGCAGCTCATGGGCGAGAATCGCCAGGAACTCATCCTTGCGCCGGTCGCTTTCGCGCAGCGTTTCGGCCAGCGCCCGAAATCGCGCTTCGCTATCGGCCAGGGCCGTGCTGGTGAGGACACGATCGGTGACGTCGGATCCCTCGACGAGAATGCCCGTCACTACTCCGGCGGCGTCGCGGACAGGCTGATAGACGAAGTCCACGTAGCGCTGCTCGAGGGGACCACCGTCCAGCCCTCTGGGTAGCATCACCGGGGCCGCCGTGGCGCTGTACGTCTCGCCTGTTGCATAGACCTGGTCGAGCAGCGCGATGAATCCCTGGCTAGCCACCTCCGGCAGCGCATCGATCACGGCCCGGCCCATGATGTCGCGCTGGCCGATCAGCTCGTGATAGCGGGGATTGGCGTACTGAAAGTGGTGATCGGGGCCCGTGAGGACGCACATGAAACTGGGCGCCTGGTCGAACAGTGCACGCCAGCGCGCCTCGGCCGACCGGAGTCGCTGCTCGGAGAGCACCTGCTGGGTCGTCTCGGTGCAAACGACCAGCACCCCACCGACTCCGAAGGGTATCGCGGTCTCATCGTCGATGGGGCCGTAACTGTAAGTCCAGTAGACCTCCTCGAGCCGCCCGTGTCGGGAGATGGGGATCAGCTGATTTTCGTGCCAGGTAGCGCCCCTGCCTGTCATGACCTGCTCGACCTGCGGTCCTATGACATGCCAAATCTCGGCCCAGACGGTGCGCGCCGGCTGCCCCAGCGAACTGGGATGTCGTTCCGGACCGATCGATAGGCGGTAGGCATCGTTGTAGAAACACAGCAGTTCGGGCCCCCACCAGATGTACATGGGATGACCGGTGTTGAGCAGCAGCCGAATGACGGTGCGAAGTGGCTGCGGCCAGCTCTCGGGGGGTCCAAGGGAGGTGGAGCGCCAATCGTGCGCCCGCATAAGGGCACCCATCTCGCCGCCTCCTGCCAGGAAGCTCGACGACCCGGCGGGTATCACTGTCTGCGGTACGGGGCGCACCATGGATTTCACGTATTGCACTGTAAGGCACTATTTTCACAGGATTATACGCTCAAGCGCCGCGGGGCTGCCGGATTGCCCCGACCGATGGTTGCGATTGCGAATGGTTTGTGTCCCGATCCTGACGGCATCGTTTCGGAAGCCGAGCTATAGAGGAGGAGATGAGGCCAGGCGCCGGCGCGTTTGATCAGCTAAGCCAGGGGTCGATCGGCGCGCATTGAGCGCTGCGGTAGGTCTCGGCGCCGGAACGATTGGTGAGCTCGAGCAGCTGCCAGGACTGCGACCAGATGGTCGTGAGGATGTGAAGGCTACCGATGGTGTACTCGATCCGGAATGAAGTGGGAGTCTCCGAGATGCTACCCAGGCCGCCGAAGGTATCCTTTTGACCATCCACGAAGGTCATGGAACCTTCGTGGAAGGCGCGCCCATCTGCGCTCGTGACAATGGCGACATTCGCGTGCAATCCGTCGCTGAAATTGCAGGCCAGGTAGAGATCGGAGGCCTGTGCGACGCCCGCAAAAGACAGTGACCATAATGTAACGGCGATGCGCATGGACAGACGACTCCTCTCCGGTTCGCGTAATTTCAGCATCTTAGCCCCTGCTCTGCATGCGCTTTCTTCGATCGGGCAATTTCTTTGGTGACTGGCGCCGCTACGGGATTGTAGGCGCCATCCAATGCGCTAAGATCCCTCGATCCTGTTGCATTTCAGCCTCGCCACGAACGCCATCCTTTTGATCCACTTACGCAGCGAAATGGGTGTAACCCATCGCGCCGGCGTGCGCGTGGCAACAGCGAGCGTCTGAATACGAGGAACAGGACCCGGGCGATACAGGGATAACAGAAAAATGGGCATGGCGGAAATCAGGGACGCCTTTGAAGCCTACGCATCGGGCGAGCTCGCCGAGCAGGAATTGCGCGGCGCTATACGCGCGGCCATCGACAACCAACCGGACTCGATCCCCGGCTACGTCGCCATGGCGGCGGCGCTTCGTCGTCGGCACCTGATCAGTGCCGAGCTGGAAGCCGCGGTCATCTCGGACATGCAGGCGTTGGCCGGGCGCGAACCCGTAGAGGAAGCGCAAGCGTTGCCCGAACCAGATTCGGCCGCCAATGAGGATCCCACCAAAGCCCGGACCAAAGCCCCTTCTCAGGGCAGAAGCACGGGACCGGCCGCGGCCTGGGATACGGTTGAGAAGCTGGGCGAGCCGGAGGCGGAGGTTAAGGTCGGTATGGTTCTCAGGGAGCGCTTCGAGCTCGTGGAGGAGCTGGGCGCCGGTGGCATGGGTGTCGTCTACAAAGCACTCGATCGGCGGGAGATCGAAAACCGGGGACGCGAACCCTACGTGGCCATCAAGGTCCTGAACGAGGATTTCAAGCGCCACCCGGAATCCGCGCGGGCGCTGCAGCGCGAATCGAAGAAGGCCATGCGGTTGGCGCACCCGAACATCGTGCTGGTGCGCGACTTCGACCGCGACCGCGGCAATGTCTACATGGTCATGGAGCTGCTGCATGGCCAGCCGATCGACCAGCTGGTGCATACGACCTATCCCAAGGGCATGCCGGTTGAGGAGGCCGTCCGGATCGTGCGCGGATTCGGCGCCGCGCTGAGCTATGCGCACCAGGAAGGCATCGTCCATGCCGATTTCAAGCCGAGCAATACCTTCCTGACCAGCAAGAATCTCGTCAAGGTGCTGGATTTCGGAGTCGCCCGCGCGGCGCTCGCGCTCGATCGCGGTGACAGCACGCTGTTCGATGCCGGCAAGCTCAATGCGGTATCCCCCGCCTATGCCAGTATCGAAATGCTGATCGGTGAGGCGCCCGACGCGCGCGACGATATCTACGCTCTGGGCTGCGTCACCTACTTCCTGCTGACCGGACGGCACCCGTTCAACGGCATCGATGCCATCAAGGCGCGCGATGCCGGGCTGACGCCGGTCCGCGTCAAGGGGTTGGCTGAGCATCAATGGCGCGCGCTGCGCTCCGCCCTGTTCTTCGAACGCTGGGACCGCACCCCAAGCGTCAAGACCTTCGTCGATCAATTCTGCTCGGATCGCAGCGATCGCTCGCGGCGAATTGCCGCGGCGATGTCGGCGCGCGCCAGTCGCCTGGCTAACGCAGCGGTCGCCGGTGCCGGTAAAGTCACGGGCGCTGCCGTTGCCCGCTCGAGTGCGGTCACGAACGCCGCGGTGTCGGGTGTTGTCGGCGCCACCACCGCGACGGTCACACGAGTCACGACCGTCACCAGTGCGGTGAGAGCGCGTGTGCGCGGCGTCCTGAATGCGGTTGCCGCCCGGCCCGGGCTGGTCGCCGGGCCTGTTGGCGCCCTGCTGGGGGCAGGCCTGTTCCTGGCGGGTGCGCATGAATGGTCGCTGCATAAGCCTGAATGGGCGCTGCATGAGCCCGTGGCCTCGCCGGCTACGCCATCGACGGCGGTTCAATCTGTCGTTGCACAAAGTCCCTCGTCTTCGGGCGCCACCAGCACGCCTCAGGACACTTCGCCGCCTTCCCCGGTGGTTGCCCCTGCGCCTGTAACCGTAGAAGCGAAATCCGATGCGCGCACCGTCCTGGCACCGGCGATTGCGCCGGAAGGGCAGCCCGCTTCCGCACCGGTTACGGCGCCGGGCGTACAGAGCTCGCAGCAGATCATCCTGAATTACGTCGCGCAGGCCCGGGAGCAGATGCAATCCGGAAATACGACAGCGGCGCTGGCGACCATTGCGACCGCGCGCAAGAAGTACGCCGCCGCGCCCGCGCTCAAGAACCTCGAAATCGTTTATGACCGGGTCGAAGAGGAAGTCGAGCGCATCAACATGGCGCCGACTCTGAACGTGGAGAACCATGCCACCTGGATTGCGGAGATTCGTGACTTATCGGGCGATGAGTTTCCCGCCATCGATCAGATGCTCGCGCGCACGCTCGCCAACGACATCGCCGATCAGCGCGCGCGCGCCGACCGGCCTGCCGTGATCGCGCGGTTGCTCGAATCAGGGCGCAAGCTCTTCCCCGAGTACAGCGATGTGCTGGAGCACGGCACCGCCGGAGTGCTGGATCCGGAGCAGATCGCGGTTGCGGAGGAATCGGCCGCCCCCGCCGCCCCTTCGACAACCGTCGCTACGTCTTCACCCGACAGCAGCGCCCCAGCCGCCGGAACATCCGGGGCATCTGTGGCTGATAACGCGGCTCCCAAATAGGCTACGGCGCAAATCCACATCGACACCAGAATCGCTTTGCCAGTCACGTAGATGGCCTAACCTCCGGACGCATGCACATTCGGCGGTATTTGCTCCCCTGCTTACTCTTCGTGGCACTAAGCGCCTGCGGTGCCCACCACCAGCCGCCGCCGGCAGCTGCGGACAACACAGCGGGTGCCTACGATGCCGAGAAGGTTCTGAACGTGTATTCGTGGGCTGAGTACATCGCGCCCGATACTGTCGCGAACTTCGAGAAGATTACCGGCATCGAGGTGCACTACGACACCTTCGACAATAACGAGGTACTCGAGACCAAATTATTGACCGGTCATACCAACTACGATGTGGTGCTGCCGTCCGAGCATTTCTTTGACCGGCAGTTGCGGGCGGGCGTTTACCGCAAACTCGACAAGGCGGCGCTTTCGAATCTTGTCAACGCCGATCCGGAGATCATGCGCCGATTGGCCATCCACGATCCCGGGAATCTCTACGCCATTCCCTACATGTGGACCACGACCGGCCTGGGGTACAACGTCGATCAGGTGCGTGCGCGGCTGGGACCAAACATCACCGACAGCTGGTCGCTGCTGTTCGATCCGCAGAATGCCGCGAAACTCAAGGACTGCGGCGTGGCCATCACCGATTCGCCGCTCGATGTATTCGAGTCCGCCATTATTTATCTGGGCAAGGATCCGAATCGCCACGATCTGGCCGATGTCGCGGCAGCCTCGGAATTGCTGCTGAAGATTCGTCCCTTCGTGCGGTACATCGCCGCTGACTTGATCGCCCCGATGGCCAACGGCAGCGTATGCCTGGCACTGGCCTGGTCGGGAGATGTGGAAGCGGCGCGCAATCGCGCCCGGGAGATTTCCACGACCACGCACCTCGCCTACTTCGTCCCACGGGAGGGCGCGCTGATGACCCTCGACATGATGGGCATACCGGCGGACGCCCCGCATCCGCGCAACGCCGAGGCCTGGATGAACTACCTGCTGCGACCCGAAGTCAGCGCGGCGATCACCAACGCCATCCACTATCCAAATGGCAATGCGGCTTCGCTGCCGCTGGTCAACGCCGATATCCGCGAGGACCCGAGCGTCTATCCGGACGCCGCTACACGCGCGCGGCTGCTGTCGATCTCGGCGGTGTCGATGGAGTACACGCGCGCTGTGAGCCGCGAGTGGACCCGGTTCCGCACTGGTCAGTGACTAATCAAATATCTTGCCCGGATTGAGGATGCCGTTCGGATCCATCGCCCGTTTGATGCTGCGCATTAGCGCAATCTCCGCAGGGCTGCGCGACAGATGCAGGAATTCCTTCTTCAGCGAACCGATGCCATGCTCGGCCGAAATCGAACCGCGTCGCTGCGAGACCAGTTCGTAGATGGCCTCCTCGATTTCGAGCGCTGGCACCGAATGACCGGTCATGCGCACCGAGACATGCAGATTCCCGTCGGCAATGTGACCGAAATAAAGGCCCGAGAGCGCCGGCCACCGTCGCTTCAATGTGGCGCGAATCGTATCGACCAGATCGCCGATCTCGCCGGTGGGCACGCTGACATCGAAACTGAGCTGCGGCCAGTGCCCGGCTTTCTGCCATTCACCGGGTGAATCGCGCACCGTCCACAGTTCATTCGATTCGCGCTGTGACTTGGCGATGATGGCATCGGCCACGATGCCCGCCTCCAGCGCCTCGCCGATCACCGACTCGTAGCGCGCCAGGTCGACCTCTGAATCCGTGCCCATGGTTTCGATGAGTACATACAACCCGTACCCCGGATCCAGCGGTGGCTTTACTTTCAAGCCCACGGTGCCGATCTCGTAGAACTCCGGCCACATGACTTCAAAGGCTGTCAGCTGCGAGGCAAACCCGGTGCGTGCACGTGACAGCAACGCCAGTACCGCCGCGTAATCGGCCACCGCACAGATCCCCGTGCAGACGCTGCGCGGTTTGGGAAACAGGCGCAGCACCACGGCCGTGATGATGCCGAGGGTGCCTTCCGTGCCGATGAATAACTGTCGCACGTCATAGCCGGAATTGTTCTTGATGACCTTGCGCAGCGCATCGATGACGGTGCCGTCGGCCAGCACCGCTTCCACGCCGAGCACGAGATCGCGTGCCATGCCGAAACGCAGTACTCGATTCCCGCCGGCGTTGGTGGAAAGATTGCCACCAATCTGGCAGGAACCGCGGCCGCCGAGATCCAGCGGAAAGAACAGGTCGGCATCCTCCGCGGCCTGCTGCACCGCCTGCATCACGACGCCCGCCTCCACCGTGATCGTCCCGGCCGCAGTATCGATCTCCTTGATGGCGCGCATGCGTTCGAGCGAGACCACGACGCAGGGGCCGGTCGGCACGCCGCCGCCCGAAAGCCCCGTCATCCCGCCCTGCGGCTGAACGGCAATGCGCTGCTGGTTGCAGTAGCGCAGGATGGCGGAGACCTGCCCGGTATTGCGCGGATAGGTGAGCGCCAGGATCCCCACACCCGGATTGCCTTCCACGCAGTAGTCACGCGTGTGACGCACGACGTTCTGCGCATCGGGTGCGACCACGATGTCCCCACCCAGCAGAGCCGACAGCTCCGCCAGCACTGCGGCTTGATTCAGGACGGCTTCTCGCCGGCGACCGTGGTGCGATAGAGCTCGCGTCGGTGGCCCTGGTAGTCGTTGAAGGCCTGGTGGACGCACAGACGATTGTCCCAGATGGCGAGCGTTTTCGGTTCCCAGCGCAGCCGGCAGGTAAACGCGTGCTGTGTGATGTGGGCCGCCAGGAATTGCAGGATCGGCGCCGATTCCTCCGGCAGCATGCCCTCGATGTTGATGGCGTAGGCGCCATCCACGTAGAGCGCCCTCTCTCCTGTTACCGGGTGGGTCCGCACCAGCGGATGAGTGCTGCCCCGTATCTTGCGCAGCAGATCATCGGACAGGCGTTCGGCATCGCGCGTCGCCGCCAGGCGCCCGATGGGGCTGTCGCGCAGTTCGACCGCATCCTGCGCAGCCTTGAGCACATCGCGCATCGAGAAGTGCACTCGCAGGCCATCGATCATGCGCCGATAGGTGTCGCTCAGCAGCGAATAGGCCAGCGCCGAATTCGCCCAGATGGTGTCGCCGCCGAACGGCGGGATCTCGATCGAATACAGCATCGTGATCGCCGGCGGCTCGGGCAGAAACGGCGAGTCGGTGTGCCAACCCTCGCCGAACACCATTTTGGATTGATCGTCGGCTTCCTTGATCAGCGGATGAACGTTGAGGTGTCCGGGCACCCCCGAGGTATAGGCGTCTTCGGCAAAAGCGCCGAAGCGCAGACTGAAGGCCTCGTGCTGCGCGTGTGTCAGCTGCTGGCCGCGCAGGTAAATCATCTTGTGCCGGAATAGCGCAGCGCGGATCTCATTGAACTGCGCATCGCTTAAGTGCGCGGCCTGTACGCCGCAGATCTCAGCGCCCATGGCCGCGGCCAGGGGACGCGCCTCGATGTGGCGGTAGTCGGCCGCGCGATTGTCGAACTTGCCGGTGGGATGAAGGCGCATATGGATGACCGTGAGACTATCAGTTCGGTAGTCGTGCACTCGCCCGCCAGCGAAACGGATTATAGATCCTGTTGTACGTCACAATAATCTTTCATCTATATGATTCTGTTGTTATTGTTCTGACTCATCAGCCATCAGGCGTACTCCGCCGCCACGCTGCCATCGCGCCGACGATGCCGCGACGAAAAGTGAGCACGCAAGCGACGAATACGGCGCCGATAATGACTGTGACCCAGCCGCCGACGATCTCCGACAGATACTCCTGCAAGGTCACCACCACGGCCGCGCCCGCCACCGGACCGAAGAATGTTCCCATGCCGCCGAGCAATGTCATCAGGATCACTTCGCCCGACGCTGCCTGCTGTACATCCGACAAGGTCGCGAAGCTCAACACGATGGTCTTCAGCGAGCCGGCGAAACCGGCGAGCGTGGCCGAGAGCACGAAAGCCAGCAGTCGGTATCGGTTGACGTCGTAGCCCAGCGAAATTGCCCGCGGCTCGTTGTCGCGAATCGCCTTGAGCACCTGCCCGAATGGCGAGTGCACCACGCGCCGGATAAAGAGGTACTGCGCCACGAAGGCGGCGAGCACCAGGTAGTACAGCAGCACATCGGACTTGAGCGGCAGGACACCAAACACCGTGCCGCGCGGCACGCCCTGCAGTCCGTTTTCGCCACCCGTGAAAGGCGCCTCGAGGCACACGAAGTAAATCAGCTGCGCCAGTGCCAGGGTGATCATCGCAAAGTAAATGCCGCGGCGACGGATAGCGATGAGCCCGACCAGCAGCCCCACGAGCGCCGAGGCCGCCACGCCTGCCAGGATCGCCGGCGCTGCATCCCAGCCGCGCGCGGTGGCGAGCCAGGCGGTCGCGTAGGCCGAGGAACCAAAGAAAGCCGCGTGTCCGAACGACAGCATGCCGCCGAAACCGAGCAGCAGGTTGTAGGCACAGGCGAACATCGCGAAGCACAGCAGCTTCATCATGAACACCGGATAGATGCCAAGCAGCGGCACGCACAGCGCGAACACGCCGAGCAGCAGAAAGAACAGGTTGGCCGCGCGCACCGACTATTCTTTTCCGAACAGTCCGGCCGGACGCACGATCAGCACCAGGGCCATGATCAGGAACACCACGATATTCGAGGCCTCGGGATAAATGACCTTGGTGAAGCCCTCGATGACACCCAGGCTCAGTCCGCTGACCACAGCGCCGAGGATCGACCCCATGCCGCCGATGACGACCACGGCAAATACGACGATGACCAGGGAACTGCCCATCTGCGGACTCACCAGGATCACCGGCGCAGAGAGCACCCCGGCGAGCGCGGCCAGTGCTACACCGCCACCATAGGTGACTGCCACCAGCAGCGGCACATTGACGCCGAAGGCCTGCAGCAGCGGCGCGTTCTCGGTGGCGGCACGCAATGTACCCCCGAGGCGCGTGCACTCGATGATGTACCACACCGAAAAGCACACCACCATCGAGACCAGGATCACCCAGGCGCGGTAAATGGGCAGGATCATGAAGCCCAGATTGAAGACACCACGCAGCGCGGACGGCACGGGATAGGACTGGCCCGAGGCACCAAAATACTGGTGCAACAGACCCTCAATCACCAGCGCCATGCCGAAGGTGAGCAGCAGGCCGTACAGTGGCTCGAGCTGGTAGATATGCCGCAGCAACAGCCGCTCGCTCGCGATGCCGAGTAATCCGATCAGCAGCGGGGAGAGCACCAGCGCGGCCCAGTAATTGATACCCAGATGCTGCAGACTCAGCAATGCCGCGAACGCGCCCAGCGCATAGAACGCTCCGTGCGCGAAGTTGACGACACCCATCAGGCCGAAGATTACCGCCAGGCCCAGGCTCAGCATGGCGTAGAACGAGCCGTTCACCAGCCCGAGCATCAGCTGACCGAGGATGACGGCAACCGGAACGCCGAAGATCTCAGTCACGACAGCGCAAACCGTGCTACTTCGGCGCCAGCGAGCACAACCCCGTGATCGGGCCGAAGGCCTCCTCACCCTTCATGACCCGCAGGAGCCTGTAGTAATCCCAAGGGTATTTGGACTCCTGCGGCGACTTCACCTGCATGACGTACATGTCATGCACCATGACGCCATCGGCGCGGATGTAGCCGCCCTTGGCAAACATGTCGTTGATTTTGGTTTTCTTCAGCTCGGCCATGACCTTGTCGGCGTCGGTGCTGCCCACTGCCTTGACGGCCTTCAGATACGTGAGCGTCGCTGAGTAATAACCGCCATCGTCCATCGTCGGCTCTTTCTTGATCTTCTCGAAGAAACGCTTGCTGAAGGCGCGCGTGTCGTCGTTGAGGTCCCAGTAGAAACCGTCCGTCAGATAGAGCCCCTGGGCCGTTGCGAGCCCCAGGCTGTCGATGTTCGTGATGAAGGTCAGCAGCGCCGCCGGCTTCATCTTTTTGGTGATGCCGAACTCATTGGCCGCCTTGAGCGAATTGCTGAAATCCTCTCCCGCATTCGCCAGCGCCAGTACCTGCGCGCCCGAGCCCTGCGCCTGCAGCAGGAAAGAGGAGAAATCCGAGGCCCCAAGCGGCACGCGTACGGCGCCGAGAGTCTTGCCGCCGTTGGCTTCCACGACTTTGGAAGCGGCGGTCTGCAGCTGGGTGCCGAAAGCGTAGTCCGCGGTCAGGAAGAACCAGCTCTTACCGCCGTTCTGGACGACGGTCGTGGCGGTACCATTGGCAAGCGCCGTGGTGTCGTAGGCGTAGTGCACCGTGTAGGCGGTGCAATCCTCGTTGGTCAGCGAGGAGCCGCCGGCGCCGATGGCAAAGAAAGGAATTTTCTTGGTGGCCGCGACTTTCGCCATCGCGATGCTGACACCGGTGTTGGAACCGCCGAGCAGCGCGGTCAGGCCGCTCTGATCGGCCCACTCGCGGAACTTGGAGGCGCCGATGTCGGGCTTGTTCTGATGATCGGCGGTCAGGACGGTGATCTTTTTGCCCAACACGGTGCCGCCGAAATCGGCGATCGCCATGTGAATGGCCTCAACCGCGCCATTGCCGCCAACGTCGGCGTAGGTGCCCGAGAAGTCGTCGATGTCGCCGATGACGACCTCATCGGCGGCGGCGAATGCGGCCGGTGCAGGTCCCAGGGCGGCCATGACCAGGGCGGCCGCAGCCCATACAGATTTCAGTGATTTCATTGTCATTGTCTCCCTTAGACCCCCAGGTACTCGTGCATCAGGCCCATTTTCTTCTGCAGCTCCTGCGCCCGGAAACTCTCGACGATCCGTCCGTGTTCCATGATGTAGAAGCGGTCCGCCAGCGGGGCTGCGAAGCGGAAATTCTGCTCCACCATGACGATGGTATATCCACGCTCCCGCAATGCCTGGACCGTGCGCGCCAGACCCTGCAGGATGACCGGCGCCAGCCCCTCGGAAATCTCGTCCAGCAGCAGCAATTTTGCTCCGGTACGCAGAATCCGCGCCACCGCGAGCATTTGCTGCTCACCCCCCGAAAGCCGCGTGCCCTGCGCGTCGCGACGCTCCCGGAGATTCGGAAACATGCCATAGATCTCATCGATTGGCATGCCTCCGGGAGCGACCTCGGGAGGCAGCAGCAGGTTCTCCTCCGCCGTGAGGCTGGCATAGATCCCCCGCTCCTCCGGGCAGTAGCCGACCCCGAGCCGTGCAATGCGGTGCGGCGGCAGGTCGATGGCTTCCTGACCGTGGATAATCACGGACCCCGAGCGCTTGCCGACCAGCCCCAGCAGTGCGCGCAGCGTCGTGGTACGACCTGCTCCATTGCGGCCGAGCAGTGTGACTACCTCGCCTGCACACACGCTCAAATCGACCCCGTGCAGGATGTGGGATTCGCCATAGAAGGCGTGCAACCCCTGCACATGCAGCAGTTCCGCGCTCACGCGCTGGACCCCATGTAGGCTTCGATGACCAGCGGGTTGGCCGACACCGCGGCATAGGAGCCATCGGCAATGATGCGGCCGCGCTGTAGCACCGAGATGGTATCGGCGATGGTGGAGACCACGTTCATGTTGTGCTCGACCATCAACACCGTGCGACCTTCCGAAACCTTCCTGATCAGAGCCGTCACCTGATCGACATCCTCATGTCCCATGCCCTGGGTCGGCTCGTCAAGCAGCATCACCTCCGGCTGCATCGCCAGCGTGGTCGCAATCTCGAGTGCCCGCTTGCGTCCATACGGCAGCTCCAGGGCGAGCTTCTGTGCCAGGGCGCCTAGTCCCACCCAGTCGAGCAGTTCCATGGCGCGGGGGTTGAGGACGGCCAGGCTCGATGCGCGCCGCCAGAAATAAAAACTCGTTCCGAGCGTGCGCTGCAGGGCGAGGCGCACGTTCTCGAGTACCGTCAGATGAGGAAATACCGCCGACATCTGGAAGGAACGCACGATGCCCCGACGCGCGAGTTGCGCCGGGCGCGCAGCGGTAATGTCCTCGCCCTTGAACAGTATCTGGCCACGCGTCGGGCTCAGGAATTTGGTGAGCAGATTGAAACAGGTGGTCTTGCCCGCGCCGTTGGGGCCGATGAGTGCGTGGATGTGCCCGCGCCGGACCTTGAGGTCCACATCGCACACCGCGACGAAGCCGCGGAACTCCTTGGTCAGGCCACGCGTTTCGATGATAAAATCGGCGGTCATTCCCGTTCTTCAATTTATGGCCGGCATTATGCGGTATCTCGAACCATGGATGAGCCCGTACCGCTGATAATCCGCGCCACGGCCTTTGCCGCCGGCAAGCATCGCAACCAGCGCCGCAAGGACGCCGAAGCCTCCCCCTACATCAATCACCCGATCGCGCTGGCCAGCGTGCTCGCCAACGAGGGAGGCATTCTTGACCCCCTGGTGATTACAGCCGCCCTCCTGCACGACACCATAGAGGACACGGAAACCACCGCCGAGGAACTCATTGCCGAGTTTGGCGCGGACACCGCCCAGGTGGTGCTCGAGGTCACCGACGACAAATCGCTGGACAAGGCAGAGCGCAAGCGCCTGCAGATCGAGCACGCGCGTGGCGCCAGCGTGGCGGCGAAACTGGTGAAGCTGGCCGACAAAATTTGCAATCTGCGCGATCTGAATGTCGCCCCGCCGGCCGGCTGGTCGCTCAAGCGCAAACGCGAATACTTCGACTGGGCAAAACAGGTCATCGATCAGGTTCGCGGCACGCATGCGGTGCTCGAATCACTCTTCGATCGCGAATACGCGCGCCGCCCTTGACCTCCGCTCGTCAGATTTCGTCCTACAACCGCATCAAAATCAGTCTGATACGACGCATCCTTAATCGGGTCAAGAATTGCGCTCAGTGGGCCTATGTATGGCCCGATGGGCGAGTCGTCTATGTTGTTCGACCTCTGGGTTCTGTGCCTGATCGCAACGGCACTGGGCATGTTCCTGGTCAGTGTGATCGGCGATGCCTTAAGTCGCCTGCGACAGCATCTGCAGGAACGTCAATCCGATATGGATGCGCGCAGCGCGCCCATGGGATGGGGTCACTGACAAAGTGTCCCTGACGCGATCGCAGCATTTGCGATCAAACCCTCCAATCGCCGCCGAGTGAGCCTGAGAACGGCTCAATCCCACTCGGCGGCCGGCCGCAATCTACCGAGAGCCTGAGGAACTGCCCGAAGAGCTGGACGAGGAACTCGTTCCGCCTGAGGAGGACGATGACGAGGACCCGTAGCCGCCAGATGAGCTGGAGTAGCTCATGCCGGGCTGCTGGTTGTTGACACCCGGATTGGCGCCCGGCGCCATCGGTACGCTCGGCGCAGTGGGTGCGCCCGGCGCCGACGCGGCCGTCGCACCGCCCTTCCCGCCTCCGCCACCGGCGGACTGCGCCGAGGCGAGCATCGTGCCGGCCCCGATCAGGAGAATTGATCCAATCAACGCTGTTGCCTTCAAATTCGAAGCGCGCATAAATTTTCCCTTACGTTGTGAGTGCGAAAGGTTATTGCGTGACGGAAAGCGCAGCTGTCAGTAATAGGCGCGCCGGGTCGTCAGCCTCCGGCACCGAGAGCGCATAGGGGTGTCACCTACAGACGGCTCCAGCACGCGGGGCGACACTGACTCATAGACGCGCAGCAGGAACAGGCAATGCCCGACAAGCTTTCGACCTATCGAGCCAAACGCGATTTCGGGCAGACGGCCGAACCGAAGGGCTCCCGATCGATGCGATCGCGCACGCCAGCCATTTCGCCGCGCCTGCGCTTTGTGATTCAGAAGCACGCGGCGACCCGACTGCATTACGACCTCCGGCTCGAACTCGACGGCGTGTTCAAGTCCTGGGCCGTGACGCGCGGTCCCTCCCTCGATCCGGCCGATAAACGGCTGGCCGTGCAAGTGGAGGATCATCCTTTGGAGTACGGCGACTTCGAAGGCGCTATTCCCAAGGGGCAATACGGCGGCGGCACCGTGCAGCTCTGGGATCGCGGCTACTGGTCACCCGTGGAGGGGGAGGACCCGCAGGCGGCGCTGAAGGCCGGGGATCTCAAATTCACGCTCGAGGGCAAGCGCTTGCACGGTAGCTGGGTATTGGTGCGGATGCGCCACGACCGAACCAATAGCAAGCGCACCAACTGGCTCCTCATCAAACACCGCGATGAGGCAGCCGACCCGGCGGGAGCCGCGGCCCTGCTGGAAGAGGATCGATCGGTGGCTTCCGGGCGGCGCATGGCCGCGATTGCCGCCGGCACAGGCAAGGCCCCCGCCCCATTCATGGCGAGCGGCGCGGCCAAGATCTCGCGCGACGCCATCAAATCCTCGCGCGGCCCCGCCAGGGGTTCCGGCCGTTCCAAGAAGGCCCCCGGCCGTGTGCCGCCACCGGCATTCATAGATCCCCAACTGGCCACCCTGGTCGAGTATCCGCCCTCGTCCGCGGGATGGGTCCACGAGATCAAGCTGGACGGCTATCGGCTGCAAATCCGCGTCGAGAACGGGCACGTGCGGCTGCTGACACGCAGCGGCCTGGACTGGACGGCAAAGTTTCCGGAAGTCGCCGCCGCCGCCGAACCTCTGCCCAATTGCATCATCGATGGCGAGGTAGTGGCGCTCGACGCGCATCGCGTGCCGAGCTTTGCCGATCTGCAGGCGGCCTTGTCCGAGCACGAGACCGCGGGGCTCACCTTTTTCGCTTTCGATCTGCTGTTCCTGAAGGACAGGGATCTGCGAACCCTGCCGTTGAGAGAACGCAAGCAGCAGCTCTCGCGGCTGCTGGACAAGCTCGACTCGATGACGCTGCGTTATCTGGAGCACTTCGAGGCCGGCGCGGATGCGGTGCTGAGTTCCGCCTGCCGCATGTCACTCGAAGGCATCGTTTCCAAGCGGCTCGACGATGCCTATACCTCTGGTCGTACCGGTCGCTGGCTCAAGGCGAAGTGCCGTGCCGGTCATGAGGTCGTTATCGGCGGATACACCTTTCGCGATGGGGCGCTGCGCTCACTGCTCGTGGGAGTTCACCGCAACGATCGCCTGGTCTATGTGGGTCGTGTCGGTACCGGCTTCGGCGCGCGATCGCTCGAACTGCTGTGGCCACGCATAAAGCCACTAACGACACGCGAAAGCCCCTTCACCGGCGCGGAGGCTCCACGCGGCGGCAGCGAGGTCCGATGGGTGAAGCCTACACTGGTGGCAGAGATCGAATTTGCCGGCTGGACCGAATCAGGGATGGTCCGGCAAGCAGCCTTCAAGGGATTGCGCGAAGATAAGCCTGCCATGAGTGTGCAGGCGGAACGACCTTCGAAACTGCGGGGTGCCGATGTGCCCGCTTTGCCTGGCAAGCCGCACGCGAAACGCGGCGCAGGTTCAGCTCCCAAGGCGCAGCCGCGTTCCGAAGGCGACACGGTGCTGGGTGTCAGCATTTCCACTCCCGACAAGAGCCTATGGCCCGACGCCAATGACGGTCGTCCCGTCAGCAAGCTCGAACTGGCGCGCTACTACGAAGCCATCGGCGCGTGGATGCTGCCCCATATAGAAGGACGCCCCTGCTCACTGGTGCGCGCGCCGGATGGCATAGGCGGTCAACGCTTCTTCCAGCGCCACGCGATGCCCGGTCAGTCGAACCTGTTCGCGATGATGACCGTCAGCGGCGATCGCAAACCCTATCTGGCAATCGATCGGGTCGAGGCGCTGATCGCCGCAGCGCAGAGCGCGGCACTGGAGCTTCATCCCTGGAACAGCGTTCCGAAGCAGCCGGACGTACCGGGACGCCTGGTCTTCGACCTGGATCCCTCGCCGGAGCTGGAGTTTGATGTGGTGATCGCCGCGGCGCTCGAACTGCGTGCCCGGCTGGAGGCCCTGGGGCTGACCACCTTTTGCAAGACCACCGGCGGCAAGGGCCTGCACGTGGTGACGCCGCTGCTCGGCAAGCGCGATCGGCTCGACTGGGCCGTGGCGAAGACCTTTGCACAGGCGGTCTGCGCGCGAATGGCCGAGGACAATCCCGAACGCTACCTGACCACAATGGCCAAAAAACTGCGCGGCGGGCGCATCTTTCTGGACTATCTGCGCAACGATCGCATGGCGACCGCCGTGGCACCGCTATCTCCGCGCGCGCGCCAGAGCGCCACGGTCTCCATGCCGCTGCCCTGGGGACAGATCCGCAACGGCCTCGATCCCACCCGATTCACCGTGCGCTCGGTACCGGCGCTACTGAAGAAGTTGAAGCCCTGGGAAGACTACGCCGGCGCAGCGGCTTCGCTGCGCACAGCGATCGAACGATTCACGCAGTCCGGTTCGAGCCGCAAGCGCGCACGGCGCGGCTGACAGCCGCGCGTGTCCCTGGAGTTGGTGCCGCGACACCGGCCGCTCCAGCATCCGATGAAACGCTTCGGCAACTTGAGAGCCTGTAACCTTCAGTTATAGACGCCCGGGGGCCGGCGCCGCGGCGATAATGAAGTATCGCGTCGCAGCGGCGGCACGGGTACCGCCTACCATCCCGATCGCGTGTGCGAGAGTTCCGACACGATCAGCCGCCGCACACGCGGGCTGAATGCTGTTATATCTTGAGGCCGCCCAGTGACGCATCGATGAATAGGGGAATCGCGTGGCAAGACCTATCTGGAACGGCTCGATCTCATTCGGCCTGCTGAATGTGCCCGTGCAGATCTTCTCGGGTGAGCGCACGGTCGACCTGCACTTCCGCATGCTCGACAACCGCAATCAGAAGCCCATTCGCTACGAGCGCGTCAATGCCGAGACCGGCGAGGAAGTCGCGTGGAAGGACGTCGTCAAGGCTTTTGAGTACAAGAAAGGCAGCTACGTGGTGATCCCCGAGGATGAATTGCGCGCGGCGGCTCCCGAGGCCACCGAGACCGTTGCCATCGAGGTGTTCGTCGAACGCGACGCCATCAGTCCGACCTATTTCGAGAAGCCCTACGTCCTGGTTCCCGCCAGAAAGATGGAAAAGGGCTACGTGCTGCTGCGCGAGACGCTCAAGAAGACCGGACGCATCGGCATTGGCAAGGTTGTCATCCGTACCCGGCAGTATCTGTGCGCGCTGATGCCGCAGGAGGATGCGCTTATCCTGAATCTAATGCGCTTCCCGCAAGAACTAGTGTCGCCCGAGGAATTCACGCTACCCGCCGGCAAGCCCGCTGCCTACAAAGTCTCGGCGCGCGAACTCGAGATGGCGGCAAAATTGATCGAGTCGATGAGCGACACCTGGAAGCCGGCCGAGTTTCGCGACGATTTTCGGGACAAGCTCCACAAGTTCATCGCCCAGCGCGTTGCCAAAAAAGGCGGCGGCAAATCAGCCGAGGCGGAAACCGAGCCGCATCCGAAGGCCAGTTCGAATGTCGTGGACTTTGTGGCGCTGCTTAAGAAGAGCCTGGATGCCAAGGGCAAAAGCGGCGATGACAAAGGCCGCGCTTCCCCGCGCCGCCCAACCGGCACGCGACGGCGTGCCGGCTGAGCCTGCGCCCGGATCAGTGCCAGTACGGGTCGATGCCGTAGAACCGGTACACCGTGCTGGCCCAGGTGGGCTGCGCCATGCTCGGCCAGTGATCCTTGTCGAATCCCGGCGCATCCTTGAGCCGATCCTTATCGATATCGAGGATGAACTGCTTGTGGTCGGTGTCGAGAATCAGCGCCGACCACGGCACCGCGAACAGTTTGTCGCCCATTCCTAAGAAGCCACCGAACGACAGCACTGCATAGGCGACCCGGCCGGTCGGCACATCGACCATGATCTCCTTGATTTCCCCCAGGCTGTCGCCGTTGCGATCCACGACCGAGTCACCCGAGAGCGTCGAGGCCCCCATGACTTCGGGCCCCGGTCCGCCGCTACGTTCCCGTCCACCGACTATGTTGTCCGTCTGCAAGTTCATAGGCATTCTCCTGATATGTGATGCTTGGCGAAGCCTAGAGCGAACCTCGGCCGCCGATGATCGGCGGCTCTCTGATGCGCCGGCGGGTCACGGCCTACAGCCACCGGAATGGCGTATCATCGATCCAACCGCATTTCATCCATCCGGGGGGAACAGACATGGCCACCAAGAAGTCATCATCTACCGTCTATCGCGTTACCGAAATCATCGGCACGAGCCCGGTGTCATGGGAAGAAGCTGCCAGGACCGCCGTCGAGACCGCCTCCAAGACCCTGCGCGATCTGCGCGTGGCCGAGATCGTCAAGCTCGACCTGAAGGTTGAAAACGGCAAGGCAGTCGCCTTTCGCGCACGGGTCGCCCTGTCGTTCAAATACGAGGGCTGAGCCAGCTCGGCCGTCCGTTGCGGGCGCCGTGCGCCGCGACGTGGACTTGGACCAAGCGGTGCGCTAGTTTCACCCCATGTTGATGCGACGCCCAACCGTTTTGCAGTGCCTGAGTATGGCGCTCTGCCTCTGGTGCGGCTTCGACGCTGGTACGCCCGCCTCGGATTTAACCTCGGCCGCCGCGCAACACGGCGCGACTGCGGAGGATGCCGTGCACAGCGGCATCTGGAAGGCCGCCACTCCACCCAGCGGCTCGATGCACGGCGAGTTCGACAACAATGACCCGATCGGGTTGGCCGCGGGTACCAAGATACCGGCGGACTGCTCGCTCAACTGGGTCGATCCGGACTTCCACAAGCTCTACTGCTTCTCGAGCGCCACCTCATTGGTGTATTTCCTCGATTCACCGCGCGCCTTCCTGGCCCGCGCGCGCAAAAACTGGTCCACACTCAGCCGTAGCGGCTCATAACCGCAGCAAGGTCGCGCGTCTGGCTCCGCTGGATGATAGCGCTTACAATTGCCCCATGCGTAATCGGGCACCGATCGAGTTGTTCGCACTCCTCTACTTTGCGACCTACCTGCCTTACGCCGTGTTGGTGCGGTGGCTTGCCAGCATTCCCTATCCGCCGCTGGGCCGCCCGCTGACCGGTCTCGAGTTGCTCCCTGCATCCACCATTCTGAGTGCCGTGCTGACCGTGTTGTTCGTGTGGCTCAACCGATGGACGCCCTACGCGCATCACACCACTATCCTTGGGCGATCCGTTCCCTGGCCGACGCGTTGGACATTCGCCTCCGGGCTGGGAACGGCGTTGCTGCTGTTCACCGTGCCGCTGTCCTTCACGTTCAAGGGCGTCAGCATCCCCTTTATGCAGTTGCTTATGCGCGGCGATGTGCTGCTGATCGCACCCCTCGTGGATCTGATCGGTGGTCGACGCGTGCGCTGGTACTCCTGGGTGGCGCTGGTGCTCGTGGCCGTCGGCCTGACGCTGACGATCCGGACGCGGGGCGGCCTGTATCTTCCGCCTCTGGCCATTCTCACGGTGGTGCTCTACACGGTGGGGTACTTCGTGCGTCTGTTCGTCATGACCAAGGTGGGAAAGTCGGGCGACTCCAATACCGTGAAGGGGTACTTCGTGGAGGAGAAATTGGTCGCCTTCCCGGTGGCCACCCTGGTGCTGGCAGCCCTGTCGGCTTTCGATTTCGGCAGCCAGAGCGGCCAGCTGGGCTTTGGCTTCGTGGATGTCTGGACCAGCAATCAGATGGGCTGGGTGCTGGTCATTGCGGTGCTGCTGGTCCTGGTTTCGATCTTCTCCATCCTGATCCTGCTCGATCGACGCGAGAACACTTTTTGCGTGCCCATCGAACGTTCGGCGAGCGTGCTGGCAGGCATCGCGGCGGCGTTTGTGCTGTCGCGACTCTCGCTCGGCCCGGCCCCAAATTCCTCCGAGATGATCGGTGCGGCGCTGCTGATTGCCGCCATTTTCGTGCTGTCGTTCGGGCGGCGAGGCGAGCGCGAAAACTAACGCGCGCGCAACACCAATTCTGCGCCGTCGCGCTCATAGATGGCATTCAATCCCTGGCTGGCTGTGAACCGCTCCAGATAGGCGAGGACTTCTCCGAAACGAGGATCATCCGCCGGCAATAACTCGGGCTGCGACATCGGTCCGATGAAGACCGGCAGCAGGCTGGTGCGATGATATTTTCCATCCCGCAGCACGGTCTTCACCATGACGGTGTAACGCGAGTCGGGCGGAAAGTTGTAGGTGATGTCGAGGTTCGGCTGCCAATCGGGGTGCAGCTTCTGGATCTCGCGAAAGCCCTTGCTCTTGGCGTGCTTTTCATCCATCGGCAGGTCCATCGCAAAATTGCAGAGGCTGTACAGGATGGGCTTGCCCTTGTAGACATCCACGCCTTTGAGAATGTGGGCGTGATGGCCCAGGATGATATCGGCGCCCGCATCAATGGCCGCGCGTCCGACATCCCGCTGGTAATCGGCGATGATGCCGGGAATGAAGTGAATGCCCCAGTGCAGGGAGACCACCACGAAGTCCGCCTGCGCGCGGGCCCGTGCGATGTCGTCCCGTAGTGCGTCGAGGTCATCGCGATTGGGAAAGGTGTGCACGCGCGCGGGCGTGCCCGGCTGGTCGTGCTCGATCTGCTCGTACAGCGTCCAGGCGCGCATGGGTGCGCACCCCGGTCGAGACTCCTCCGCCCAGTAGCCGATCGGAAGAATCGAACTGTAAGCGAGGTACGCTATGCGTTGTCCCTTGGCGGTCATAAACACGGGCTGGCGCGCCACCGCGATGTTCTCGCCCACGCCAACGACCTGCAGTTCAGCGCCCTTGAGTGCCGCGATGGTATCCGTGAGGCCGTCGACGCCCCAATCCATGCAGTGGTTGCCGGCAAATGAAACCACGTCGAAGCCTGCCTCGCGCAGCGCGTGCGCGGACTTCACCGAGGTGCGGTCGGTGTGTCGACACTGGGGCAGACGCTGGCCGCGCTGGGTGATGCAGAGCTCGAGCTGGCAGAACGCCACATCGGCTCGCGCCAGCTCCGCGCGCGTATGGACAAAGAGAGAGTCGGGGTCGGGTCGACTCGGGCCGATATCGCCGACCGCGTACAGCCAGATTTCGTTCGCCGGTGAATTCGACATGACACGAATGTATGCGCTTTCATAAAACCCGGTCAAGGCCGCTACAATAGCGACATGCCTGCCACCATCAGCGATCAGATCGCGAGTCACCTGGCTGAAGTGCGCTTCGAACAGCTGCCCGCGGTGGCCGTCGAGGCCGCCAAGCGCAGCCTGCTGGATGCGCTGGGAGTGATGCTCGGCGCGAGCGGACTGGGAGAAGGCTGTGAAGCTTTTGCGGCGCTCGCCCGCGACGAATCACCTGCCGGCCCCTGCTGGCTGTGGGGCTGGGGCAGCAGCGCGGCTTTGCTGCCAGCGGTGCTTGCCAATGGCGCACTGGCGCATGCGCTGGACTTCGAAGATGCCTTCGACGAGGCGCCCTGCCACCCCAATGCGGCGCTCATTCCCGCGGCGCTCGCTTTGACGCAGGCCCGCGGCCCGATTTCCGGTCCGAGTCTCATTACTGCGATTGCCGCCGGCTGTGATCTCGTGTGCCGGCTGGCCTTGAGTCTGCGCAGCGACCCGGCAGATGGCGGATGGTACTGGCCGCCTATTCTTGGCGCCTTCGGCGCCGCTGCCTGCGCGGGTCGGCTGCTGCGCCTGGGTCCGGTGCAAATGCGCGACGCTTTGTCGCTGACGCTCTGCCAGTCCACCTGCAGCGCCGAACTTAAATACAGCCGCCGCTCGGTGGTGCGCGCGGTGCGCGATGGCTTCTCGGCGCATGCGGGCCTGGTTTCGGCGCTGCTCGCTCAACGCGGCGTGACCGGATTCGAACAGCCGCTGGAGGGACGCGCCGGACTGTATGCGCTGTACGCGCGCGGGCAGTGGGAACCACAGGCACTGACGCAGCGGCTGGGCGCTCATTTCTATGGCGCCGAGGTCAGCTTCAAGCCCTGGCCGAGTTGCCGCGGAACGCATGCGCTGATCGAGGCCGCGCTCGCGCTGCGTCAGTCCCCCGGCTTCCGACCGGATGAGATCGCGCAGTTGCGCACGTATGGGGGGACCGTGCAGCAGATGCTGACCGAGCCGCGCTCGCAGAAGCTGCGACCGCAGACTGCTATCGATGCCAAGTTCAGCATCCCATTCACGGTGGCCACTGCCCTCGCGCATGGTGCGGTGACTCTGCAGAGTTTCCGCGCCGAGGCACTCGCAGATCCAGAGGTGCTGGCGCTGGCCGAGCGCGTCAGTTTCCAGGTGGAAAGCGCCGCCGCGGATCCGACTGCCACCGCGGGTGCCCTCGAGATCGTGATGAGCGATGGGTGCGTGCTCAGTAAAAGAGTCACCCACCCTCGCGGACATTATTCGATGCCCCTCAGCTGGCAGGAGCTGTGCGCAAAGTTTCAGATGTGTGCCGCCGAGGCCCGCGTGCCGCTCTCGAGCACGCAGAGCGCGCGGTTGCTGCAGTGGATCCAGGAGCTGGAGCAACAGCGCGACGCCACCGCGGCGCTGGCCGGGATCCTGGGTGGCTGATCGAATATCATCGCCGCATGAGCAAACCCAGGGCCAAGCGCGCTCGCCGCGCCGCCAAGACCTCACGTCCCCGCTTCAATGCCACGACGCTGGCCGAGGTCGCCGCAACCGCCGGGGTGTCCTCGGCGACGGTGTCGCGCTTTTTTAATTCGCCGCAGATCCTGACTGCCGATACCGCCCGTCGGGTGCGCGACGCGGTGCGGAATATCGGCTATGTGCCCAACCTGCTCGCCGGCGGGCTCGCCTCGAGCCGTTCGCGCCTGATCGCCGCGGCGATCCCGGCCATCTCACAATCCATTTTTTCGAGCACCATCCAGTCGCTGACCGATTCACTTTCAGAAGAAGGCTACAGCGTGCTGCTTGGACTCACGGGCGCCGGCGACGAGCATGTGCAGCGCCAACTCCAGGCGATGATTGGCCGCCGTCCGGACGGCATCATCCTGACCGGCACGATGCTTGATGCCTCGGCGCGGCGACAGCTCAAGGCCACGGGCACGCCTACCATCGAAACCTGGGATCTGCCGGATGACCCCATCGACCTGGTGGTTGGGTTCTCGCACCAGGCGGTGGGTGTTGCGGTCGCGCGCCGCGCGCTGGCGCTGGGGCGCCGCCAGGCACTCGTGGTGTCGGCAACGGGGGTGCGCGCGCTCGCGCGCCGCTATAGTTTCGCGCGCACCATGCTCGAGAATGGCGCGCTCGAGCCGTCCGTATCAACCTTCACGGGACCCTCCACCTATGGCCGCGCACGCCGCGCGGTGGCCGCGCACCTGGACAGCGGACAGCGCACCGATCTGATCGTCTGCTCATCGGATTGGGGCGCGCACGGCGTGCTCGATGAATTGCGTCAGCGCGGCATTCGGGTGCCCGACGACATCGCGGTCATCGGCTTTGGCGATCTGGATTTTGCGGCCGAACTCAATCCATCACTGACTACCGTGAAAATCGATGGCGCCGTGATCGGCAAACACGCGGCCCGTTTCCTGATGCTGCGTGCACGAGGCGAGACCATCGACAATCCGGTGGTCAACATCGGCTTCTCGCTGATCGAACGCCAGAGCGGCTGAGGAGCGCGGCTGGCGCGCTTCCCGATGTCGGGCTAAGCTTTGTCGATGAAAGCGTTTTCACACTCCGTCGCTGCAACCCCGGATGTGCTGACGAGCCTGGCGGTCAAAGTGCGTTGGCGCCTGGGGGTGCCGACCATCCTGTTCATGCTGTTGAGTTCCCTGGACCGCGTCAACATCAGCTTCGCAGCGTTGCAGATGAATCGTGAATTGGGCTTCACGCCCACGCAATACGGATTCGGTGCCGGCCTGGTATTTGCGGGCTTTCTGCTGGGGCAGTATCCAAGCGTACTGTTGATGCAGCGATACGCCATGCACCGCTGGATCGCAGGCTGCGCGGTACTCTGGGGACTGACGGCCAGCGCCACGGCGTTCGTAACCTCCGCGCAGCAGTTCTATGTCTTGCGCGTGGCACTCGGCGCCGCGGAAGGCGGACTGGCGCCGGGCATCGTGCTGTATCTGACGCAATTCGCGCCCCATCGGGCGCGCGCTTCCACATTTGCTTTGCCGATGTTGGCGATTCCGCTCTCCATCATCGTTGGGGGCCCGCTATCGGGCTGGCTGATGGGCAAAGCCCTTCCCATCGGACTCGCTCCCTGGCGCTGGATGCTGATTGCCGAGTCGCTGCCGACCATCGTGCTGGGCGTCGCGGCGTGGTTCTATTTTCCGGATCGACCGCACGATGCCTCCTGGGTGACGGCCGCGGAGCGCGCGGCACTGGCCGGCAGCAGCGCTGAGCTTGCGCCCGGGCGAGCGGGCAACGATTGGAGTGTGCTGGCGCAACCGCTGGTGTGGGCCTGCGGCCTGTTGTGGTTCTGCCTGCTATCGGGCTCCTACGGAATCATGTTCTGGCTGCCGCAGATGATCAAACGACTCAGCGGGCTGACACCGGCGCAGATCGGCTGGATCAATGCCCTGCCGTGGCTGGGCGTGGTCCTCGGCACCTATTACAACGCCGCGCACTCGGATCGAACCGGTGAGCGGTTTTGGCATGTTGCCGTGCCGGCGCTGATCGCGGCGGCGGCCCTGCTGGCTGCCTGGTGGATCGGGCCCGGGCTCGCAGGCATGACCGCTCTGTTCGTGGCCGGACTGGGACTTGGCAGCGCCACCGGCGCCTTCTGGGCACTGCCAATCTCATTGCTGGGCGCGCGCACGCTGGCGGTGGGCGCCGTCGCCATCAACATCACCGGTACCGCCGGCGGCCTGGTGATGCCGCACCTGGTAGGTTACGTGCTGGAGAGAACCGGTACGCTCGCCGGCCCGACCCTGGTGGTCGCAGCCGCCCTGCTGCTGGCCGCGGTCGTGGTGGTTTCTTTACGGCTGCGCTTCTCAGGATCCGCGCGCGTCGCGGTTGCCTGAAGGCTGATTGCGGCAAAATGAAAGCGCTTTCAATCCGCCAACGCCGCTGCTAAATTAGCCCGAACCATGAGTGCACCCGACGGTCAGGATTTCGACCCGCTGATTCCTGAGACTTTCGACAGTCCCTACCCTGTCTACGCGCAGTTACGCGCGCAGTGCCCGGTGGCGCACTCGAATGCCTGGGGCGGCTTCTGGGGTTTGGCCAGCTACCAGGATGTATTGCGCGTCCTGGCGGAGCCCGAGGTATTCATTACATCCCGGCAGAACGTGGTGCCAAAATTGGCCTTCACGGGCCGCAGGCCGCCATTGCACCTGGATCCGCCCGAGCACACGCCGTATCGTCGCGCGCTCAATCCGCTGCTCAAACCCGAGCGCATCGCCGCCCTGGAGCCGGCCATCCGTCGCACCGCGGCGTCGCTGCTGATGCCGCTGGTGGAGCGCGGTGGCGGCGATATTTGCGTGGACTACTCCAGCCATCTGACGATTCGCGTATTTGCCGAGTGGATGAACGTCCCCGAGGAACTGGTGCCCGACCTGCAGCAGGTGGGGCGCGCCTACAACATCGCGGTGCAATCCGCCGATGGTGAGATGGTGCGCGAGACCAGCCTCAAGCTCTACGATCTGGCGCGCACCATGATCGAGAGCCGGCGGCGCGAACCGCGGGACCCTGCTACCGACCCCACCGCGGCGCTGCTGGCAGCGCGTGTCGACGGCCAGCCCTTTGCCGACGAGATGATCCTCGGCACCATCCGGCAAGTGCTGGTCGTGGGGATCATCGCGCCCACGGTAGTCGTCGGCAGCATCTGCGTGCATCTGGCGCGGCATCCGGAACTGCAGCAGCAGTTGCGCGCCGACGCCTCGCTGCTGCCGCGTGCCATCGAGGAACTGCTGCGGCTTTACACGCCGTATCGCGGCTTCGCGCGCACGGCCAATCGCGACGTGGAATTTCACGGCCGCACCATTCGTGAAGGCGAGCCCATCGCCCTGCTCTACGCCTCGGCAAATCGCGATGAGGCCGTGTTCGAGAACCCGGATGAGTTCGTACTGAACCGGCCGAACATCGCCGATCACCTGGCTTTTGGAATGGGCCCGCACGTGTGCCTGGGCGTGCCGCTGGCGCGACTGGAACTGCGTGTGGCCATCGAGGAGTTGCTCAAGTGCACGCGCGGCTTCGAGTTGGCGGGCGAGATCAAGCCGACGCGATTCCCCGAGATCGGTGCACTGTCGGTACCGCTGCGCTTTCTCTAGCGCCGCACTCGCTCAGGGCACGACCAGGATCGAGACGCGGCGCGCGTTCAGATTCGCCTCCAGGCCACTGGCCGCTACCGCGGCGCGCTGCCAGCTGACCACCACTCGCGCGCGCTCCGGAACACCGATCGTGCGCAGAGCCTGGAGCACCGCGTCCGCGCGACGCTGGGCGATGCCCTCCTGCTCGACGAATTTTTGCCCGTTGGACAGGCGCATGGCCGCGCGGTAACCGGTGACTTCAATCCGCGAGGCCGAGGCGGCGCTGGCATAGCGGGCCGCCTCCGCAATCGCCGTCTGCGCGGATTGCCAGAGCCGTTCGCCGTCTGCATTGAAACTCGCGGTAAAGGTACGTGCCTTGAACGGCGCCTGATATTCCGCTGGTTTCGGACGCTCCGGGGGCGGCGGCGCCGCCCCGCCGCGAACGCCCGAGGGTCCCGTGCCGCGCATGTGCGGCGGGTCCGGATAGCCTGCGGCCGGCAGCATGCTGTTGCAGTTGATATCCAGTTCCGGCAACACCGAGACCCGCACCGATTTGAGCGCGATGCCGCCGCACACCTGCGGCCCATCGGCAATCACCGCCTCCACCAGCATGCGATGCCGGAACTCGGGTGGATAGAAGGCCGCGGTCAGATCGCCCTGTGGGCCCAGATAATAAAGGTCGCCATCACTTTCGCCGAGCCAGCATGGAATATTCGTGTTGCGCAGAATCGGGCAGCTCACGAACACGATCTCCGTGCCCGCTGAGGGCGCACAGGCGCCGATGAGTGGCCAGGCGGCTGCCAGGGCGTACAGGCTTTGACGCACGCCTTTCACAGCACACTCAGGAAATTGACCAGGTCCTGCTTTTCCTGCTCGGTGTAGCCGGCCTCGAAGCGCTTGTCGTAGTAATCCACGAGTTCCCGCAGATCACTGGCCGAGCCGTTGGAGAAGTACGGGGCGCGTGCCGACAGGCCGCGAAACTGCTGCATGGTGATGGCGCCGATGTCGAGGCAGCGACCGGATATCAGTGCGCGCCCGGGATCGTGCGTGTAGATGACGCGCCCGAGATACGGATGCGGCCTGCGGTCGGCATGACAGGTCACCTTGAAAAGCGGCAATTCGCTCGTCATCGGCAGATCGCGTGACCAGGGCTCATTGGCCGTGCCCAGGTCCATCCAGCCGGGCGCAAAGTCCATGCCCGTCAGGCGCGCGTTGTGACAGGTCGCGCAGGTGCGCTTGATGGGATTGCCCAGACCCACCGTGTTCAGATGCGTCACGTCGCGGATATAGAACGGGCGTGTAAAGAACACCTCCATGCCGCGCGCGACCGAGGCGCGAAACTGCGCCTGGGGTTCCGGGCCTGCGGGCCTGGACCATTGCTCGAAATAACCAAACACGGGCGTATAGAAGTTATCGCCGAGACCGGGTGATCCGCGCTGCATGGCGCCCGGTCCCAGGCCTGCCGGCCCGTCCGCTTCGATCAGGCTGCCCGCCATTTTCGAGCCGCTGGCGGCCACGAACAGCTGGTTCTCGAAATCGGTAATCTGTCGCAGTTGTTCACGGCTGGGCACCTCATCGGCCTGCAGATGAGTCAGCGCCGCATTGGTCGCCTGGCTCTTCTGGGTGGGCTCGCGCGCATCCGCCATGAGGTTCATGTTGACGAAGCGGCCGGTTTCCGGATCGCGCGCCATCGGCGAGCCATCCTTGATGTTGAGCGGCGCTCCCAGACTGTTCATGACGTATTTCATGTTGGCGACGACGCGCGGCCGTCTGAACACCGACACCTGCGGGTTGGGACTATGCAGGCCATAGACCGGATCGTTATTGCAGCCGCTCGGATCGCTGACGACCTCCAGATCGAATTCAGGCGCGATGGCAGAGCCATCGGCCGCCTTGGGTGGCCACGGAACGAAGATGCGGAACAGTCCGTGCCTGAGCAGCAGCGAGTGCGAGGACTCTTCCTGCTGTGGAGCGCTGGGACAATTCGAGCCGTCGACGGCAGCGAACAGCGGATCCTTACCGGCCGTGGCCTTCCATCGCTGCTGTATGGCTTCGACCGACAGGCTCATGCCATTGGCCGGTTGATGGCAAGTGACGCAGGCCCTGCCGTTGCGTCCCAACGGCTCGAAGAATGGATGCCCGCGCGTATCCAATGCGCCCGCCGCATTGATGACTCCCAGTTTTCCGGAGGCGGTGTCGAATTCGGCCAGCGCGCCCAAGGTAAGCCCGCTTCCCGGACTCCACCACGACGACGAATAGTCCGGCGCCACCGCCCCATCGGCGACCGGCGCGACGGCGGCCTGTGCCTGCTGCGAGGGAGTCTGCCCGGATACGACGCCGATGGCGCCCGGTTGAATCGATTGCACCGAAGGGCTCGCGCCAGCACTGCCGCTCCCGGCGGGGGGGGTCTGTGCGAGCACAGTGCCGAGAACGCCCAGGAGGCCGGCGCAAGCCCAGCGGATGGTGTTTAGTCGATGCGATCGCATGGCAGCTGAATGATCGTGGACACTATCTGCAAGCGCTTACATCTGCAAGTCATGCCGCTCAGTGAGGCGGCGGTTGCGATAGGCTATGCCGATGAGCGAGCGAAAAAAGGCGCGCACGGATGCGGCGACGAACGATGCGCGCAGCAAGCGCGGCCCCAAGGCCGTGGCACTCTCGCCGCCGATCAATGTCGGCCTGCTGCCGAATCTGTTGGGATACAACATTCGGCGCGCGCAGATTGCGCTGTGGCGCGATCTCACCCGCTCGCTGGGTGAAGTGCAGGTTCGGCCCGCGGAATTCAGCCTCATGATCCTCGTGGAAGCCAACCCCGGCGTTGCGCAAATCGAGTTGGCGCAACAACTCGATGTGGACAAGGCCACGATCGTCGGCGTGGTCGGTCAGCTGCAGCGTCAGAAATGGGTCACGCGTAAACAGTCCACCGTCGATCGCCGGCGCCAGGGCCTTTACCTGACCCCGCTTGGCCAACGTGAACTGCAGGGCTTGCGGCAGACGATGATCGAGCATGAAGCGCGCTTCACACGCCTGTTCTCCGCGGAAGAGCTCGGTCAGCTGTTTGCTTTTCTGCGCCGCATCCATCCCTAAGGGCTCCTCACGCCCACTGCCCTGCTGGCGATCAGTTGCTCGATACCGGACTCGTCATAGCCGAGGGTCTGCAGAACCTCGCGCGTATGCTCGGCATGCAGCGGCGCCGAGCCGCGCACACCCGGACCGTCGTGTTCGAAAACGAAACCCGCATTGACGTAGGCCGGCGCGGCACCGCTGGAGTGCACGCCGGCGATCGCAGTGGGCTGGATCAACCCGCGTTCGGCGCCGCGCACCTGGTCGCATACTTCGCCGATATCCCGCACCAGTCCGCAGGGAACGTGCTGGGCGCTGAGGGTGCTCTCCCAGTCGCGGCCGCTGCGGGTCGCAAACACTTTGGTGAGCACATCGCGCAGAAAGGCCGCGTTATCGGCCTCAGCCCGCGCCGGTGGAGACGCAAATCGTGGATCCGTGGCGAGCTCGGGACGACCGATGATGCGGCACAGGGCGGCGAATTGGTTGTTCTGCACCGCGCCCAGCGAAATGCGTGTGCCGTCGGCCGTGGAGAACAGCCCGGCCGTGGGCGCTCCGCTATAGCCGGTATCGCCGGTGCGCGGCAACACCTGGCCGGTCACGAGGTAGGGCGTCGCGAGAGCCGTCAGCAGCACCACCGACGCATCGAGCATGGCGACATCGATGTACTGGCCGGCGCCGAAGCGGTCGCGCTGCAAAATCGCCGCGATAATGGCCAATGCTGCCAGTGTCCCTGTATAGGTATCGACCACGGGCCAACCGACCCTCGACGGAGGATCTTCCGGGCCGCCATTGGATGCCATCATGCCGCTCGTGGCCTGAACAATATTGTCGATGGCCGGCAGATCGCGTAGCGCACCCTTCTGCCCATACCCCGACACCGAGCACATGATGATGGCCGGCCGCAATTGGCGGCAGACTTCGTAGCCCAGTCCGAATCGCGCCATGACACCCGGGCGAAAATTCTCGAGCACCACATCCGACTCGCGGATCAATCGGGTGGCGACCTCGCGACCACCCTCGCTCTTCAGATCGAGCACGATGGATTTCTTGCCGACATTGGCCGCGATGAAGGCCGGCGCGATGCCATCCAGATCGCGGAACGGGCCATAGTTGCGCATGGCATCGCCGGACGGCGATTCGATTTTGATGACCTCGGCACCCAGCATGCGCAACAGATGCGAACAGAATGGCCCTGCCATCACATGGCTGAAATCGGCCACTTTGACGCCAGCCAGCGGCTGAGGCATGACGTTGAATCCCCCGCTATTTAGTTGATCTGTTCAACCACTATACAGAATGTCACGGTGCGATATAGCGCCTGCTATGCACGTTATGCCCCTATATCGCCGCATTCACTTTATAATTTAGATGATACTATCAACCAGTCTAACATGTCGGGGGGACGACTCTGGAGCTGCTCTTCACGGGCGATCTGATACTGGACGCGCCCGACCCGGACCATTGGCTGAGCGGCATTGCTACCTGCACGCGTTCGGCCGGCTGCACGATCGGTCACCTGGAGGTACCGCACACGCTTCGGGGCACTGAGCTCGGTGGCGATGTACCGGCACCCGGTGCATCGCCGGCGCACCTGGCGGCGCTGCAGCGCGCGGGCTTCGATGTCGTGACGCTCGCCGGAAATCACATGGCCGATCGCGGTGCCGAGGGTATCGCCGATACCTGCGCGGAACTGGATCGCTTAGGCATTCATCACTGCGGCGCTGGCCCGGATCTGCCGCAAGCCCGCGCACCCGCCCGTTTCACGGTGGGATCGACCCGGATCGCGCTGCTGAGCTACAACTGTGTCGGTCCGGAGGCGAGCTGGGCCACGGCCAGCCGCGCCGGCTGCGCCTACATCAAGGTTCATACCGCCGATGGCAGTCCGATCGCGCCGGCTGCGCCGCTGCAGACTGCCGACCCCGACTCGCTGGCCGCGATGTCGCGGGATATCGCCGGGGCCGCGCGCGACGGCACAGTGGTCGTCGTGGCGCTGCACAAGGGCATCGTGCATACGCCGGCACGGCTCGCACCCTATGAGCGACCCATTGCTCATCAGGCAATCGATGCCGGCGCTGCTATCGTCGTCAGCCACCACGCGCATATCCTGCGCGGCATCGAGCTCTATCGGGACAAGCCAATCTTTCACGGTCTCGGCAATGGCTGCGTGGTGACGCACGCGCTCCGTCCGGACCAATCTCACGTTGCGCGCGCCGAATGGGCCCGGCAGCGACGGCAACGGTTCGGCTTCGAGCCCGATCCGGCTTACACTCTGGCACCCTTTCATCCCGAGGCCGTTCATGCGCTGCTGGCCCGTGTGCGTCTGCTCGAGAGCGGGCAGATCGAGGCCGGCTTCATACCCGTTCACGTCGAGCCCCCGGGCCGCCCCGTGCTGGCGGCAGGCGCCGCCGCCGAACGCGTCATCGAGTATGTCAGGCGCATAACGGTGGAAGCGGGATTGCCGCCGCTCAAGCTCACGCAGCGCGACGCCATGGTCGTGGTCACATGAGCGCCTTTGAAACACGCACGGCGGAGGCGGCAGCCGCTGACTCCGGGGCGCGCGGTCCGCTGTTCTACGTCGGCGCCACCGCGTTGCTGCTGGCGATGGCCGTCGATGCCCTCGCGGTGCTGGGCCGTCACGTCGGCCTGCCGCTGCTTGGATCGCTCGAGCTGGTGCAGGCGGCGATCGTGGTCGCATCGTCCACCGCGATCGTATTTGCGACGCTCGCCAACCGGCACGCGGCCGCGCGATTCCTGCTCGACCGATCCACTCCGCGTGTGCGCCTGTGGCTGCAGCAATTCGCCCGCGTGCTGACACTGCTGTTTTTCCTGATCCTGGCAAGCGGCCAGACCTGGATCGCGCATGATCTTTGGGACGGGCACGAGGACAGCGAGCTGCTGCACATTCCATTTGCGCCGTTGCGCCTGGTCAGCATCCTGGCAGTGCTGATGGCGGCGGCCATAACCCTGCGGCGCCTGCTGCGCCGGTCGAAAGCCTGATGGGTCAGCTATCGATCGGCATCGGGGGGGTGGTGCTGTTACTCGCGCTTTTGAGTACGGGCACGCCCATCGGCGTCGCATTGGGTGTGGTGGGCTTCGGTGGCCTGGTGCTGCTGCTGGGCCTCGAACCGGCATTGATCAAATCCGGCGTGGTGCTGTTCGAGACGCTGTCACGCTACGAGCTGGGCGTCCTGCCGCTGTTTTTGCTGATGGCGCACCTTTGCTTTGCCGCCAATGCCAGCCGCGATTTCTTCGATGCCGCGGCGCGCGTGATCGGCCATCGACGCGGCGGCCTGGCGCTGGCTTCGGTGGCAGCCTGCGCCGGATTCGGTGCCATCAGCGGCTCGAGCCTGGCCACCACCGCGACCATCGGACTGGTCGCGCTGCCGGAGATGCGACAGCGCGGCTATTCGAGCGCGTTGGCGACGGGCGCGGTCGCTGCCGGCGGCACGCTCGGGCAGATGATCCCTCCGTCCGGCGCGCTGATCATCTTCGGCATCATCGCCGAGCAGTCCATCGGCAAGCTGTTCGTCGCGGCCATTGTTCCTGCGATTACGCAGGTGCTGCTGTACTGCCTGGCCATCCTGATCATCTGTCATCTTCGACCTTCGATCGCACCACCGACACCGCGTGTCGGCTGGCGTGAGCGGCGCATCGCGTTGCTCCGGGTCACCGATCTGGCACTGCTGATACTGCTGGTGATCGGCGGCATCGCGCTCGGCTGGTTCACACCGCCGGAGGCCGCATCGGTCGGTGTCGTGGGCGCCCTGGCTTTATGCCTGTGGCGGCGCCGGCTGACCTGGCAGTCACTGCGTCATGCGCTGGCCGAAACGCTGCGCACCAGCGGCATGGTGTACCTGGTCGTGATTGGCGCGATCATCTTCTCGGTGTTTGTCAGTGTGACGGGTCTCGCGGTGCAGGTGACCGGCCTGTTCGCGACCGTCGGCGGCGGCCCCCTCGCCAAGCTGTTGCTGATGGCACTGGTGCTGCTGCTGCTCGGCTCGGTGCTGGACGGGCTGGCATTGATGCTGCTGACCACCCCCATTCTGCTGCCCGTCATTCAAACCATGGGACTCTCGCCCATCTGGTTCGGCATTTTCCTGGTTCGCGCCATGGAGATCGGCTTCGTCCATCCGCCGATCGGACTTAATTTGTACGTCATTCAGCAGATCGCACCCGATGTATCGATTGGCCGCATCTTCAAGGGCGTGCTGCCCTTCCTGGCCGCGGACTTCCTGCACCTGCTGCTGCTGATCCTGTTGCCTGCCATGGCATTGGCATTGCCGAAGCTGCTGGCCACATGAGCACGCTTGCGACTCTGATCGATGCGGCGCTGCGAGATCCGGCGGCCGCCGCGCGGCGCGCGAAGTCGAACGGCCAGCGAGTAGTCGGCTTCGTCGGCACCGATGTCCCGGTGGAACTGATCGCCGCGGCAGGCGCCTTTCCGTGGCGGCTGCCGGCCGCAGCGGAGACACCCACTGCGCGGGCCGACGCCTATCTGGAGGCCAGCTTTCAGCCGCAGGAGCGCGCGATCGCCGAGCAATGGCTCTCGGGCGTGTTCGATTTCGTCGATGAGGTCGTCTTCACGCGCGCCAATGACAGTATTCAGCGCCTGTATTACTACCTGTGCGAACTGCGGCGGCGCCAGCTGTGCGCGGGACCCGCGCCGTTACTGTTCGATCTTTGCAAGATCCCTCGCGCCAGCAGCGCGCTGCGCACGCAGGCCGTCACGGTGTCGCTATCGGAGTCGCTGGGCAGCCGCCTGGCTGAACTGCCGCGCTGTATCGGCGAGCGCAATCGGCGACGCCAACTGCTGTTCCAGTTGCAACAGCGGCGCGAGCAGAGCCCTGCGCCCGCCGGCTCGTTCATCGAACGACTCGCGCGCGCATCGGATTGCTGCGCGGCGCAGGAATTCGATGCGGCACTGGCTCACTGGCTTGAGCAGCCAACGCGCGGCGAGCCCGGACCCCGCTTGATTCTCGCGGGCAGCGCACCGCCGGATGACCGGCTGCATCGCGCGGTCGAGCGTGCAGGTGGCAACATCGTCGCCGAACTGGGCGACCACGCTCTCGGACGGTTGGGCGCGGCCATCGAGGGCGGTTCGGACCCGATCGCCGCGCTGTCACTGCACTATCACGCGCAGCGCCATGGTCCGCGCGCATTCGGTGACGCGACCACCGATCTGCTCGAGGCGGCGCGCATCATGCGTGCCGATGGGGTCATTTTCTGGCTGCTGCAGCAGGAGGAAGCGCTGGCGTGGGATCTGCCCGCGCAGCGCGGCGCCCTGGAAGCCGCGGCGCTGCCGAGCCTGCAATTGGTGCACCGTCACTGGACTGCCGATGACGGTGCCGTGGATGGCATTCGAGAATTCATCGGCGCGCACTGGAGGAACGCATGATGCTGCTGGAAGGCCATCGTGTCCTGGCACTCGCTCCTACACAGCACAGCGCGCTGGCGCGCTTGCTCGGCTCGCTGGGAGCCGGCATCGAAGCGACCGATCTGGAACACCTGGAAAGCAAAGTTCGCGCCGCCTCCTTCCTGATCGAAGAGGTCGGTCTGGCTACATTGATGGGCGCCGGCTGGTCGCGTGAACGGCTGCGGCAACTGAATCCTGGCCTCATTCATGTATCGGTCACCGCCTTTGGCAGCAGCGGCCCGCGCGCGTCGTGGCGCGGGTCCGAACTGGTCACTTCCGCTCTCGGCGGCACGCTGCGTCTGACGGGACAGCCCGACCGCGCGCCGGTCAAGGAAGCGCTCGATGCCTGCGGCTTTCACGCCTGCATGGCAGCGGCTGCCGGCGCCCTGGCCGCGCACTATCAGCGCGGCCAGACCGGTGTCGGTCAGCACGTCGATGTGTCGGCGCAGGAAGTGGCCCTGTCGCGCAACGTCAACAGCATCCTGGTGTGGCAGTTTGATCGCCGCAAACTCCAGCGGGTTGGCGGCGCACTCAACTACGGCCGCGCCACCGTGCGCTGCATCTGGCCGCTGGCGGACGGCTGGTGCTTCCACACACTCATGACCGGCGGCTTCGGCGCTCCCGCCAACCAGGCACTCAGCGATTGGCTCGATGAGGCCGCCCTCGATAATCCTCTGCGCGGTACTGACTGGTCGCGCTACAACCGCTCCACGCTCGATCCGCAGGTACGCGCGCTGTGGGAGCATGCGATCGAGGCTTTCTTTCGAACGCGGACCCGCCGCGACATTTCCACCGAGGGACGCCGGCGCGGCATTCATGCCACCGTCATCGCAACACCGGCGGATGTTCTGGCCGATCCGCATCTGGCCGCGCGCGAGTTCTGGCGTGACGAGGAGGGTCGGCGCGTACCGGGGCGATTCGTACGCATCACAGCGGGCCCGGCCACGACCCTGCGAGCCGAACAGTCCGGTAAGCGTCCGGGCCCACTGGCAGGCGTTCGCGTGCTTGATTTTTCCTGGGCGCTGGTCGGCTCGATCACTACCAAGATCCTCGGTGATCTGGGTGCCGAGGTCATCAAGGTCGAGAGTCGTTCGCGTCCCTGCCTCTCCCGCATCGATGTGCAGGTCAGCGCATCGCGCGCGGACAGCTTTGATGACAAGCCCTGGTTCGCCCATCTGAACAGTTCCAAGCGCAGCCTCACGATCGATTTGAAGAAGCCGGAGAGTCGCGAGGTCATCAATCCGCTGGTGGGCTGGGCCGATCTGGTCGTGGAGAATTTCTCTCCCGGGACCATGCGCAAATTGGGACTGGATTTTCCGCAGTTGCAGCGGCTCAATCCGGCCATCATCCTGGTCTCTGGCAGCGTCTTCGGTCAAAGCGGACCGCTATCGCAGGAGTGGGGAGTGGACGGTACCGGTGCCGCCCTGTCGGGCCGCACCTTCCTGACCGGGTGGCCCGATCGGGATCCGGTCATTCCAGGCGCCGTGCCCTATGGTGATGTCATCGTGCCTTACGCGATGGCGGCCGCCGCCGCCGCGGCGCTGCAATATCGCAGGATCAGCGGCCGGGGCTGTCACATCGATGCGGCGATGTATGAGCTGTGCGTGCAGCAGACTCACGAAGCCATCGCTTGTGCGCAAACCGGGGCACCGCTCGGCCGCATGGGCAACCAGGAGCCGGGCATGTACCACCAGGGGGTGTATCGCACGGCAGGCAGCGATCGCTGGATTGCCATCAGCTGCCAGGCAGGCCTCGATTGGCAACGACTGCTGGCATACGCGTCGCTGCCGCCCGCGCTCGAGCCGGCGGAAGGCGATGCGCGATTGGATGCCTGGTCCTCAGCGCAGGACGGTGCGGCCCTGCAAGAGCAGCTGCAGGCCGCCGGCTTCTGCGCCGGCCTCGTACAGGACATCGAGGATCTGCTGGAGCACGACCCGCAGATCGCAAGTCGCCAGTCGCTCATGGCGCTGACGCACCCGCAGCTCGGCACTTTCGGCCATATGCGCACACCGATCTCGTTCTCCGACAGCACCGTGTCGCCCTTCCGCGCGCCCTCGCTCGGAGAGCATTCGCGCGAGATCGCGCGCGAGATCTCGGGCCTGTCGGCCGAACGCATCGAGGCACTCGAGACGCTCGGGGTGTTCCGATGAGCGGCAGCGGCGAACGCAGCCGCAAGGATCTGCGCTGTACGGCGGACGCCACCGCGTTTCAGCGTAACTACGTCGCAACGCTGCGCCGCCGCGTCATCGAACAATCCGAACCCTTCGTCGTCGCGCAGGCAGACACACCTCACGAGATCTTTCACAGCATGGACATTGCGCTGATCACCAATCAATGGTGGTCGGCCTACATCTCGGCCAAGCAGCTCTCGAATGATTATTTCGAGGTGCTCGAACGGCGCGGCTATCCGAACAACAGCTGCCGCTATTGCTCCCTGGGCCTGGCCTGCACGCTGGCGAACGATCCACGCACCGCGCCCTGGGGCGGCCTGCCGCGGCCGGTGGCGCTGGTCGCGCGGCTGACATGCGATTGCATCCAGAGAGTCTTTGGACAATGGGCTACTGCGCTCGGCACGGAATTCTTCGCGCTGGAGGCGCCCGGTTGGCTGCATAAAGACCCCGAGTGGTTCAACCACTCGCGCGACAACTGGGAAGAGGTGTTCGAGAGCGGCCGCATCGATCTGCTGGTGGCGGAAATGCGCGACCTGATCGCGCTGCTGGAGAGCAAGACGGATCGGCGATTCGACGAGTCGCGGCTCGAGGCTCTCATGGTGAAGATCAACGAGCAGGAAGGCTACATCGCCGAGGCTGCCGAGATAATCGGCAATGCGCGGCCCTGCCCCGTCGCAATCGCCGATCAAATGCCCAACACCATGATCCCGCAGTGGCATCGCGGCTCGGAGTGGGCCGTGGCCCACGCCAGGCGCTTCCGGGATGAGGTCGTCGAACGCGCTGCGGCCGGTATCGGCGTCGCCGCCAACGAGCGCGTGCGGCTGATGTGGATTGGCGCCGGGCTCTGGCACGATCCGGGTTTCTACAATGCGCTGGAAGAACGCCACGGCGCGGTTTTCGTCTGGTCGATGTACACGCCGTTCGCAGGGCCGCAGTACATCCGCGCGCTCAAAGGCCAGCCGATGCGCGCGCTGGCCAGCAGGATCTGCTCCATGAACGAGGTGCTGCACCTGCCACCGTGGATGAACAGCTGGATGGTGAGCGAAGCGAAGCGCTGTGGCATCGATGCGGCCGTGATTCTCGTGCCTCCGGGTAATCGTCTGTCGCAATCGGGCACTAATCTGACGCGCCTTTCCCTGCAAGCCGCGGGCGTGCCCACCCTGGCGCTGTCTGCCGACATGGTCGACGCCCAGGGCTGGAGCCACGAGCGCACCGTTAATCACGTGTCGGAATTTCTGGCGCAGGCGGGGCTGACGTGAAAGGACTGGCCGCCGCGGGAATCGCATGGCTGTTGGTTGCCGTCGCGGGCGCAGCGGCGTCAGAGGTTGACGGAGCGCCCGTGGTACTCACTTACGCGAGTCCCTACTCGCCGAACCATACCTTTAGCCTGGCTGACCGGATCTGGATCACCTGGGTCGAGCAGCATTCCAACGGCCACCTGCGTATCCATCCGAACTGGTCCGGCGCATTGCTCTCCTCCGATCAATCGATGATCGAACTGCGACATGGCGTCGCCGACATCGGCCTGATCACGCCGATCTACGCGCGCGGCGGCGAGCAACTGATTCGGACGCAGGCTGGTTTCTACGATGGCGCCCGCACCTTCGAGCAGCAGGTCGCCATGTACCGCTGTCTCGCGGACACCGAACCGGAATTCGCGCGGGAGCTCTCGGGACTCAAGGTGCTGGCGATCCAGGGCGGCAC
>Ga0302308_10000328_pt1 | contig 42259 bp, 37 predicted proteins | sample III_Palsa_E3_3_FD_200531 | JGI IMG/M metagenome (GOLD analysis project Ga0302308, IMG submission 200531) | Peat permafrost microbial communities from Stordalen Mire near Abisko, Sweden - III_Palsa_E3_3 | ecosystem: Environmental > Terrestrial > Soil > Palsa > Peat permafrost | place: Sweden...
TTGGCGAGATGCAGGCGCGGAGGGTTGCGCTGCTGTCGGGGTTTCCGCGACAGATTATGGGCGGGTGGGCGGAGCGAATGGTGCTGCCGCTGATCCATTTTGTACTGCTGGGATTGCTGCCGATGGGACGAATGCGCAAGACGACGAAGGTGGCGTATGCGGCGGGGTGCGGGCAGTTCTTTCTGGCGGAGCGGGAGGCTTATTTTGCGTGTGGGGGGCATGCGGCTATTCGCGATACGCGACATGATGGACTTCGATTGCCAAGGGAATTTCGGCATCATGGACTGCGTACCGATCTTGTCGACCTCACTGAGCTTGCCGAGGTGAGGATGTATGAGTCGGCGAGCGCGGTGTGGATGGGGCTGGCGAAGAATGCTACGGAAGGGTTGGGGTCGCCGAAGCGGATTGTTTTGGTGACGGTGCTGTTGCTGATGGGGCAGGTGGTGCCGTTGATTGCGGCGGTGTTGTGGCTGGCGTTTTGGCTGAGTAGCGTTTTGGTGGGAGCTACATTGGATGATCCGCGGGCGGCGGCGATCGTGAGTTTGTTGCTGGGGCTTGCGGTGGTGGGGAGCTATCTGCCGCGGTTGATTGCGATTCGGAGGTTCAGGCAGCCGGTAATGTCGGCGGTGCTGCATCCAGTGGGAATTTTGATGCTGCTGGGGATTCAGTGGTATGCGCTGGTGCGGCAGATGCAAGGTCGGCCGGTGGAGTGGCGGGCGCGGGCTTATGCGAGTGCGACCGGGGAAGAGGTGGTCGAGGTGCGGAAGGGCTAGACGCCCTTCTTGCGGGGTTCCCAGATGTATTTGTGGATTTGGAGGCTGAGGCGGGCGGGGAGGCCATCGGCTAGCATCCACTCGACGAGAAGGCGGGGGTCGAGGGCGGCGTTGTCGGTGGAGCGCTGGTCGCTGGGGTTTTTGAGGAACGCGGGGGATAAAAGGATTTCGCCGCAGAGGGAGGCGAGGTTGTGGTTCTGGATGAAGTCGCGTGCGAATTCATAGTCTGCGCGATCGGTGAGGACGAACTTGACTTCGTCGTTGGGGGTAAGGGCTTCGAGGTTTTCGATACGGAAGGTATTGGCGGCGGCGGCGGCACCGGGACATTTCACGTCGACGATCTTGTGGACGGCGCGGGGCACGGCTGCGAGCGGCTGTTCGCCGCTGGTTTCGATCATGAGGGTGTAGTTTTGCGCGAGGAGACGGTCCATGAGAGGGAGGAGTTCGCGGGCTTGCAGCATCGGCTCGCCGCCGGTGAACTCGATGAGGCGGCAGGGGGCGAGGGCTTCGATCTGCGCGAGGATTTCGTCGGCAGTGAAGGGTTTGCCGCCGGTGAAGGTGTACTCGGAGTCGCACCAGGCGCAGCGGAGATTGCAGCCGGCGAGGCGGACGAAGATGCAGGGGACTCCGGCGAAGGAACTTTCGCCTTGCACTGATTTGTAGAGCTCGATGAGGTGCATGCTACTTCCCTGCTTCTGGCTCGTAGTAGCGCGCGAAGCTGGTGTCGGTTTCGTAGAGGGTGCAGTCTTTGACCCGGACGCGGCCGTCGGTCATGTCGTGGAGCTGCGTGGCGGTCTTCTGGTAGAAGTAGCGGGCAAGATTCTCCGCTGAGGGGTTGAGGGTTGTGAAGGGTTCGAGATCGTTGATCATCTGGTGGTCGAGATACTCGACTGTGGGGCGAAGGACTTGTTTGAGGAGCTTGAAGTCCAAGAGGAGGCCGGCTTCGTCGAGTGTTTCGCCGATGAGCGTGACGAGCACGCGGTAGTTGTGGCCGTGCGGGTTTTCGCACTTGCCTTGGTAGTTGCGGAGGTAGTGGCCTGAGGAGAAACCGGCCTGTACCGTGACTTCGAACATGGTGGGGAAAGCTCCAATCGGCGGGTAATTCGCGCCATCTCCCATTCTACCGGGATTCGTATTGGAGGGTGCTATTCGGGGCGGGTGCGGCGCTTCTGTTGGCGCTCGACGTCGTGGCGGCGCTCGGCTTGTTCGAAGAGCGAGCTCATTACGCCGAGCAGGGTGACGATGAGTGCCACGCAGAGGAGGGCGATGCTGGTCATGCGCCAGAGCGAGGCGTCGCCGGGGGAGCCGGGCTGCTGGGCGATGTTGGTGAAAGACAGTGCGATGGAGAGGAGCGAGAGGGCTCCTAGTGTGGCGGCGAGGATGTAGAGGTTACGTCCCATGCGGGTAGGTAAAGGATAGCGCGACTCAAAGGTGAGGGTCTGGTGGATGCTCAATCTTTGGGCATAGCCGAGTTGTCGTATCCAGGAACCACGCAGCCATTATCCCAACGCGAAGTCTGAAATTGCCACAAAATGCGTGGGGTGGCCATCACGCTGTCGAATTGCGCAAATTCATCACACATCCGAGCGCTTCGCACGTAAGCCCAGGACGTTCCACTAGAAGAGATAACTGCAACCTGTGGCGTGGCTGCTTGCCGGATGAGCCCTTGAATGCTCATTATTTTCGGCTTCTCCTGCCAGGAAAAGTCGGACTTGGCGAGTTTGTCCAGCAAGGTTTGCATCTGCGTGAACGAGATAAAAACATCAGCCCGATGAAAATGAAAATCTTCGACGAGATTCACCGTGTCCAGCCTCTTGTCCCCGTCTGGCACAACGATGAGATTCATTGGTGTTCGGAAGTGACTTTCTATATCGCCAGGATCAAAAAACTGTACGACGGTAGTCTTATCCGCTTTGGCATTGCGCACAAGATGATTCTGTTCCTAGGCGGCAGTCGTACAGGCACAGCTCAAAACGAGAAGACAAAAGCAGCTCAACCAATTTCCGTTCCGTTGGATAAATCTCAACATCTGTGCCTCAGGGATCACCCTGCCGCACACAGGTTACTCGAAGAAGCGTTCGACTACGGTGATGTCGTCGGTGCGGGCGTAGGGGGGGAGGGAGTCTAGGAAGGTGGCGCCGTAGCGGGTGGTGCGGATGCGGGGGTCTAGGAGCATGAGGACGCCGCGGTCGGAGAGCGAGCGGATGAGGCGGCCGAAGCCTTGCTTGAGGGCGATAACGGCTTGCGGGACCTGGAGGTCGTTGAAGGCGTTGCCGCCGGCGGCGGTGATGGCGTCGGTGCGGGCTTTCATGATGGGGTCGGAGGGGACGGCGAAGGGGAGCTTGTCGATGATGACGCAGCTGAGTTGTTCGCCTTGCACGTCGATGCCCTGCCAGAAACTGGATGTGCCGAAGAGGACGGCGTTGGGGGTGTCGCGGAATTGTTGTAGCAGGATGTGGCGAGGGGCGGAGCCTTGCATGAGGAGTGGGTAGGGGAGCTGGGTGAGGAGGCGGTCGTGGAGCTCGCGCATCTGGGCGTGCGAGGTGAAGAGGCAGAAGGCGCGGCCGCGGGTGATCTCGAGGACGCGGCGGATTTTTTCTGCGGCTTGCGGGAGGAAGTTGGGGTCGCGGGGCGCGGGCATGCCGGGCGGGAGGTAGAGAAGAGCTTGTTTGGCGTAATCGAAGTGGCTGGGAACGACGAGCTCTTTGGGGAACGGGATGCCGAGGCGGCGCTTGAGGTGTTCGAAGCTTGGCGTGCCGTCGGGGGCGGCTACAGCGAGGGTAGCCGAGGTGAGTATGACGCTGGGGTAGTGGGTGAAGAGGGTCTCGGCGAGGAGGGTGGAGACGTCGATGGGGGTGGCGAGGAGGTGGGTGCTGAAGGCGAAGGGGGTTGCTGCTACATCCCAGGTCCGAGAATCCGGACCTGGGGCACCCGGATTGGTGGAAGGGACGCGGGCGTTGCGGGCGGCGTTGCGGAGGCCGCTGGTGGCGCGGCGTTCGATCCAGAAGACGGTGTTGGGGTCGGTGGATTCGAGGAGGAATTTTAGGTGATTGCGGATGTCGGCGGCGCGCTTGCGGAGGCCGGCGGCTTCGTCTACTTCGCGGAGGCGCTCGAGTTCGCCTTCGAGGCGTTGGAGGGAGTTGAGGGCGCCGAGGTAGGCGTCGCCGCGGGCTTCGAGGAAGTCGGCGCGGTCGATGAACTCGAGCCGTCCGAGGTCGCTGGGGCCGACGGGGAGCGAGGCGAAGAAGAGCTTGGAGCGCTCGCGGATGGTGGCTGTCGCGCTTTCGATCGCGCTGGTGGTGACGCCCTTGGCGCGGAGGAAGGACTCGGTGTCGCGGGCTAGTTCTTCGAAGCGGGCGTTGGAGAGGGCGATGCCGAAGTACTGGCTTGCGATGTCTTCGAGCTCGTGGGCTTCGTCGAAGATTACTGCGGCGGCTTCGGGGAGGATGCCGGCATCGGAGGCGCCGGCGGCTTGCTGCTTGATGGAGAGGTCGGCGAAGAAGAGGTGGTGGTTGACGATGACGATGTCGGATTCGAGGGCCTTGCGGCGCATCTGGGTGATGAAGCAGGACTCCCAGTTGGGGCAGGTTTGGCCGAGGCAGACTTCGCTGCGGGCGTCGAGCTTATGCCAGAGGTGCGAGCTTTCGGGGAGGTCGTTGACCTCGGCGCGGTCACCGGTTTCGGTGGTGCGCTCCCACTGCAGGATGGAGTGGAATTGCGAGATTTCTTCGAGGCCGGTAAGCAGTGGGTTGTCGCGCAGGGCGTAGAGCTTTTGCTTGCAGATGTAGTTGGCGCGGCCCTTCATGTAGCAGACGCGCAAGGGGCCGAGGAGGGTTTCGAGGAAGGGGATGTCCTTGAAGAAGAGCTGTTCCTGGAGGTTTTTGGTGCCGGTGGAGATGATGATGCGTTGCTTGTGCTCGCGGGCGCGGCGGAGGGCTGGGAGGAGGTAGGCGAGGGTTTTGCCGGTGCCGGTGCCGGCTTCGACGATGAGGTGGCGGTGGTCGGCGAAGGACTGCTCGATCTCCTTGGCCATGAGGTACTGGCCGGCACGGTGCTCGAAGGCGAGGGACGAGTTGGCGAGGATGCCGCCGGGGTGGAAGAAGTCATGGAGCGTGGGGAGCTTCTGGTCGAGGCCCGACGAGTCGATCTGGGTGAGCGGCGGGAGTGGTGTGGCGGAAGGCATGCGCTATGACGAGTGTAATCGCCGTTTCTTCGCCGCGCGATGCGTCAACTACCTAGCGCGCCGCTATGGCGTAATTTACTTCAATCGTGATGGGTGTCTTCACAGCCGTACCATCGCAGGTCGCGGGTTGGAATTTGTAGTCAGACACAGCTTTGATCGCCTTCTCGTCCAAGCCGAGTCCAGCTGGTTTTTTCAACCAGAGGTCGGATGGATGGCCGTTCTCGTCGACAGTAACGCTGACGGCGACAGAGCCCCCGACCTGCGACCTGAGTGCCTCCTCGGTAAAATCTGGTTCCTCCTGATAGATGACCTTGGGACGTTCATAGTGGGCACCTGTGACTGGACAGGGCAGATTGGGATGCTGGGGCTCGTCGGTCGGGTATAGCATTTGCTGGTCTTGGAGAGGGATGGCTGCGATGGCGGCTTGGAGCGCGGGGAAGAATAGCTGCTGCTTGAGTTGAGGCAACACCTGTGCCGGGTTCGCACCGTTCAACGCGATTTTGATAGTGACAGGCGCATCCCCCAATAGTGTCAGTTTCTCGTTCTTGCTTTTGTAGATTGTGGATCGCCTGCCCGCAAGCTCCAGGCTATCGTTGTGAAGTTTCGCTGAGTTGAACTTGAAGACGCCAAGGGTGCGCACCTTGGGCGGGGTGCTTGAAAGGCCGCTCGCGGTCCATTGGAAGTCGGGCGAGGCGTCGGCACTGAAATTCTGAAGGATCAGACGTTGGTTCAGGACTTGGGCGCGGAAGTCTTTCAGTGTCTGATCCAGTGATTGGGATTGTATTGGGGCGGTCAAGGAAAGCAAGAAACAGGACACTAAAATGGTAACGCGGCGCATGGCTACCACTATAAGTGACGAATATGCGGCGCAACTTCCCTTCTGCGAAGCAACGTAAGGCGGCGCAAGTTCCTATAATGGAGGTTGCGCCAAGGCGCGGGAGACGGCGACCATGGCGGCGAAGCGGACTGAGAAGAAACGGCTAGGCAAGAAGCATCGGCAGGCGAGCACGCGGCCGAAGCTGGGGAAGACGGCTCCGCGCGGAACGGCGACTACCGGGGCTGTGTCGCCGAAGAAACGCAAGGAGTTGGCGGCGAAGAAGGCTGCGTCGGTGAAGCTGGCGAAGACGCCGACGAAGAGTCCGGACCGTGAGCATAAGGTGGTGCTGCGCAATCGCGATGAGGTTGGGAGCCGCGGGCATGCGAGCGAGATGCCGAGGCGTGCGCCGCGGGTTGAGGTGGATGCCGAGACTGCGGCGGAGCAGAGGGATTGGAAAGAGGCGGAGGCACTGGCATCGCGGCTGACGCTGGCGACGGATGTGGGGCATCGTGAGCCGGCTCGATTGCCGCTGGTGGCGATTTGCGGGCGACCGAATGTTGGGAAGTCGACGCTGTTCAATCGGCTGACGCAGACGCGGCGATCGATCGTTGGCGATGAGCCCGGGATTACGCGGGATCGTATCTATGGCGAGGTCGAGTGGGCGGGGCGCGATGTGCGGCTGGTCGATACCGGTGGCGTAGTTCCGGATGATGAGGCGCTGATTCCGTCGGAGATATTTCGCCAGGCGAAAGTGGGATTGGAAGAGGCGGACGTGATCATCATGGTGGTCGACGGGCGGACGGAGCTGGCTTCGCCGGATGTCGAGTTGGCTCGGTTGCTGCTGCGTGGTGGCAAGCCGATCTTTCTTGCAGTGAATAAGATGGATGCGCCGGACATGTATGCGGCGGCCGAGAATTTTCGGCGTTTGGGTTTTAAGAACGTGTGCCCGATATCGGCGGAACATGGCTCGGGCATTGGCGATTTGCTGGACGAAGTGTGGGCGGCGCTGCCTCCGGAGTTTGTTGCGGAAGAGCCGGAAGAGCGCTTCGAGGGCGAGGAAGAGGAGTTTGAGGAAGACATGGATGGGGGCGGCGATCCGCTGCCGGGAGCGCAGACTCCGCCTGACGAGGACGTGCCTGCGGGACCGGGGCGACGGTTGCGCTCGCACGGTGAACACATTTCGCGAGAGACCAAGATTGCGATTATTGGGCGACCGAATGTCGGGAAGAGCACGCTGTTGAATGCGCTGACGAACAGCGATCGCGCGATTGTTTCGCCGATTGCAGGGACGACGCGGGACGCTGTGGACGAGGTGGTGGAGCGCGACGGACACAGTTTCCGGTTCATCGATACGGCTGGCATTCGGCGTAAGGGAAAGACGAAGCTGATGGCGGAGAAGCTGTCGGTGATTATGAGCCGTAAGCATTTGGAGGCGGCCGATGTGTCGCTGCTGGTGATCGACGCGACCGAGGGAGTGGCGGCGGCGGACGCGAACATCGGAGGCTATGCGCATGAGAGTGGCCGCAGCGTGATTATCATCGTGAACAAATGGGATCTTGTTACCAAGGTTGGGCCCGACGGGAAGACCTTGTTTGATGGCCGCGCTCCGGCGGACAAGAAGCTGTATGAGCAGCAGGTGCGGGATTCGCTGAAGTATCTGGATTATGCGCCGTTGCTGTTCGTGACCGCTTCAGAGTCCAAGGGCATCGACGAGGTGTTCAAGAAGGTGGAGTTGGTTGCGAGGGAGCGGCGCAAGCGGGTGTCGACCGGCGCGATGAATCGCTTTCTGGACAAGATTGATTTTCAGCGGGCGAGTGTGCCGATGAATCGGCGAGTGAAGATTTATTACATGACGCAGGCTGCGGTTGCACCGCCTACGTTTGTGCTGTTCACGGATCGAGATGTGAAGCTGCACTTCAGTTATGAGCGTTTCCTGGCTAATGAGATTCGGGATACGTTCAAGTTCATCGGCAGCCCGATCTGGTTCAAGGTGAAGGCGCGGAACAAGAAGAAGGCTGAGTAAACAGGCGCTTAGCCAGCTTCGGGAGTCGCGGGGGATTGGAACGGCGGGTAACCAGGCGGCGGTGTGTAGATGGTCGGGGGCGGTGTAGAACGTTCGAGGAGGCTTCCTAGCAATGGGTAACGACCTGCAAGGAAGTAGAGAGTGTAAGACTCGAGAAAGGTGAGCACTGTGCCACACCCGAGGATCATCGCGTAGAAGAAGGTGAAAAGGTAGAGCGCGATTCCAAGAACAATTGCAAGCGCAGTGAGGATCGCGATGGGAACGCCAATCGCGTGAAGCAGAAGGCCTATAAGGAACCCAACACCACCCACGACGAACACGCCGAATAGCAAGACGATGTAGAAGGCCATGGACGCAGTCATATAACCAGCTGCCGCCAGGCAGAGCTTAAGCGCCGCATACGCCGCAAATTGGGCGGGCTCGCTCCTGATGAGACGGCTGAGCCGGTCGAAGGCCTGACGCAGCGTGGTGTTCTCAAGCGCCAACGACGGAACGATGAAATCACTCAAGAGCGAACTGGCGAAATAGAATATGGCAAATCCGAGATAGATAACGAAGAAGACGGCATAGCCTGCAAAGATCGCGGCCTCGACCTGAGGCGCAGGCTGTTCGCCGGGTTTGATCTGCAGTGCGGCGAATATCGAGATCATGCGCTGAATGTAGGCGGCCGTGGGCAGAGCGAAGACCGCAGTAACCGCAGTGCCTAGGACTACTTTAAAGACCGTCCATCTGAAAGACTGTGCACCGTACTGACGCCAGGCAGGTGCTACAAACTCGCCGCGGTTCAGAACTATGTCAAAGAACGCGAAGCGTAGCCGCGAACAGAGATAGAGGAAGACGAGGTAGAGAACGGTGAGGACCAGCGAGACTGCGACAAGAACCACAACAGCCGCGGGGCCGCCGGACCGCTTTGCAAGCGGAATGAAGAAGAGGGCAATGAGAGTGAAGGGCAGGAACATTTCACTCATCGTGGCGAGATATGCCGTGACTGCCAGCTTCCAGGTACGTCCCTTGCGGAAGGGTGAAAAGAGTACAAGCTTCGTACGTGAAAACGCGGGAGACACGGGGTCAAGTGCTCGAAGGATGGTCATTGTGGGTTACCCGGGAGGGTATCACGCAACGTCAAAGTGTGACGAAGCCTTTGTTTCGTGCCGTGGCTAGCCACTGATCCCACGCTTCCAGAGCTCGTTCGCACTGGATGCGATGGCGTTCCTTCTTGTCGCGGATTTTCTTGCGGAGGTCTTCTTCGAGCGGGGGCAGAAGGTCGAAGGTGATGTTGGCTGGCTGGAATTTCTTTTGGTCGGCGTGGGTGATGTAATGCGTGAGCGAGCCGTTGGCTGTGATGCGTGGGGCGGGGGCTGGCTGGAAGTTGCTGGCTAAGGCAGCGGCATAGCGGCCGGCGAGAAGTCCGCTGGCGATTGATTCGGTGTAGCCCTCGACTCCTGAGAGTTGGCCGGCGATGAGGATGCTTGGATGGGCGCGGAGTTGCAGGGTTTCGGTGAGCAGCGAGGGCGCGTGGATGTAGGTGTTGCGGTGGATCTGGCCGTAGCGAAGGAAGGTCGCGTGCTCCAGGCCCGGGATCAGGCGCAGCACGCGGGCTTGCTCGCCGAACTTTAGGTGATTTTGGAAGCCGACGAGGTTGTAGCTGTCGGCGCGGAGATTTTCCTGGCGGAGCTGCACGGCGGCGTAGGGCCAGCGGCCGGTCTTAGGATTGGTGAGGCCTGCGGGCTTCATGGGGCCAAAGCGGAGCGTATCGCGGCCGCGACGAGCGGTTTCTTCGATGGGCAGGCAGCCTTCGAAGTAGTTCATGGTTTGCGGCGCGGGAGTAACGGCGCCGTCGGCTGGTAGAGCTTCCCAACTCTTGGCTTCGACGATCTCGGCGGTGGTAAGTGCGTCGAGGAAGGCTTCGTATTCCTCTTTGGTGAAGGGGCAGTTGATGTAGTCGGCCGTGCCTTTGTCCCAACGCGCGGCGAAGTAGACTTTGTCCATGTCGATGGTGGTTGCGTCGACGATGGGGGAGATGCTGTCGTAGAAGGCTAGTTGTTCGGCGCCGGTGAGGCGTTGGAGTTCGGCTGCGAGTGGGGAGCTGGTGAGAGGGCCGCTGGCGAGGATGGTGATGGTGTTGGGATCGCTTTCGTCGAGGTGGGTTACTTCTTCGCGGCGGACTTCGATCTTTGGGTTGGCTGCGATGATGTCGGCGACGCGGCGGGAGAATTCGATACGGTCGACGGCGAGGGCATGACCGGCGGGAACGGCGCTGGCGTCGGCCGCCTGGAGGAGGAAGGAACCGGCGCGGCGCATCTCTTGTTTGAGCAGCCAGGGTGCGGTGTTTTCGCTTTCACTCTTGAGGGAGTTGGAGCATACGAGCTCGGCGAAGTCGGAAGTTTGATGCGCTTCGGTGGAGCGGATGGGGCGCATCTCCGAGAGCACGACGGCGCAACCGAGGCTGGCTGCCTGTAATGCTGCTTCGGGGCCGGCGAGGCCACCGCCGATTACATGAACTTTTTTCATCTGTGGTTAGGATACGGTGTCGGGCGGATTTGGCGCGGCGACGTCCGTAGCTGCGAGGGCTGCGAGGGGCTCGTCGGCGATGCGCATGATGCGCCACTCGGTGAGGACATTGGCTCCGACACGGTTGTAGACGGCGATGGCTGACTCGTTCCACTCGAGGACATCCCACTCGAGGCGGGGACACCCCTGGTCTACGGCGATGCGGGCGAGTCGAGCGAGGAGGGCTTTGCCGATGCCGTGGCCGCGCAGGGAGGGAGTGACGTAGAGGTCCTCGAGTCGGATGCCGTGGTGGCCGCGCCAAGTGGAGTAGGTGGTGAAGTACAGCGCGAAGCCCGCTGGGACGTCGTTGTATTCGGCGATGATGGCGGTGAAGCGAGCGGGGGTTCCCCAACCGTCGCGGAGGAGGTCGGCTTCGGTTGCCTTAACCGCATCGGGTTCGCGTTCGAACTCGGCGAGCTCGCGAATGAAGGTGAGGATGGTGGGGACGTCTTCGGGCGTAGCAGGCCGTATGTTCAGGGTGGATTCGTTCATGAGTGAATTATCTTCGTTCCGTTCGATTATCCTCTTCAGGATGCTGGGAAAACAAAATACGGCGATGGCTACAGCGTGACGATGCTGGCTTACAGCGCGTTGCTGACGCTGGCGCTCGCGTTGAGTTCGCCTTGGTGGCTGCTGCGTATGGCGACTACCCAGCGATATCGCGAGGGTTTGCGGCAGCGTCTTGGGGCTGTTCCCTGGCAGTTGGTGCTATCCGTTCAAGGCAGGCGAGCGGTGTGGGTTCATGCTGTGAGCGTGGGTGAAGTACTGGCGGCGTCGAGGTTGGTGGGAGAGCTGGAGGCTGCGCTGGGGGATGGATATCACGTGGTGATTTCAACGACCACGCGTACCGGGCAAGCGCTGGCACGCGAACTATTTGGTGCGAACCGCGTGTTTTATATGCCGCTGGACTTTGCTTTCTCTGTGCGGGCGTACCTGCGCGCGGTTCGGCCTGCAGCTGTCGTTCTGATGGAGAGCGAGCTTTGGCCGCGGATGCTGCACGAGTGCCGGCGTGGAGGCGTGCCGGTTGTGGTTGCGAATGCGCGGATGAGCGACCGGTCGTTTGCGCGGGCCCAGCGGATGCAATGGATCTGGGGGCGGATTATGCGCAAGCCTGCGCTGTGGCTGGCGCAGAGTGAACAAGACGCGCTGCGGCTGGTGATCGCGGGGGCTCGCACGGAACGGGTGCAGGTGGCGGGGAATATGAAGTATGACATTCGCGCACCGAAGCAGAGCCAGGTGCCGGAGTGGATTCGCACGGTGGCGGGAGAGCGCGCTATTTTCGTTGCAGGGAGCACGGTGGACGGCGTGCCTGCGGAAGAGGAGCTGGTGATTGCAGCATGGAAAGATTCTTTACGTGGGAAGATTAATGCGCTGCTTGTAGTGGCGCCGCGTCATCCGGAGAGGTTTGCGCCGGTGGAAGTGCTGCTGCGATCGATTCGCTATGCGAAGGCCAGTGAGCGTCTCGGGGCTGGTGAGGGAGCAGAGATTTCATCGCTGGGAATCGAGGTCGTGTTACTCGACACGATTGGAGATCTTGCGGCTGTGTATGGGGTTGCGGATGTGGCGTTTCTGGGCGGCAGCCTGGTTCGGAAGGGTGGTCATAATCCGCTTGAGCCTGCGCAGTTTGGGGTGCCGGTGGTGATGGGGCCGTCGTACGAAAACTTCCGTGACGTGGTTGCGAAGTTGAAGGAGGTGGGCGGGATTCGTATTGTGCACGATGAGGTTGAGCTGAGTAACGTGGTCGCCGATTTGCTGGCCGATCGTGAAGAGGCTAGAACGGTTGGGGAGGCGGGCCGGCGGGTGCTTGAAGAGCAGCAGGGGGCAACGGCCCGATCGGTGAAGGCGATTGTGAGCCTGATTTCGGGGGAGGCCGCATGAGCGCGAGACGGCCATGGGCGAGGGCGCTGGTTCCGTTGTATGCGGCGACGATCCGGCTAAAGGATTGGCTGCGTGGCGCGGGGATGGGACGGACGCGCACGCTGAGGTGGCCCGTGATCAGTGTTGGCAGCCTGTCGGCGGGAGGCGCGGGCAAAACTCCGGTGGTGATTGCGCTGGCGAAGCTTTTGCGCGACGGTGGATGGACGGTCGATGTGCTTTCGAGGGGGTACGGCCGTGAAGGGTGGGGCATGGAGTTGGTGGAACCTGAGTTAGCTTACGCTGCGCGTCGGTTTGGGGATGAGCCCTTGTTGATTGCCGAGCAGACGGGCGTGCCGGTGTGGGTGGGCGCCAATCGGTATGTTGCGGGAAAACGTGCAGAGGAACAGACTGAAGTCAGTGTGCGGGGCGTGCATCTGCTGGACGACGGATTTCAGCATCGGCAACTTGCGCGGAGCGTTGATATCGTTTTGGTGACGTCGGAGGACCTTGAGGATACGTTGTTGCCGGCGGGCAATTTGCGCGAGGGCTTGTCTGCTCTGCAACGCGCGGACGTATTGGTGGTGCGGCAGAACGAAGTTGACGCGGACATCGATGCAGGAGTTGCGTCAGTAAATAAGCGCGCGTGGGAGATGCTTCGCGAGCGTGGGCAGATGTGGATCGTGCGCAGGAGGCTGCTCTTCCCCGCTCCGCTGCGGGTGTTTGGAGCGGGACTGCGACCGGTCGCATTTTGCGCCATCGCGCGACCGGAGGACTTTGCCGCCATGTTGCAGAACGCTGGATGTGGAGTGGTGGAGACGGTCGCGTTTGCCGATCACTATCGCTATAGCGCGGCTGATATGGAGCGGGTGATTGAGGTCGCTAGAAGCTTGAACGGATCAGGGTTCATTACGACGGAGAAGGATGCGGTGAAGTTGACGGAGGCGATGCGACGGCGGTTGGAAAAGCACGGACCGCTGATGGTGGTCGCGCTGGAGGCAGAGTTTGCCGATCCGTCGGCTGTGTTGCGAGCGTTGGAAACGAAGCTGCTGCGTCGGGAGGCAAAGGCCTGATGAAGATACTGATTGTCCGCGTAGGTGCGATGGGCGACGTGCTGCATGCGTTGCCAGCAGTTTCGGCATTGCGGAGAGTGCGGCAGGACTGGGAGATTGATTGGGTTGTGACTCCGCACTGGAGCCCGCTGCTGGTCGATGGAGTGGGGAAAGGGCCGGTGGTTCGGCGGGTGCATCTTGCCGAGACGAGAAAATGGTCGAAGGCTCCGGCGTCACCTGCAACGTTGCGATCCATCTTCGAACTGCGGCGAGCGCTGCGGGGTGAGAGTTACGATCTTGCCATCGATATGCAGGGGACGTTGCGGTCTGCGGTGATTGGGCGGATGTCGGGCTCGGGGCTGCTTGCGGGGTACAGCGATCCGCGCGAGGCTATGGCTGCGAAGTTTTACAAGACGAAACTCGAACGCAAGGGTAGACACGTGATCGAGCAAGGGGCGGCGCTGTTGGGTGAGGCGTGTGGGGTGGCGCTGGAGCCGGGTGGCGTCGAGTTGCCACATGAGGAATGGGCAGACAACTGGGCTGCGGAGGTGGTGGGTGATCGGCGAACGTGTTTGCTGGCTGCGGGCGGGGGGTGGGCTGCCAAATGTTGGGCGGCACAGAAGTATGGCGCGCTGGCTGTCGAACTGAAGGCGATGGGGATGGATGTCGTGGTGAATGCTCCGCGAAAGGACGATGCGTTGGCAGCAGCCGTGGTGGAGGCCAGTGGGGGCGCGGCAAGGGTGGTCGTCTGCAATGTGACTGGGTTGATCGCGTTGATGCGACGAATGACGCTGCTGGTCGGTGGTGATTCCGGGCCAACGCATTTGGCGGCCGCGCTGGGTGTTCCGCTGGTGGCGCTGTTCGGGCCTACCGATCCGGAGAGGAATGGGCCTCGGGGACCTGGGGCGAAGGTGGTGTTGCGGGATCCTATATCGGTGACGAGTTATAAGCGCGCGAATTCGGAAGACGCGGGGCTGGCGAAGATCTCGGTGGACGCCGTTGTGGACGCGGTCCGTAGTCTGGTGTGAGGCGTTGTGGGGCGATTTGAGAGAATGGGGGGATGGTTCGGCGACAATGACAAAAGCTGGCGGCAGGACGGGTTGGCAGAAGATCGCGCGCAGAGTGCGTGTGCCGCTGGGATTCGTCGTCGCGGCGGTCTTCCTGGTGTTCGCTCGGCCCAATTGGCATACGCTGGCGTGGAGCCTGTTGCTGGTACTGCCGGGATTATGGCTGCGTGGGTATGCGGCCGGATATGTGAAGAAGAATGCGGAGCTTACGCGGACCGGGCCGTATGCGCACACGCGCAACCCGCTGTATCTGGGGTCGATGGGGATTGCCGCTGGGTTTGCGGTGGCTGCCGGACGCTGGTGGCTGGTCGTGTTGCTGGTAGGAATGTTTCTGACGATTTATGTGCCGACAATTTTGTCCGAAGAAGACTTTCTGCATGGCCAGTTTTCGGAGTTTGAGGAATATTGCCGCAAGGTGCCGCGACTTTGGTGGCGGTGGTCGGCGGCGCGCTTTGACGGCGTGGACGCCGGAGGCGGGAAGTTCTCTGCGGAGCGCTACCGGCATCATCGCGAGTACAATGCGAGTATGGGTGCGGTCGCGATTTATGTGGCCTTGACGCTGCGGATGGTACTGTGGCACTGACACTTCGCAGGTGCGTCTAGAGCATTTCCCCTGTTACTCTATATCCCGCGAGTGATGTGCTGTGGCGTTTTCATTGGGGAAAACGCCCATAAAAGCCGAAGCCCTGATCTACACCTACAGGGGAAATGCTCTAACCCACGGGAGATGCTGATTTGAAGGTTGTTTGGATGGCCCGTTTGCGGGTCTGGAGAGACTCGTCGGCGGTGGTCGTGGGGAGAACAGCCTTTGCGCTGGCCGTTGTGATGAGCTTTGGACAGCCGCTGAAGATGAAAGCGCAGCTGTTCTCGAAGCCGGTAACGCCCGCTGTGCAGCGGCCTATTCCGGTACTGCAAACGCTAGCTGCTGGCTTTGAGTATCCTCAGCACCAAACCCTTACCTACAGCGTGGATTGGCGGGTCTTTACGGCGGGAACTGCGGTGTTTCACCTGGACCAGGTGGGGAATCTGCTGAAGATCTCGGCTACCGCGAATACGGTGGGCGCTGTGAATATGCTGTTCCCGGTGGTGGACGGCTTTCAATCCGGCTTTGATTTGAAGACCGGGTGCTCGACGGGGTTCGATAAGCAGACGCAGGAGGGCCGGCGCAAAATCGCGAGCGACCTCAGCTTCGATTATGCGCATGGAAAGCAGACGCGGAACGAACGGAACCTGGTTAAGGGCACAGCTACACATAACGTGACCAACATTCCAGCGTGCGTGACGGACTTGCTGTCGGCCATGTTTTACACGCAATCGCAGCCGATGGCGCCGGGACAGACAGTGGAATTCCCGTTAGCGGATGCGATGCGAACGGTAAGCGTGGGCATGAAAGTTGAGGGTCGCGAGGAGATCAAGACACCCGCTGGGACGTTTCAGACCATCAAAGTTCAAGCGACCGCAGAAGAAGGGGTCGTGAAAAATCGCGGCAGCATCTGGATCTGGTACACAGACGATGCTCGGCATCTACCCGTACAGATGCAGGCTCGGCTGTTCTGGGGCACGATTACTTTCCATCTGCAATCGGTTGAGTTTAAGTAACCGAGGCGCGGAGAATAAGGACAACCGCGCGAGCGGAGACAGCGAGACGAAGATCATGAGCAACGAAGCGGACGTCGATCAGAAAGACGTGGATCAGCAGGGCGAATTAGTCACCATAGCGACCTTTCCGGAGCCGATGGAGGCCAACATGGCGAGGTCGGCACTAGAGGCTGCGGGCATCCCCGTCTTCATCGTGGGCGAGACCGCGAACAGCATGATTCCGGTTGCATTTGAATCGCAACTGCAGGTGCAGGCAAAAGATGAAGCGGCGGCGCGCAGTCTGCTGGAGGCGATGAATGATGCGCCTGAATCGTTGGAGTCGGTAACTGCGGCAGAGATTGCAGCAGAGGATTCGTCAAAATGAGTCGGGCAAGGGCCGTGGTCTGCCTCTCAGGGGGCATGGATTCCACTGTCTGCGCGACACTGGCGGCACGAGATTACGACAGCTTCGGTCTGCACTTCAGCTATGGTCAGCGCACGCAGAGGCGTGAATTGCAGGCAGCGCGCGAGGTGGCGAAAGCGGTTGGATTGCGGGAGTTGATGGAGTTGGATACGGATCTTTTCCGGCGCATCGGCGGGTCGGCCCTGACGGACTCGAGGATTGCAGTACCGGAAGCGACCGTAGAGGGCATAGACGGTGCCTCGGCGAGAGCAGGAGAGGATGTGCCGGTGACGTATGTTCCCTTTCGCAACGCGCATTTTCTGAGCGCGGCGGTGAGCTGGGCAGAGGTTTTGGGTGCGACGACGGTGTTCATAGGAGCGGTGGAACAGGATAGCTCAGGGTATCCAGATTGCAGGCCGGCGTATTACGAGGCGTTCAACGAGCTGATTCGTCGAGGGACCAAAGAGGGCGAGATCAAGGTGGTGACGCCGCTGATCAAGCTAAGAAAGCATGAGATTGTGACGCTGGGAGTTGAATTGGGCGCTCCGTTGCATGTAAGTTGGTCGTGCTACACAGGTGAAACCGAGGCCTGCGGAGTGTGCGAAAGTTGCGATTTGCGGTTGCGAGCTTTTTCCGCAGCCGGTTTAGCCGACCCAATCCGCTATGCACTGAGCGGAACGGCACAAGATTATACGAACGTCCGTTAGCAGATCGAGGCTCCGGGCTGAATCGAAAGAAGGCGACGAAATGATGAAAACGTATAGAGGTTCCCTATTTGCCAAGCTTGCAAGCATCGTGGGTGTGGCAATTTTCGCGATTGCTCCAGCGCTTGCTCAGAAACCTGGAGCGACGGTGCATGGTCACGTCACAAACCCAGCGGGGTTGAGCTTTACCACCGGCGAGGTGAAGTTCACGACCGATCAGTCGGTGGCGTACAAGGACGCCAAGTTCGCGATTGTTGCACCAATCGATGGCGACGGAAACTATAAAGCTACGGGCGTGGCACCGGGCGATTACTTTGTTTACTTCGTGCAGGGAGCCACTATCGCCGATCGGCTTGAGCTGAAGGTAAAGGCTGAGGACACGGACCTGACGCTGAATGATGACATGTCGCGGGCCGAGTACATCAAGCAGATGACTCCGGAGCAGCAGAAGGCGCTCGAAGAGTATAAGAAGAAGAATGCTGCGGTTACTTCTGCAAACGAGGTCATCGCAAAACTGAATGCGACGTTAAAGACAGTGCGTGCCGACCTGACGGCAGCGGCGCCGAACAAGGACGACGTGAGCAAAGACGTGGCGATGATGAAGGAGGCGGTAGGCGCAAAGCCGGATGAAGGCTTGCTCTGGCTGACTTACGGCGACACGCTGTTGGCCCAGGGACGGCATCTGGCGGATGCAGACAAGAAGGCCAACAAATCTCCTAGCTCAGATGACGCAGTAAATCAGGCGTACGGCGATGCGGTGGATGCTTACAAGAAGGCTGCGGCGCTGGACTCTGCAGCAGCCAAGCCCAATGTTGCGGGTCTGGCAGCTGACTATAACCAGCTTGGGAATTCATTGACCGCGGAGGGCAAGGTCGATGAGGCGATTCCCGCGTTCGACAATGCGGCGAAGACAGATCCAACCAAGGCGGGCATCTATTACAAGAATGCCGCGGCTGTCCTATACAACGCTGGACAGATGGATGCGGCGCTGGACGCTGCGAACAAGGCGATTGCCGCTGATCCGAACCAGGCGGATGCTTATTTCATCAAGGGACAGGCTTTGGTGACGAAGTCGGCTGTCGACCCGAAGACGAATAAGCTGACGGCGCCTCCGGGATGCGTTGAGGCGTATGACAAGTTCCTGTCTATCGCGCCGAACGATCCGAAGGTGCCGCAGGTGAAGGCGGTCCTGGCGAGCCTGGGCGAGACGATCGACACGAACTACAAGGCGCCGAAGAAGCATTAAAGAGCGTGCAGCGAGGAGAGCCCCGGTCAGGACGAGTTGACCGGGGCTTTCGCGTTTCTGGACGGAGAGTTTAGACAATGAGCGAGAGGGTGCTGACGTTCGAGCAGGCTTTGGACGAGGTGCTGGCGCAGACGCGTTCGGCGGCGGGTCCGCGCGCGGTGGAGTCGGTCGAGCTGCTTACGGGAGCGGGAAGGGTGCTCGCTGCGCCGGTTGTGGCGGATCGGGATCAGCCGGGGTTCGATCGGGCTACTCGGGACGGGTATGCGGTTCGCGCGGGGGATGTTGGCGAGGCGCTGCGGGTGGTGGGTTCGGTGCAGGCGGGCGAGAGCTGGTCTGGCGCGGCGCTGGGTGAGGGTGAGGCGATCGAGATCATGACGGGAGCTCCTGTGCCTGTTGGGGCGGATGCGGTTGTGATGGTCGAGCATACGGTATTGGTTGAGGGAACGCTGCGCGTGGAGGCCGGGCGTTCGTTGAGGGTTGGCGAGAATGTGGTTCCGCGTGGGGCGGAGACGCTTGCGGGTAAGGTGGTGCTGCCTGCGGGGCGAGTGTTGGGTGCAGCGGAAATCAGTGTTGCGGCTAGCTGTGGGTTGGCTAAGGTGCAGGTGTTTGCGCAGCCAAAGGTGGCGATTGTGGCTACGGGCGATGAGCTGGTGGAGCTGGATGAGCCGATGGAGGCTTGGCAGATTCGGAACTCGAATAGTTATACGTTGGCGGCGTTGGTGGAGGCTGGAGGCGGCTTTCGCGGACGATTGAAGGTGGCACGCGACACAAGGGCCGATCTGTTTGAGCGCATCGCACAGGGCAGTATGTGGGACCTGATGCTCTTGTCTGGCGGCGTTTCGATGGGTAAGTACGATCTCGTGGAAGAGGTTCTGAGGGAGTTTGGTGCCGAGTTCTTTTTTACCGGAGCATTGATTCAGCCGGGGAAGCCAGTTGTGTTTGGTCGACTGCCGAAACGCGGGAGTTTCCAGCACGGAGAAGACGGCGAATACAGCGTGCCTCACGATGGACCCTGGAACGGCGAGTGGACGTACTTCTTTGGGTTGCCGGGAAATCCGGTTTCGGCGCAGGTTTGCTTTGCTTTGTTTGTGGCGCCGATGCTACGGGCGTTGGCCGGGAGGTCGGAGATTGCGCCGGTGTTTGTGGAGGCTCGGCTGGCTGAAGAGGTTAAGGGTGGGGCGCGGGTTACTCGGTTTCTGCCGGCGGAGTTGAGCGGCGGTTGGGATGGGGTTGAGGTTAGGGTTGTGGGTTGGCAGGGTTCGGGGGATGTGGTGGCGAATGCTCGCGGGAATGGGTATGTGGTGCTTCCTGCGGGCGTGGAGCACTTCCCTATTGGGCTGACGGTGCGCGTGTTGCTGCGGTAGGATTGCGGCTATGGATACTGTGTATAGCGCGAAAGCTTCTTGGTCGCGGCGGGTCATGGATGCCGTCACAGTTCTTGGCGTATCGGCGCTATGGGCGTGGATCGTCTTCGATCTTTGCACTGGACGGCGGCCACTGCGCGTTTTGGATGGGCTCTTTCTGTTCGCGGGTCCGATCCTCGTTTGGAAATCCTCCTGGCGTATCGTGGCTGATTGGCAGGCGCGCAGGGACGAAGCATGAGTTAGAAGCTGTCACACGTTGATGATGCGCAGGCTCGGATGAAGTGGCGAACGCTCGCGGGAATGGGTATGTGGTGCTTCCGGCGGGGGTTGAGCACTTCCCTGTTGGGCTGACGGTGCGCGTGTTGCTGCGATAGGATCACTGCATGAGCGACCGAAGCGAGAATCTCCTTTTCGTTAGCGGCATTTTGATCGGGCTGGGTGTTGGCCTGTTCGTGGGCGTTGGGATGGCTGTGGTGGGTGTGTTCTTTGTGCTGCACCACATGTTCGTCCCGGGCACTCACTGGGTGATGAAGCTGCTGGCGTCTTCGCTGGTGCCGCTGGTGATGATCGTGGCGGGGTGGTTGACGCGTAAGTTTGCGCGGAGGCGACCGTGAGCGATCGACGAGAGAAACGGCTGTTACGCGGTGGGCTGCTGATCGGCTTCGGCGTTGGCCTTTGCATCGGTGTTGCGCTGATGTTCACCGCGGTTGGTTTCCTCCTAATAGGCCACAGGTCCATCCTGGGACTTCAATGGGCGAGGCTGCTGGTTTTCCCTGTTGCGCCGTTAGTTGCGTTTGGGGTTGGTGGTTGGCTCCTTTGGCGTGCTCGGAGGGTTGAAGCATGAGCGACACGCTGTCGCACTTCGATGAGGGTGGTCAGGCTCGGATGGTGGATGTTGGGGCTAAGGTGGAGACGCGGCGGGAGGCTGTGGCTTCTGCGTTTGTCGAGTTGAATGAAGCCGTGTTGGCGGCGCTGCCGCAGAATCCTAAGGGGAACCCGTTGGAGGTGGCTCGGTTTGCCGGGATCCAGGCGGCTAAGCGGACCTCGGAGCTGATTCCTATGTGTCATCCGCTGGCGCTTACGTTTGTGGATGTGGAGGCGACGGTGGTGGCCGGGGGTGTGGAGATTCGGGCTACTGCGGCTACCGTTGCCGGGACTGGGGTGGAGATGGAGGCCATGACTGCGGCGGCGGTTGCGGCGCTTACTGTCTATGACATGACCAAGGCGCTGGATAAGGGGATTCGGATTCGGGAGATTGTGCTGTTGTCGAAGACTGGTGGGAAGAGTGGGACGTATACGCGGGATGTGTAGGGGTACCCCCTCCTCCCTCTTTGCACGCTTTTTGGTTGCAAACTATTGTCTGCATTGGGGTTAGGTGCGTTGATCCTTGTGCGACCTGGGTTGTTTTTGGCTCCTAAAATCATGATTCAAAATCGGTTACGGGTAAAATAGCTAATCTAAAGACTTTACGGGCGGCATGGGCCGGAGGTCTTCGCCCCCCCTTGGGTATATATCGTGCCTTCGGCCCTTTCCGAGGCAGGCAGGTTGGGCGGGGCGCTGTGTTTGGGAGGTCTAGTTCAATTGTAGTCGTTGGGTGGGGGTAACTATGCCAAGTTGGTTGGAGAGAAATCGGTAATAATATACTTGACAGACCGTAGAATAGTGGATAGTCTAGGTACATGGAAACGCCAAAGACACTCCTCGAAGCCATCAAGTTCTTCTCAGATAAGGAGAACGTCCGCCAGTTCATGATCTCTATTCGCTGGACGGATGGCGTTGTGCGCTGCCCTCAGTGCGGCTCGGAAGGTGTTACCTATCTGGAAAAGGCAAATGTCTACAAGTGCAAGACCGTCCATCCCAAACAGAAGTTCTCCCTAAAGGTTGGAACAATCTTCGAAGACTCACCCCTCGGGTTGGACAAATGGCTTCCCGCAGCTTGGCTACTTTCCAACTGCAAGAATGGCATTAGCTCTTACGAAGTTGCTCGGGCGCTTGGAGTGACACAAAAGAGCGCTTGGCACATGCTTCACCGCTTGCGTGAGGCTATGACAGACGAGACCGGTAAACTCACTGGCGGCCCTATCGAATGCGATGAGACCTTCATCGGCGGCAAGATTAAGAACATGCACAAGAGCCGCCTACAGGATGGTCGGAAGTATCAGGGACAGGGCAACAAGGTTGTCGTGATGGGCATGCTGGAACGCGGTGGGCGCGTAAAGGCTAAGGTAATGGCTGACCGCAAGAAACAGCAGATCGACCCCGTAATGGCTGAGAACGTGGAAGCGGGTTCGCACATCATCACGGATGAGTTTCCTACTTACAGCTTCCTCTCAACTCCTTACGACCGCGAGGTTATCAATCACGCGATGGAGTATGTGAATGGACATATCCACACCAACGGTATCGAGAACTTTTGGTCTTTGTTGAAGCGCTCACTTGGTGGCACATACATTTCAGTTGAGCCGTTCCATTTGGACGCTTATGTCTCTGAGCAGGTATTCCGCTACAACAACCGCAAAGACGCGGACGACTTCACGCGTTTTGCAACTTGCATGATGGGCATCCAAGGCAAGCGCCTTACCTACAAGGCGCTAACTCATCACCGAAGTCTCAACTAAGAAGCGGCAGGGACGCGGGAAACGGATTTCGGCTTCTCAACTACCTTCTTCATCAGATCGGTGAACCGTCCGAAATCACCGGGCGTGTTCATCGTTTCTGGCTTTGGCGCTTGCTTGGCTGGATCACTCCATTCCTTTTTCATGTGACACAGTTTACTCCTTACCGTAAATTGGGCGAATGCCAGAATGCGCGTTTTGCGACCATGAGGGGAAACTATCTGCGGAGCATATAACCTCAAAATGGATGAGGGGGCTTTTTCCAGGGGAAAAACTTACTTCACATTCAAAAAAAGGAGTTACGCGCGAATTCAAAAGCAAGGAACTAGATTGGAAAGCAAGAGTTGTCTGCGAGACTTGCAACAACACTTGGATGAGCGATCTTGAAAATAATTATGCCCAACCGGCAATCACTCCTCTCATTACCGGGCAGAGAGATATACCCATCGACTTAGACAAAGCTCGTTCGATAGGCCTTTTCGCATTCAAAACTGCGGTCGTTTTAGATCAAGCCAATAGTCGATCAAAAGAGCCTTTTTTCGAGAAACCTCAGAGAATAGCGTTCAAAGAAAATTTCTATGTTCCGGGCAATGTGCAGATGTGGCTATGTGTATCAGCCGCTGGAAGGAACAGTGGGCGTTTCGTCACCAGCTACGCGGATCTCCAACTCCCCCTCGGCAACAACCTCCAGATGTACGTTTGCACGTTCGCAGTGGGGCATCTCGCCGTGCAAATCGTCTCCGCGAAGATAGATGGGTTTGACGGCATCGAACCCAGCACCGACTTTGAAGGCCTGCCAATTCCTTTCTGGCCTCAGCTCGCTCCGTACTACGTTTGGCCCAATAGCCGCGCTCTCAGAAACCGAGACGACTTCATGGCCTTTGCCAACCGATGGAAAAAGGTCACTATCGTTTGGAACCTCTAGCTGCCCTGTCACGGTGACTTCAGTATTCATTGGCGCTCCTTGGTCTGTCAAGTATATTATTACCGAGAAATCGGCAATAGGGACAGGGGTTTTGACCGATTGTGGGGTTGGTGGGGGTTGACACGCGAATTTTGGGGCGTTTTTGAGGGTGGGTTGGTGGGATTTATTTTCGGACGCGACAGGTTTCCCAACGGTGGATTCGGAAGCCGTCCCTGTAGCGTATGGGTGCTTCGGAGGAAAGCAATTTGGTCGTTCCGCCTGCGGCTGCACTCCGGCCTGCGGCAGCGAGGTAGGCGTCTGCGACGCGACTCTCAACCTAGGGCTGCGCCCTAGGCTGGTATATGTCGGGCCGTTGGCCCTTTCGTGCGCTCAGGATGACAGAGTTTGGGCGGGGAAAGGCAAGTGCAGAAGCAGATTCCCAGAGGGAATGACAGAAGGAAAGGCAACGGCAAAGGCCAAGACAGCGGTAGCGGCGAATGCGGGAGCCTTCGGTTTGCTCAGCGGTTTGTCTTGCGGGCGGGGTTTAGAGGGTGTGAGCGAGGGTTAGGGCGAAGCTTCGGGTGGGGTCATGGAAGGTGCGGGTGGGGGTGAAACCGGAGCGGGTTAGGAGGGTGTTGAGGGCTTCGTCGGTGAACTTGTGGCTGTTTTCGGTGTGGATGGTTTCGAACTGGGCGAAGGGGATGCGGCGGCCGGCGATGTGGACGGTTTGGGGGATGAGGCTTTCGAGGTGCATCTCGATGCGGCTGTCGTTGCCGTTCCAGCGGGCGCGGTGGATGAAGCGGTCGAGGTTGAAGTCGGCGTCTAGTTCGCGGTTGAGGCGGCGGAGGACGTTGAGGTTGAAGTCGGCGGTGACTCCGGCGGCATCGTCGTAGGCGGAGAGAATGGTGGCGACGGGCTTGTGGGAGCTGGGGGCGAGGTCGGCGCCGAGAAGGAGGGCATCGCCGGGCTGTAGGTGGGAACGGAGGCGGAGGAGGATGGTTTGTGCTTCGTCTGGGGAGAAGTTGCCGATGCTGGAGCCGATGTAGAGGGCGAGGACGCGGGCGCGGGTGGGGTCGTGTGACGTTGATGAAGCCGGAGCATTGGCGGTGCGGGGGTCTCGCGAATCCCGGGTCCAAAAATCCGGACTCGGGGCACCCGATTTGTGTGAACCCACCTTAGACGACGATGAGACAGTCGTCGAAGATGGGGCACCCAGGTTTAGGGTTGCGTGAGAGAGGGTGTAGGGCTCGGTGACGTAGTTGGCTACCTGGGAGTGGACGTGGAGGCCGGGGATGGTGGCGGCCAAGTTTTCCGCGGCTTCGAGGGCGGAGGCGCTGACGTCGATGGGCTGGTAGAGGATCTGGGGCTGGAGGCGCGTGGCTGCCTGGAGGAGGAGGCCAGTCTTGGTGGCGGAGCCGGCGCCTAGCTCGGCGATGGTGAAGGGGTCGCGGGGAAGAAAGGCCTGGGTGACTGGCGCGCCGGGCGAGAGGAACTCGCGGAGGATGTCGTCGGCGTGAGTGGCGAAGAGGGCGCGCTCGGTGCGGGTGAGGTAGTACTCGGGGAGATCGGTGATGGCTTCAAAGAGCTGGGAGCCGCGCTCGTCGTAGAAGAGCCAGGGGGAGAGGGTCTTGGGCGTGGCGGTGAGTCCGGAGAGAGCTTCGTTCAGGACGGCCTCGTTGAGGGAGACAGGGGTCGCGGTGGTCAAGAGGGCCTCGTGGGAGTGCGGGGTACGAACGAAGTAGCTTCGGGCTTGGATGCGGGCTGAGCGCTTTGCGGTTCAGGATTATGCGGAATTGAGGAGGCTTTCGCCTTCAGCTTCTAGCTTGGGTTAGAGGCGGTGGGGTTCGTACTTTCCCACCCATGCGCATCGTGCGCGCATGAATGGGGCACCCGGGGATTGGTGGCGCGATGTGAATACGCAACGGCTGGAACAAATGCAACTGCGAGAGACTAGGCGCCGTCGCGAGCCAGGCGGAGGCCACTGAATTGCCAGCGGGTGGAGGGTGAAAAGAAGTTGCGGTAGGTTGCGCGGATGTGGGACTCGGGGGTTACGCAGGAGCCGCCGCGGAGGACGATTTGAGAGCTCATGAACTTGCCGTTGTACTCGCCCAGGGCTCCGGGGAGAGGCTTGTAGCCGGGGTAGCCGGTGTAGGGCGACTGGGTCCACTCCCAGACATCACCGTAGAGCTGCTGGGGGGTGGGAGCGGTGGCGCTGCCTACCTCTGGGTGGAGGTGGTTGGACTCGAGGAAATTGCCGGCGATGGGGGTTTGGGCGGCTACGAACTCCCATTCGAATTCTGTGGGGAGACGGTTGCCGGACCAGCGGGCGAAGGCGTCGGCCTCGAAGAAGCTGACGTGGCAGACAGGGGTTTCGGAGAGCTCGCCGAGAGGGCGAAAGCCGTTGAGGGTGAAGATGCTCCAGCCGGCAGGCGTGTGGGAGTCACGAACCCAGTAGAGCGGGGCCTGCCAGCCCTGGGCCTGCACGGTGTCCCAGCCTTCGGAGAGCCAGAGCTCGGGGCGGGCGTAGCCGTCGTCTTCGATGAAGGCGAGGTATTCGGCGCACATGACGAGGCGGGAGGCGAGCTGGAAGGGGGGAAGATAGATGGGGTGGCGCGGCGTTTCGTTGTCGAAGGCGAAGGCGTGGAGGTCGTTGGGGTCGGGAGTGACGCCGATGCCGACGATGCCGGGACGCGTGGAGGTGCCGGGGGTGAAGCTGATCCAGTTGAGCGGCGGGGCGATGGTGTCGGCTCCGGCGGCGAGCTGATGCTGCGGGGGCGGAGCGGGGCGGTAGGCCGGGTGGAGAGGGTTGGTGAAGAAGGCGTGCTTGATGTCGGTGGCGGCGAGCTCGAGGTGCTGCTGCTCGTGCTCGAGGCCTAGGACGATGCGGCGCTGGGATTCGTCTTCGGGCATGTGGGAGAGGAGGCGCTCGATGGCCGCGTCGACGTGGCGGCGGTAGGCGAGGATCTGGTCGAGGGGAGGGCGGGAGAACGAGGCGCGGAGTTTCTTTTCCGGCATCTCGCCGAGGGCGCGGTAGTAGGAGTTGAAGAGCCAGCGGAAGTCGGGATCGAAGGGCTGGTAGTTGGCGACGAACTCGGAAAGAACGAAGGTTTCGAAGAACCAGGAGGTGTGGGCGAGATGCCATTTGACGGGTGAGGCTTCGGCGCAGGATTGGACCATCATGTCCTCCGGGGATAAGGGACTACAGAAGGCCATGGTCGCGGCGCGCACGGTGCGGAAGCGATCAAGGAGTTCCGCGCTGCGCGATTGTTTGGGGGCGAGGTTTGTCGGCTGCGTCAGCATAATGCGCTCCAGTGGACATTCGATGCTTCTAGCGCTTGGATGCTTCACAAAGCGGGGTTGTTGCTCTGAAATTGCCTGGGGATACTTTGGTATTGGCTCTAGACGGCGAGCGAGGGGCCGTGGCTTGACGGTAAACCCATGCGCTGAGAAAGACAATGGCTGCAAGGGGATCAAGTGATGTGTAGACGAGCGAAATAATCAGGAGTGAGCGAGTCTTCCGCTGTGGGATGCCGTCTTTGTCTATAGCGAACTTTGGGCGGACGCTGTATCGACCAAAGGGTGGCAGAAGGAGCAAAGGTATGCGTCGTACGGCGAGCTTGGCGGCTGTGGTGGCGGCGATGATGCTGGGGGTGATGGCGGGGCTGGGGAGTGTGGCACTGGCGCAGGGGCAATTCCAGGCGCCGCCACCGGGAGCACCGCAGGGTGGCGGAGCATTTCTTGCAGGGATGCAGCGGGTGTCGGGTGAGGTGACGGCGGTGTCTGGTGCGACGCTGACGGTGAAGACGGAGGACGGCGGGTCGATGCAGATTGTGACGACTGACAATACGCGCGTGATGAAGGGGCGTGGGGTGACGGTGAAGGTCTCGGATTTGAAGGTGGGGGATGGAGTGACGGCAGCGGGAATCCTGGATGCGCCGAATAAGACGCTGCATGCGGCGATGGTGTTTGCGATGGATGCGGCACAGGTGAAGGAGATGAAGGAGAACCTGGGGAAGACGTACATTGTGGGGCGGGTGACGGCGATTGACCTGGATAACGCGAAGATGACGGTGGAGCGGCCTGATCACGTGGCGCAGACCGTTGGGTTCGATGAGACTACTTCGTTTCGGAAGGGCGGACGGGGTGCGCGGATGGGCGGTGCGGGCGGAACGGGTGGCGGTGGAGTTGCTGGCGGCGGGGCGGGTGCGGGCGGAGAGACGGGTGGGGAGAGCATTACGCTGGCCGATATCAAGGTGGGAGAGAACGTGCGCGGGACGGGGTCGGTGAAGGATGGGGTCTTTGTGCCGACGGAACTGGTGGTGATGGAGCGGGGTCCGCGGGGGGCGGGGGATGCGGCGTCGGGTGGGAAAGCGCGGCCGAGTCCGAACCCTAATCCGCAGTAGGGAGGAGCAAAGACAGAAGCAGATTCCCATAGGGAATGACAGAAAGAAAGGCAAGGGCAGAGAGAAAAGCAGGGGCAGGAGTGGGGCGGGGCGAGTTGGTTGCAGTGGACGGATTTAGGGAGAGGTGTACGTGGAGGGTCGGACGATAAGACGGCGAGTGTGGGTGGCGGCGACGATGCTGTGCGGGGGTGCGTTGGTGGCACAGACGCTAGCGGCTGTACCGCCAGTGCCAGCGGTACCGCCGGTGTCCGCGGTACAGAGTATTGGTGGGGTACAGGGTCCAGCGGCGCAGGTCTCGGCTACGGCTACGCAGGGTGGGACGATTGAGGGACGGGTGGTTGCAGGATCGGGTGGCAAGGGGGGGGGGATTCCGCTGCCAGGGGTCGCGATTACGGCGATGAATTCGCTGACCGGGAGAAAGTACGCGACGACGACCGACGTTGATGGGAAATATGCGATGGCGATTCCTCGCAATGGGCGGTACGTGGTGCGGACGCAGTTGACGGGGTTTGCGGATGTGACGCAGGAGGTCGTGCTGAATGGGGTGCAGGCCGAGGCGGCGAACCAGGGGATCACGGTTGTGCCCAAGGCTACGGATTTTGGATTGCAGTTGGCTAGCCGGGTTGCTGCGGCTGAGGTGCAACAAGCGCAGGGCTCGGGGGTGGGGGCTGGATCGGGGATGCAGGGGTTGAGTTTGAACGCGGGTGGGGATGTGGCGGATGCGACGACGGGGACGCGGAATGCGGGGGCGGCGCTGCCTACGCTGTCGGGGATGGGGGACGAGACGGCTGACTCGGTGACAGTGCAGGGGCAGACGGGTGGGACCAACGGGCTTGCGAACTTGAGCGAGGATGAGATTCGGCAACGGGTGCAGGATGCGGTGGCGCAGGCGCGAGCGAGCGGGATGATTCCGCAGGGTGGCGATCCGACCAATGCGATCGTGGGAGCGCTTGGCGGGATGATGGGTGGTGGTGGATTTGGTGGGGGTGGGCGCGGTGGACGTGGTGGCGGTGGTGGTTTTGGGAGTGGGGCGTTTCGGAACTTCAATCCGTCGCAGCCGCACGGCAGCATTTATTACCAGATGAGCAATGGGGCGCTGGATTCGGCGCAGTGGTCGCCTACGCTGCAGCCGCAGATGAAGCCGTCGTCGTACACAAATAAATATGGTGTGACGTTTGCGGAGTCGCCGTACATTCCGGGATTGACGAAGCCGAATCCGAAGCAGTTCGTGTTCATCAACCTGACGGGGCAGAAGAATCTGAATGCGTTTCTGGGTGGGCCGGAGCGGGTGCCGACGACGCTGGAGCGGGAGGGAGATTTTTCGGAGTCGACGCAGGTGGTGAATGGCGTGACGATGCCGGTCACGATCTACGATCCATTGACGGGGCAGGCGGTGCACGATAATAACCTGGCGTACGCGGTGACGCCGATTTCGTCGCAGGCGCTGGCGCTGCTGCAGTATTATCCAGCGCCGAATATTCCGGTCAATGCGCAAGGATACAACTACGAGACGATTTCGAACGCAGGCAGTAACGTGGTGGCGTTGAACACACGGTATGTGCGGACGCTGGGTGGAAAATCAGGGTCGCCGTTTGCGATGTTGGGTGGCGGAGGTGGTGGCGGTGGACGACGCGGCGGGGCTAGCAGCGGTCCGGCTACGCTGCAGCAGAACATCAACATTGGCTACAACTACTCGCACCAGGCACAAGATCAGCGAAATATTTTTCTGGCGTTGGGTGGGGCGAGTGAGAGCGATGGCAACCAACTGAGCGCGGGGTATACGGTTTCCTACGGACGACTCTCGAACCATGCGACGTTGACGTGGAACCGGCTGAATACGGAACAGCGAAACTACTTTACGAACACGGCGAACGATCCGACGACGGCGGCAGGGATCACGATTCCGAATGAGAGTGGGGGGTTTGCTGATCCTAATTTTTATAACGGCCTGCCCTCGCTGAATATCAGCAACTTTGCGGGGCTGACGAATGCGACACCAAGCCAGTTGATCAACCAGACGATCAGCTTTTCGGACTTCGTTGCGTATCGGCATGCGAAGCATAATTTTCGTTTAGGGCTGGATATTCGGCGGGTGCATGCCGATTCGATTGGCGGGAATGATCCGCTTGGGCAGTTCACGTTTACGGGCTATGCGACGGAGAGTCCGGCGGACAAGGCTGTGGGGAGTGCGGCGTCGACGGGATCGGGATTTGCAGATTTTCTGCTGGGGCTGCCGCAGAGCACGGCGATCCAAGCGGGGCTTTACAAGATTTATCTGCGCGAGAATGTGTATGACTGGTACGTGCAGGATGACTTCCGGGTGGCAGCGAACTGGACGCTGAGTTACGGCGTGCGGTATGAGTGCTTCGCGCCCTATACGGAGAAGAACAACCGGCTGGTGAACCTTGATCACAACGCCGATTTCAGCGAGGTGGATCCGGTGCAGCCAGGACAGATGGGTGAGTTCCAGGGCAAGTTTCCGAGCGGCCTGGTGAATCCGGATCGGTCGATGGTTGCGCCGCGATTTGGTCTGGCATGGAAGCCGAAGTCGAACTCGATGTGGGCCAAACAGACTGTAGTGCGCGCGGGGTATGGGATCAACTACAACACGGGCCAGTTTGCGACGATGGCGAAGTCGCTCTCGTTTCAGCCGCCGTTTGCGGAGACGCAGACGAATGTTCTTCCGGTGGCGAGCTCGGCGAATCCGGATCCGACGCCTACGGGATGCGTGACTACGACGCCTGACTCGACGGCGAACATGACACTGGCGAATGGCTTCGGGTGTTCGACGGCAGAGACGATTCAGAACAATTATTCGGTGGACAAGTATTACCGGCTGGGAATGGTGCAGGCGTACAACGTGAATATCCAGCGGACGTTTCCGATGGGGATCGTGTTCAACATTGGATACAACGGGGCGAAGGGCAGCGGTCTGGATGTGTTGGGATCGCCGAACAGCACGCCGGCGGGAGTGACGACGCCGGGGGTTGCGCCGTTCTCGTATGAGACGTCGGTGGCGGGATCACATGCGAACACGCTGGTGGTGAGCGCGCAGATGCGGCAGCACAATGGTAACGCGCTGGGGATTACGTACACGTATGGGCACTCGATTGACAATGCGTCGTCAATTGGCGGGACGAGCGCGACGAGTGTGCAGAACTTCCGGCGACTGGATTTGGAAGAGGGCAATTCTTCGTTTGATGTGCGGCAGAGCGCGACGGGCAACTGGCTGCTGTCGCTTCCGTTTGGGCCGAACCGGAAGTACTTCAACAAGGGCGGGTTCTGGTCGCATGCGCTGGATGATTTTTCGTTGAGCGGGACGTTCACGTTCTCGACGGGCAGCTACTTTACGCCGTCGTATTCGGGAAGCCAGGAGGAGGCGTCGTCGGGCAACGCGTTTACGCTGCGGCCGGACCGCGTGTTTACGCAGCCTATCAAGGGTGCGGGCACGATCAATGACTTCTTCAACAAGGCGGCGTTCGCGGTGCCGGCTGGGGAGTATGGGACTGCGTCGCGGAACTCGATTGAAGGGCCGGGGTCGGTGTTGGTGAATGCGTCGCTGTCGCGGACGATTGAGTTTGGCGGAACGCGGTCGCTTGAGGCGCGCGTGACGGCGAGCAATGTGTTCAACACGGTGCAGTACAGCGGGATTAATACCACGGAGAACTCGGCGAACTTTGGCGTGGTGACGAGTGCGGCGCCGATGCGGACGTTGCTGATGCAGGCGCGGTATCGGTTTTAGTGGTTAGTGGTTAGTGGTGGACGAGAGAGATGCGATGCGACGGATAGTGGCAGCGGTGATGGCGGGAGTGGTCGGGATGGGCGGGCCAGTTGGGGCTGCGCAGACTACTGCACCGGTGTCGCAGGACGGTGGCGCGCAGGCGATGCAGGCCGCGGGTCAGGGGACGTATCGGCTGAATTTAAATGCCAATATTGTGTTGACGAACGTGGTGGTGCGGGACAAGAAGACGGGCGCGGTGGTGAAAGGGTTGAAGGCTTCCGACTTTACGATTTATGAGGACAAGAAGCCGCAGAAGATTATCAGCTTCGACTATCAGAATGTGGATGAGGCGGCGGTGCTGGCGGAGAAGTCTACCGCCTCGGGAAAGGCTTCGATTGCGGATTTGCTGGAGAGGAATTTTGCGGCGAGCCCTAAGGAGCTGAAGGACCATCGGCTGATTGTGATCTTTTTCGATTTGAGTTCGATGCAGGATGAGGATATTGATCGCGCAGTAGACGCGGCGACGAAGTATGTGAAGACACAGATGCAGCCGGCGGATTTGGTGGCGCTGGTGAGCATGTCGACGGGTCTGACGATGGACCAGGATTTCACGTCGAACAAGGACGCACTGCTGCGTGGGCTGGGGAAATATAACGGTACGGATGAGACGGGATTCGCGAATGGGGGGACAGGGTCGACGAGCGGAACGTCTGATGATACGAGCGCGTTTGCCGCCGATGATACGGAGTACAACAGCTTGAATACGGATCGGGAACTGCTGGCGATTCGGACGATTGCGAAGAGTTTGGAGCGGGTGGATGAGCGGAAGTCGATGCTGTATTTCTCCGGCGGGCTGACGCGGAATGGGATTGAGAACGAGGCGAGTCTGAGGGCCGCGACGAATGAAGCGTCGAAGGCGAACATGGCGATCTACTCGGTGGACTCGCGTGGGCTGCAGGCGTTGCCGCCAGTGGGTGACGCTAGCACCGGAAGTTTGCGCGGGAGTTCGGCATATAGCGGTGGGGCAGCGACGGCTCAGTTGAGCTCGAACTTTGGATCGCAGGAGACGCTGGATACGCTGAGCATGGATACCGGCGGGAAGGCCTTCTTCGACTCGAATGATTTTGCGCCGGCGTTTCAGCAAGTACAGCATGATACGGAGGCTTATTACATTCTTGGCTTTCGGTCGACGAATCAGCGGACGGATGGGACGTATCGGCACTTGATGGTGAAGGTGAATCGCGAGGACGTGAAGATTGAGTATCGGCCGGGCTATTATGCGGCGGCGGACTTCCAGCATCAGAAGACCGAGGACCGCGAAGAGGCGCTGACCGAGCAGATGCGCAGCGATTTGCCGGCTACCGATGTCGCGGTGTATCTGCAGGCGCTGTACTTTATGAGCAGCAAGGGCCTGTACTTTATTCCAGTGGACGTGATTGTGCCGGGATCGCAGATTCCGTTTGTGAAGGGCGGGGATCGCGATAAGGCAACGCTGGATATTGTGGGACAGGTGAAGGATGCTCAGGGGATCGCGGTGGGGAATGTGCGGCAGACGGTGAAGCTGGCGGTGGATGCGGCCGCGGAGGTGCAGCGGAAGAACATTCAGTACTCGACTGGATTTACTTTGGCGCCGGGACGCTATCACTTGAAGTTCGTGGTGCGCGAGAATCAGACGGGCAACATGGGAAGTTTTGAGACGGACATCCAGGTGCCGGATTTGAAGAAGGCTCCGCTGAAGATGAGTTCGGTGGTGGTGGCTAGCCAGAGAACGCCGAACACGGACAAGCATGCGACGAGTCCGCTGGTACGGGATGGGCTGGAGTGGGTGCCGAATGTGGCGCATGTGTTTCGGCAGAACCAGCATCTGTACTTCCTGTACGAGGTGTACGATCCGGCGAAGGCGAAGGACGTGAAAGGCAGCGCGGTAAAGCTGTTGACGAACATTGAGTTTGTGAACAACGGGACGAAGGTGTTTGAGACACCGCTGGTGACAGCGGTTGCTGTCAATGATCCGGAGCGTGGTGCGGTGGTGTTCCAGTTCGATGTGCCGCTGGCGCAGCTAAAGCCGGGAACGTATATCTGCCAGGTGAATGTAATTGATGATGCGGGCGGGAGTTTTATGTTTCCACGATTGGCGCTGAAGATGACGGTGCCAGTTGCAGCTGCGGCGCCGGCGGTGAAGACTCCGGTTACGAAGTGAGTCGTTCTTTGTAGGGGCAGTGGCGGCAGTCAGATTTGCAGCAGGAGCCGCGGCGGAGATGGTAGGCGGCGGTGAAGACGAGGTAGAGGCCGTCCATGTAGAAGTCTTCGGGGCGGAGGGGCTCGGGTGCTTCGCCGGGATCAAGAGCCCGGGGATCGTTGAGCTTGGATTCGCTCATGAGAAGAGGCCGGGAGAGGGGGAGGGTTGTGGGGCGCGGGTGGCGAGGGCTTCGGCTCGGAGCATGTCGGGGATGCTGCGGGTGCGGGTGGGGCGTGGCTGTTTGGCGGGGGCTTCGGTTTCGGGGGAGGGGGTTTCGTTGACCGTTACGCCGTTGAGGAAGCTGACGGTGCGGCCGGGGATGGCGGGGATGCGGTCGCCGGGGACCAGGATGCCGGCGAGATTCAATGGGTCGGCGGCGGCTACGACGATTGCGGGTTCGGTGGCGCGGGAGGCTTGTTGGGTGCGGGCCTTGCGGAGCGAGTCGCCGGCTTCGGGCAGGGCATATTGCTCGCCGAAAGGGCCGCTGACGAAGCGGCCGCCGCGAATCTCGCCGCGGGCTTCGAGACGGCGGAGGATGGGGAGAAGGTCGCGCCACTTGGGGGCGTTGGCTTCGCGGGTGAGGAGCTCGCGGAAGAGGACGCCGTAGCGGCAGAGAAGGATGCGGGCATGGGCGTCGAGGGCAGCGTCGGTTTGCTTGGCGGCGGCGATGGCGCGATGGCGCTCGGCTTCGGTGGCATTGGTGAGGTTGTGCGTGCTGGAAAGATTCTGCGATCCCACCCATGACGATGGAGCCGTCATGAATGGGGCACCCGGAGTGGTGGCGGGTTGGAACAGCGGTTGTGAGGCTGACAGAAGGGACCAGCGGCCGGCGGTGGTGCGGGCAGCGGCTCGCTTGCGAAGGCTGGTGGGAGGAGTGAGGCCGATGGTGGCGGATTTGCGGCGGGGGTCCATCATGGAGCGGAGTTGGTCGAAGCCGTCGGCGGAGGCGAGGCCGGCGGTGGCTAGCTCCCATAACGCCGTCGTGGTTTGGAGTTTGGTGAGGCTGGAGAGACGTTGGAGGTCGGCGGTGAAGGCCGCGCCTTGCGTTGCTAGGAAAGCGCGGAGGACTTGGGCTTCAGGAGAGAGGGACTGGGTGAGGACGGCCTCGTCGACGGACTTGGAGGCGAGGGCGTGGTGCAGCCACTCGGAGGAGTCGCGGAGGTAGAAGGTGATGGGGGCGGCGGTGGTGGGGATGACTCTTCTTGGTCCCCGGGAGCTGCGGGCAGCATCATCCCGGGTCCGAGAATCCGGACCCGGGGCACCCGATTCTGTGGCAGACCAGGCTGGGTGCGGGGAGATGCGACCCCAGGCAAGGACGCCGGCGAGGCAGAGGTTGTCGAGCCATTGCGGCTGGTAGTTGGCGACGCGGGCGGGGAGAAGGGTGCGCTCCCACTCGATGGCGGGGGCTTCGAAGCCTTCTAACTGCTCGATGGCGGCGAGGACGGCTTCTTCGCCGGTGAGTTGCGTTTGCGGCGCGAGGTGGTGCCAGTCGAGAAGCCAGCGCATGAAGATGGCTGGCGTGACCGGCTCGACTTGCTTGCGGAGGGTGCCGAGGGTGAGGCGGTGGATGCGTTGCAGGATGCGGCGCTCGCACCACTCTTCTGCGTGAGGGTCGGTGGTTGGTGGGTGCTCGAAGACGCCGCGCATGGAGAGACCTTGTATCTCCATGGTGAGGAGGGACTGGTGGATGGCGGAGGGCGCGAGGTGCGTTAGGGCGGCGAGGTGCGTGGACGTGGTGGGGCCCAGGAGTTGGAGGTAGCCTTGCGTGAGGGTGAGGTGGGCTTCTTGCGATCCCACCTTAGGCGACGATGAAACTGTCGCCGAAGATGGGGCACCCGGTATTGGTGGCGGCGCAGGCAAAATACAGGGGTCTCTCCGCTCGCTACGCTCGGTCGAGATGACGGCGTTTGTGATGGCCGAAGAGTTCGGCCAGAGGAGGTTGGCTTGGGAGAGGCGCTCGGTGGCGATCCAGGTGGGTGCGCCTTCGATGTCGATGCAGTGGGCTCTTCCCTTCTCTGCGAGGCGGTTGAAGAAGAGGGGCCAGTGTTGGGTGTTGGTTGGCCGAGCATTTTGCGGTCCCACCCATGACGATGATGAAACCATCGTCATGGATGGGGCACCCGGAATGGGGGGGCTCGTCGAGAGCGATGGGGTAGTCGGGCCTTCGAGGAAGGCGATGGGGAGAGCGATGAGTTGGAGGAGGAGGTCGTGGAGTTCGTGCTCGTCGCGGATGTCGGGCCAGAGTTGTTGGCGGACGGTGGCGATGGCTGCGGGGTCGATGCGGCCGGGGGCTTCGGGGAGGCGCGTGGGGAGGTTGCCGCGGGTGCTGACGGCGCGGGTGCGGCGGGCGGCGGCGTCCTCGGGATCGAGGAAGGCGTAAGGCATCGCGTTGATGAGCTCGTGCGCAAAGACGCTCGGGATCGGCGTGTCGACGGCGATGCAGGTGATGCTGCCGTCGGCGATGCCGGCGAGGACCTCGAGGAGGCCTTCCAGGTCCATCGCTTCGGTGAGGGTGTCCTTCATTACTTCGCGGACTAGCGGGTGGTCGGGGATTTCTATGTCGCCGGTCATCGTCTCGGGGCAGGCGGAGGCGTGGGGGAAGACGCTGGCGAGGAGGTCGTCGGAACGGGTGCGCTGGATCTGCGGGGAGACGCGCTTGCCCTTCTGCATGCGTAGGAGTTGGAGGCTGCGGCCGGCGGCCCAGCGCCAGCGGTTCTTGAAGAGCGGCGATGGGATGGAGGCCTGCTCGAGGAGCTCGCGGGCGGTGAGGGTGGTGAGGAAGTGGAAGACGTCGGCGAGGGGGAAGCTGTGCTGCTCGGCTAGGGAGATGTTGATGCCGTTGTCGGTGGCGGCGGCTTGGAGTTCGAAGTTGAAGCCTCGGCAGAAGCGCTTGCGGAGGGCGAGGCCCCAAGCCTTGTTGAGGCGGCCACCGAAGGGCGCGTGGAGGATTAGCTGCTGGCCTCCGCCTTCGTCGAAGAAACGCTCGGCGATGAGGGTGGTTTTGGTGGGAACCGCGCCTAGGACCGCGCGGCCGTGGACGATGTAGGTGATGAGTTGGAGCGCGGCCGACGCGGAGAGGAAGCAGGTGTCGCGGAGGAAGGCGATGGTGTCGTGGAGTTGGGATTGGGGATAGTCGGATCCCACCTTAGACGACGATGAAGCCGTCGCCGAAGATGGGGCACCCGGCGGTATTGCCTGTGTGGCGACTAGAAGCGTAGAAGGTGTGACGTAACTCGTGCGTTGGTCGATCTCGTGGCGGAGGGCGCTTACGCCGTCGGAGAGGACGCTGGTGCGCTGGGGGGCTTCGCCTTCCCAGAAGGGGATGCTGGGGGGGGCGCCGTGGGCGTCTTCTACCAGGACCTTGCCGTTGGGGTCTACACGCTGGATGCGCCAGCTGGTGTTGCCGAGGAGGATGACGTCGCCGGGGGAGCTGTCGACGGCGAAGTGCTCGTCTAGTGTGGCGATCTGGACGTTCTCGGGCTGGAGCATGACGGCGAAGATGGAGGTGTCGGGGATGGCGCCGCCGTTGGAGATGGCGATGCTGCGCGAGCCGCGGCGTGCGTGGAGATGGCGTTGCACCTGGTCGCGCAGGATGTAGGCGCCGTAGCGGCCGCGGGAGTTCTCGATGCCGTTGTGGAGGAGGGCGAGGACCTCTTCGTACTGGGCGTGCGTGAGGTTGCGGTAGGGATAGGCTCGGCGGAGGACGTGGAAGAGGGCGTCTTCGTGCCAGGACTCGGCGCCTACGGTGGCGACGATCTGCTGCATAAGGACGTCGATGGGGGCTTCGGGGATCTCGAGAAGGTCGAGTTCGCCGGCTACCATCTTGCGGAGGAGCGCGGCCTGCTCGAAGAGGTCGTCGCGGGTGGTGGCGAAGAAGCGGCCTTTGGGGATGGCGCCTCGCCAGTGGCCGGCTCGGCCCACTCGCTGCATGGCTACGGCTACAGCGCGGGTCGTCGCGATCTGGCAGACGAGGTCTACGGTGCCGATGTCGATGCCTAGTTCGAGGGAGGCGGTGGCGATGAGGATCTTGCACTCGCCGGCCTTGAGGCGCTGCTCGGCGTCGAGGCGTAGCGTGCGGGAGAGCGAGCCGTGGTGTGCGGCTACTGCGTCTTCGCCCAGGCGGTTGCTTAGCTCGAAGCTGATCTTCTCTACTAGCTTGCGGGTGTTGACGAAGACTAGGGTGCTGCGGTGTTGCTGGGCGAGTGCGGCTAGCTTGTCGTAGATCTCCTCCCACATCGCGATGGAAGTGATGGAGGTGAGTTCGGTGGAGGGGACTTCGATGGCCAGGTCGAGAGTGCGGCGTTGGCCTACCTGGATGATGGTCGCGGGTGGACGGGGGCTCGTTGAGGATCGTGCTTCCCCACCCATGCCGACGATAGAACCGTCGTCATGAATGGGGCACCCAAGATTCTGCGATCCCACCTTAGGCGACGATGAAGCCGTCGCCGAAGATGGGGCACCCGGAGTGGGTGGGACGATAGAGCTGACGCCGGTTAGGAAGTTGGCTACTAGCTCGATGGGGTTTTGGGTGGCGGAGAGGCCTATGCGTTGTGGGCGCGTGGTTAGGCCGGTTAGCATCGCGCCGGGAGCTAGATGGTTCTCGCCGCAGACTAAGGCGTCGAGACGTTCTAGGGTTAGGGCTAAGTGGGCGCCGCGCTTGTCGTCGGCGATGGCGTGGATCTCGTCGACGATTACGGTCTGGACGCGGGTTAGGTTCTGGCGCGACTTCCCTGCTGTTAGCAGGATGTAGAGGGACTCGGGTGTGGTGACGAGGATGTGCGGCGGATGCTTGAGCATCGCGAGGCGGTGCTTGGTGAGCGTGTCGCCGGTGCGGACGCCGGTGCGGATCTCAGGACAGAGATAGCCGCGCGCGATGGCTAGTTGCTGGATCTCGGCTAGCGGTGCGTCGAGATTCTTCTGGATGTCGTTGGAGAGGGCCTTGAGGGGCGAGATGTAGACGACGTGCGTGTGTGCGGCGAGGCGGCCTTCGATGGCCGCGCGGAGGAGTTTGTCGATGCAGACTAAGAAGGCTGAGAGGGTTTTGCCGGAGCCTGTGGGCGCCGAGATGAGGGTTGGTTCGCCGCGGAGGATCGCGGGCCAGCCGGCGATCTGGGGCTCGGTTGCGGAGCCGAATTTGGTGAGAAACCACTCTCGCACGATGGGGTGAGCCCAGGCGAGGGCTGGGTCGATGGGAGGGTCGACGATGACGGGTGCGATCGCCATGAGACATTGTAGCTGTTCGTGGTTTCTTCGCTTCTGGGGAGAGCAAGAACAAGCAACGGCGGAAGCAGATTCCCAGAGGGAATGACAGAAAGAAAGGCAAAGGCAACAAAGGCAAGAGCAATAGCAATAGCAAAGGCAAATACAGGGATCCTTCGCTTCGCTCTAGGATGACGGCGAAAAACAAACAACGACAAGGGCAGATGCAAATGGAACGGCAACGGCTTTGACGCAAAGTCCGCGAAGTGAGCCACGTTTTGCGAAGGAGAACAGGTAACGACTGCTTCTAGGAAGAGGCTTTGCTGTATTGCTCTTCGGTTACGTGCTCTAGCCAGTCGACTACTTTGTTGTCGAGGCGTTCCTGGATGGCTATGTGGGTTAGGGCGGTGGTGGGGGTGGCGCCGTGCCAGTGTTTTTCGTTGGGGGAGAACCAGATTACGTCGCCGGGGTGGATGGGTTCGATGGGGCCGTCCCAGCGTTGGGCATAGCCGGAGCCTGCGGTGACGATGAGGGTCTGGCCTAGCGGGTGCGTGTGCCAGGCGGTGCGGGCTCCGGGCTCAAAGGTTACGCTGGCACCCTGGACTAGCGCGGGATCGGGGGTTTGGAAGAGTGGGTCGATGCGGACGCTGCCGGTGAACCAGTCTGCGGGACCTTTGCCGGAGGGTTTGGTTCCGGCTCGTTGAATGTCCATGATGTATCTCCTTACATGTTGCCGGCGCCTATGTCGGCGGACTTGGCTTCGGCGCTGGTGGGGTCGAGGTAGCGCTCGATGGTCTGGTCGAGGATGCCGCGGGCGTTCAAGATGAAGTCGATGGCGTCGCGGCCGGCGCCCTGGCCTCCGGGGTTTGGCGTGACGTAATGCGCGGCTGCTTTGGCTTGGGGACGGGCGTTGGCGGTGGCTATCGCGAAGCCTACTTTGCGCATGACAGGGAGGTCGATGATGTCGTCGCCTACGTAGGCGATTTCGTCGAGGGTGCAGCCTTCGGCGGCGATGATTTTGTTGAGCGCGTCTACCTTGTTGGATTGGCCTTGATAGACGTGGTCGATCTTTAGGTCGCGGGCGCGGATGGCTACCACCTGCGAGTTGCGCTTGGTGACGAAGCCTATCTTGAGGCCGGCGAGGCGGGCGATGCTGATGCCCATGCCGTCGTGGGCGGAGAAGGCTTTGATCTCGGTGGCATGGCCTTCGGGGTTGCCGTCGAGGGGAGGGATGATGGTGATGTCGCCATTGGTAAGGACGCCGTCTACGTCGTAGAGGAGGACTTTGACGCGGCGGGCACGGTCTTCGGGGGTGAGGGTGGAGGCCATGACTTGATGATACTGTCCTGCCGCTTCCCCCACCCGTCCGCAAAGAACGCGTACGGATGGGGCACCCGGTTGATCAGGTGGCAGGGGTTGATGGCGTTAGGAGAATGAGAGGGCTAGCGAGACCAGCGGCCATCTACCCAGAGGTAGCCACCGGGGCCTCGACGCCAATAACCGGAGACCCAACGGGCTCCTCCGTAGGGTGGGCGAGCCCAGAGGCCGGGATACCAGTTGTAGCGGCGGCCATCCCAACGATAGTAGCCGGGCTGCCAGACCCAACCGCGATGCGGTGAGCGGGGGACGACTTCGTTGGCGCGCGGTGGCGGAGGTCCGTTGCGGACATAGACCTGGGCTCCCGCGGTGAGCGACGCCGAGAGGATGAGGCCTCCGGCGACTGCGAGCATCATGTTTTTCAGTTTCGTCATTTAGGCTCCTTGGAAAATTACTTCCTGTGATGTGCAACGGGACCCGGATAAGACGTGTTTGGCCAACGAAGGACGTTATTGGAAGATTCGCCCAGAAGGCTAACAGTTGCCTCGGGCTGGAGCAATATTCCCTTCGGTGCACGTGGTTGAACTATAGCGGAGGAGGGAGAGCGGCGGCGCCACGCAGAAGGGTTTCGGCTTCGGCCTTGAGACGGTCTTTTTCTCTTTCCTCTGCCTGCAGCATCTCCCAGTAGCGAGTGGCAGTGCCCTTGCGCTCGTAGTCTTGCGTCTCCTCCGGGTCTTCGGGGTCGCCTTCGGGAGCGATGAGGTTACCGTCGGCTTCGTCGAGAACGGTGAGGCTGACTTTGCCGGGGGCGCGCTTGGGGATTGGGTTGAGCTTGTGGGCGTTGGTGCTGGCGACCTGGAGACCATAGAAGAGCAGTGCAGCGAGCTTGGGGTCGATGCGGGCTTCGGTCAGTGCAGTGATGACCATGGAGAGCGCGACCTGGATGGAGTGACGGTCCTCCAGCTCGGGGAGGTTGAGCTGTGGGAGCTGCTCAGCGAGGATGGGGTCGCGCTGCGAGCCGTCCTGCAGGGTCATGGGATGGAGGACGGTGAGGCCCGGGTCGCGACGAGAGTCGCAGCGGGGATGGTAGCGCTTGAACTCGACATGGTAGTAGCAGAAGAGTTCGTTGCGGAGGGCGGGCGAGCCGCAGCGTTCTCCGTTGATCTTGATGTGGCGGCAATACTGGATGGACATAGACTCCTTATGCGGATGCCCAGAGGCACCCCCCCACCCCCCTCCCCGGGGTACTTTAGCTGCAAAGTCGTCCAGGGACAGGGGTTATGGGGCAAAGTATGGGTCGAGGTCTGGCATACCTGGCTGTAAAGTGGTCTCTTCGGAGACTTTACGGGCAAAGTAGGGCAAACAAAGACGTTGGGTGCTTACTTGTGGTGGGTGATGCGATCGGCCCCGTGGTTGAAGACTTGGTCATTTGGGGAGATAGCGGTCTCGTGAAACGTGTTGCTGGCGATCGGTCGCTGGGCGATCGGCGGCGGCTGGGGAAGGACGCGTTTGCGGGCGCGGCGGGCGTTGAGCTCGTGCGGCGGGAGGACTCGGCTGATTTTGAATGGTTCGAACATGTTTTTCTCCTAGGTGGCCGTTAAATGGACCAGGGGCTGCGAGTGGCTTTCGCCGGCTCGCAGCCCCTGCTGTCAAAAATGTGGCCTATCTCTATTGTAGAAGGTTGGTGGGGGTAACTATGCCAACTCTATTTGGTTTGGTTTGTGGAGTTTAGAGGGTATGGGGGCTTGACAAGATTTTGGGGGCGGGGGCGTTCGGGGTATGGGCGAGGGCGAGGAGAGCAATTTGGTCGTTGCGCCTGCGGCTTCACTCCGGCCTGCGGTAGCGAGGTGATGGGTTCTGGCCGGGAGGGGCTATGGGACGGCTGAAGCCGTGCCCCTTCGAGGGTCCTGCGCGGACGGCGAGGGTGAGGACGGCGCTCGCTTCGGAAGCTAGAAGCAGGTTCCTCGCTGCGCTCGGAATGACAGACAGAACGGCAACGGCAAGGGCAAATACAGGGATCCTTCGCTTCGCTCTAGGATGACGGCGAAAAACGGGCTATTCCGAAGGATGACAAACGTTGTGGCGAAGGACGGGCTACTTGCCGATGACCAGGATGCGGCAGGTATTGGGGATCATGGGGGGGCGGACTCGCTGGCCGGGTTGGGCCGCGGGTGCGGGGCCGAAGTCGGCGGTGGCGGTGAGGATGTGGCCGGTCTTCTCGTCGAAGGCGATGGTGCGGGCGCGGGG
>Ga0302308_10000329_pt1 | contig 42161 bp, 36 predicted proteins | sample III_Palsa_E3_3_FD_200531 | JGI IMG/M metagenome (GOLD analysis project Ga0302308, IMG submission 200531) | Peat permafrost microbial communities from Stordalen Mire near Abisko, Sweden - III_Palsa_E3_3 | ecosystem: Environmental > Terrestrial > Soil > Palsa > Peat permafrost | place: Sweden...
CTACAACGGTCTCACCTACGTCAACACCTCCAACGTTACTGCGGTGCAGGACCAGATCGGCGGGCCCCAGATCGTAACGGTGGACACAGCGTTTGGCGCAGCCGGCGACGTCTTCCGCTTCGGCGGCCTGGTGTCGGGTGCTCCGCAGTTTGTCTATGGCCTTCCCTACTGGAACAACAACAGCCAGACGGGACTCACCATCGGCATCGATCGCTCACAGGCTGCGAACAACTACATCCTGTCGAACGGTGTTGCGGCTGGCGGCTCCTCGCTGACCCCTCCCCTGTTCCGTCTCGGGCTCGACCAGATCAAGCACGCCATCGGCACGATGGCTGTGAAGTCCGGTAAGTTCAAGATGCACATGGCGCCCGGCCAGCAGGCTCAGTACGAGCAGTCTGGCCTGTCGATGACGAACTTCTGGCGCAACAATGGCGACGTTGGCGCAGGTTTCGACCTGTTGACCACCGGCGACATGAAGGTCAGCGGCAACCCGTTCATCGAGAACATCCACGCCAACATCTCCCGCGTCGACTTCCTCTACCTCGATACCTGGGGCAAGATCAAGTGGGGCGATGCTCCCTTCTGGTTCAACGACCAGGGACGGACCATCTTCCAGCAGGTCGGCACCAACGGGCAGATCACTGCGGTGGCCAGCTCGTTCATGGTCGATACTGTCCAGTACTTCCTTAGTAACCCCAAAACCCAGTCCTACATCTCGGGTCTACCGGAGCCGGTAGGCTACTAAGATCAACAACTTACACCAAGGGAGGGGCTAAACGGCCTCTCCCTTTTCTGCGTTTAGTATGATGAGTCCTATGCCCGACCACAGAGAACTTGACGGATACAGCGGCCCGCAACTGAAAGAGCAGAACGATTACCTCCGCGCGCGTCACGGGCTGGGGTACATGGGCTTTCCGAACTACCGGCTCGTGTTCTCAGACTTTGTGACCGAGCTCTCCGCCGGCGACTGGGCCGATTGGGATGAAAACTTATCCATGGAGCTGCGAGGCCGGATCGTAGCTGGAGAGACAGGCCGAGAACTCTGCTCTGAATACTTCGCCGAGCGACACAAGATCGAGATGCGCAGGATCCCCAAATACTGCGAGTTCATCGATACCCCAGGCTTCATCCTCGAGAAGTGGATGGGTCCTGCGTACTTCGGAACCCCAGCCGAGTGGAACTCCAAGGTAGTCGAGGGGACTAACCTTCCTATGCTTGGACCCTACCCACACCGAGGAGCCTACGTGTCCTGCCTTCCTCCAGGAGTGACGCCGTATCCCGAAGCGCCCACCGGGCCCTTCCTCGACAGGATCATCGAGCAGTGGGAGATTATGCGGAACGAGATGCTGGCGCTGTCGGCCGGCGCCTACATCCGCAAGAGGACTTACGAGGCGGAGAATCGCGACAAACTCCGCAGCGAGAAGTGGAACCGGGAGTCGGAGCAGGCCAACATGACTGCGCTTCGGCCATTCTTTTCAACCTATCTGGAGGGCGGTAAAGCTCGCCAGCTTGCCGCCGAACACGCAGGACTCTCCAGCAACTACGGAAACTGAAGACCAGGGGAATATCAATCATGGCAGACAAGTTAGCTTACGGAACTACGCTTGCAGATACACCAGCAGAAGTCACCGCCGAACGCGCACAGGTAGTTGCAAGCACGCCACAAGGTCAAGGTCTTGCCGGCGTCTCCGCTCACGTCACCTATGGTGGGCGCGACATTGAGATTGGCGCGATCAACCACAAGGCGTTGGGACGTCCTACGGACCCACAGTTTGAGCGCAATCGGGCTTCGGTCCAGTCCCGCCTCAACCAAGTGGGCGTCGCGTGGGCTACGGTCGTCAGCTACCTGCCCATCGTCCTGCACACCGACTCCCTATTGATCCCGTCGCGCAAGTCCAATGGGAAGATTGGTCCTCCGAAGGACCATAAGGAGTACGCGACCTACACGTTCAAGGATGCGTTCATTGAGCCCGGCCGGCGTGGCGCTGACTCTCCACTGCTCGCCACCGATTGGCACCCGATCCAGATGGCGAACGAGTTTCCGAAACTATACCCCCAGGGCGTATTCGCTTTCCGCGGGGATGCTTCGGACTTGACCAACCCTGAGTGGCTGAAGCGAGTCAGCAACGAAGAGGGCCACTTCGGCCGCACCTACGGGGAAGTCCTGGAGGACACCCGCAAGGCCTCTGTCTTGTGGATGCAGGAGCACCTCCGCTACGGCAATGAGCGTGACCGCCAAAAGCAGGAGCCGACTCTCCCGCAAAAGGCCGCCGCTCGCCGCCTGCTGCACCTCGGCTTCATCAAGCAGATGCCGACATGGGTTGAGCAGCAGCGCGACACCGGCGTCAAGATCACTTCCTGCCCAAAGTGCCAAAAGCCATCCGAGCCTGGCGCGCCATCGTGCACCAACGCGGGATGCGACTACATCATCGACCCGCGCAAGGCGTACGAGATCAGCGCGATTGGCGAGGAGCACCTCTGCCTCGAGCGTCTGACCCGCGCCGAAGTGAAGGAGATGGGCATCTCAGATTATGTGGCTGAGACGTCCGATGAGAAGGTCGACCGGCTGGCCGCAGGAATCCCCAAGCCCGTCAGCGTGGCGGCTATGCGCCTGCAGGACTCGCAGGACGAGTACCACAGCACCCGTCGCAAGGCTGAAGCGGCTGAAGCTGCAGCGGCAGTCGGCGCGGCGGTAGCCAAGGCAACGAAGAAGACCGACAAGGAGTAAGCACATGGCAGTCCTCACCGTAGGCGGAATTATCAAGCGTGTTGGCTGGTTGCTGGACGATCCGGGAAACCGGCGTTTCACGCCCGACTACATCCGCCCGGGGATTGACCAGGAGAACGAAGCGTTCGAGATCGACCTCGAGCGCATGGGAGTGCAGCAGCAGGAGCAAATAGCGATCTTTAATATTCCTGCTGCTGCCCCACTTCCTGATGGGTCCAACCCTCCCGTGGATCTCGCTCCCTACTTCGCCCCAGGGCAGCCCCTAGAGTGGTTCCTGCGACCAAAGAGGGTCGACTGGAAGCAGACGGGGCAGCCGGACACCAACTATGACCAGGCGAACGCCGTGAACGAGCTGGACGACGTGCAGCTCGGCAATCTCGGCGTGCAGCAGTACCGCTGGGCGCAGGGTTCCATCCAGCTAACCCCCAGCTATCAGCCTGTGACTCTGCGCATCTATTTCTTCGCGTTGTCGTCTGACATCTACGACGACGCCCAAAAGGTGATGCGCGGGATAGGCTTCATTCTCGCAAACCAGGTGGCGGCTTACATAGCCGCTTCGAATAACCAGATGGGGAAATTGGGAGCGAAGCTCGAGAAAGACTTGGCGCGCAACAAGCAAAACCTCTCCAACCTGCTGGTGATGCAGGCGCAGGCTCAGAATATCTGGCCCCGCGGGACGAAGCGGGGAATGGCAACGTCGATCTCCGCCGGTGGGACGCCCTACCTGTAGAGTGATACTCTTCCGAAAGCCCGGGACTAATCGCCGGCTAAGGAGTAATGCCATGCTCGCTCTAACCCTGCAGTCTGCCCACCATGAGCTCCGCACGAAGAAGCTCTACCTAATCTGTACTCCAACTGGCAACTACCAAGGTCCGACAACCGCTATCGGAACTGCGGCCTTTACGCAGTCTGCGGCTGGCGCTCCACTCCTTGGCCCGACGGGCGGCTTCCTCCCTGCGTCAACTCTTTCAGGATCGATCACCTTCACGACCTCTGGCGGAACTGGCGGCGGGACTCAGGCTGTCAATATGGCGACCTACACCAACCTCACCAGCGCAACCCCGGCGACGGCGACGGCTGCTGCTGTGGCTCTGGCCTTGGCGCTCACCACGGGCTCTCTCGGTACGGCCAGCGGCTCAACCTACACCGGGTCGATCAACAACGGTATCCTGCGAATCGCAACCAGTAAGGGCGCCGAGGTCTTATCGATCACGGTTTCGAGCTTGGTGCAGACTGGACCTGGCGGAGACACCGTCAACCTGGGGGCCATCACCTTGGCCCTCGGTCAGTCCGCTGCAGATACCGTTGGGTATCCGGGAAAGATCAGCAACTACGAGCTCGTTTCGGCTCCTGCTGGTTATCCGGCCCTGTTGGTTCAGGGCGCGACCTTGAACACGTGGAAGCTTCGAGTTTTCAGCGCGATCGACACTGAATTGGCAACGGGAGCGTATCCTGCCGACATCCTCTCTGGCGTGTTCGTCATCATGGTCGAAGGCCCCAAGAACCAGTGCTAACCCTCTGACGGCGGGGAGTGGAAATCAATGAATTTTGAAGGCGCTCAACCGATTTCCATTCCTCGCTACGGATCGTCCTGTCAGTGGGATGATGAAGTTCAGCTACCGCTCGGCCTCGCGCGCATCTCGCGCAACCAGCGATTCACCGCGCAGTCGACGGCGACGCGGTTCGGGCACTCCACCCAGTTGACATTCGGACTCAATAACTCCCTCACTGGCGGCGGCCTCCTGCGCTACCTTGCCGCACAGCCTGGCACTCTCAACCTTCAAGCTGTCGAGACCATCCTCCTGTTCGCCTACGGATTCGTGGATGGCAATATCTATTCTGCGCCGCCATTCCTGGAGGGAGACAAGCTAACTCTCACCAACGCGGCCTTCTTCCTAAACACTGGATTCACGGCGTTCACAGGGCTAAACCCTGTCTTCAAGCAGGCATTCAACCAGATGTTTGTCGCGTTGGCCGATCTCCTCTTACCCAGCCACCCGCCGCTGGTTTACAACTCTTCCGACGGGATTCTCTATCCTGCGTCCGATCTTCCCTTTGCGGCCCCATGGAACCCGGGAACTTACTACCGCGTAGGCCAGGTCGTGTCGCCGTCGCAGTTTGAGACCTTCGGACAGACTGATGGGCAGGGCGCATGGGTGGAGATTCAAACTGGGTACGTCTACCAGTGCACCGTAGCAGGCACATCAGGTAATGCAGCCAGCCAGCCGACGTGGCCGCTGAGTTTCGACGGGACCGTGACAGACGGCAGCGTGACGTGGCAAGAATGCACACCCATCTACATCTCAGGGCTTCCCGATGCGCCGGCCCCCATCTTCTCCGCGACAGCGATCAACGGGGCGTCTCCCATCATCCCAGGAGCCACAGTCTATCTCACCGCGACGCTGCTCAACACGATTGGCGAGGGGATCAATGACCTCGTGAACGTGCAGGGAAATTTAGACCCAAATAAGGTATTGACATGGGTGAACACGACTGGGCAGACAGTCAACCTCTCCGTCGTAATGCCAGCAATTCAGTCATATTTGCAGACTTCCGGCTCTCTGGGAGCGGTGTACGGCGCGACGACGCTGAACCTTTATGCGTTCATCGACCCCACCTCTTCGGCCGATCCGTCGAGTATTGTTGATCCGAGTTTCTACGCCCTCGTGAACAACGCGCCCGTCGCCCCTGGCGCAACCGTGACGCTGAGCGCCTATCCTACAGGGAAAGAACTGTCGGCCGTATCCACCGCGGCAACCACCGCAACGGTCGGCAACGTGGATACCGGCGTCCGCTACCTTGTGACGTTCTTCCAGACAGAGACGACGTATCAGACGGGATTCTCAAACTCAGCCGCTCAGGCCGTGAACGTCACTCAATCGGGATGGCCCATCCAATGCTTGCGGCTGCCGATAGGACCTTACAACTGCCAAGCGCGAGTCGTGGGCGCGTCGGTGAGCGGAGCGAGCGCGGCCGGCCCCTTTACGTGGATCTCACAAGCGGATGTGGAGAGTCCCGGATTCAACCAGGCGAACGTTGCCATCACTTCGACGATGGTTCCCGACAACACCTCAACCACCGCCCTATTCAATTTCACCGATACCTACCTCCCAGGCGCCACTGACGTCACCAACTTTTTCGATATTATTCAACTTCCGCCAGTCGTGGACGTCTACTTTGCGAAGAGCATTCAGCGCGTCGTCTTCACTGGTGCCGTGGGCTACCAGAGCGGCCACCTCTTTTCCGACATCAGCAATCCTGAGATGGTTCGCGTGCCGGGCGGCAACTTCCAGGTGTCTGAAAACGATGGCGACAGGACCGTCTGCTATCGTGAGATTCGCGGCATCGGTTACTCGTTCAAGGAAAACTCAGGATTTGTAGTAGAGCAGAATGGGGGTGATCCATCTACCTGGAGTCCGCGGCAAGTGTGGGGTGGCAACGGGCCGGTCGGGGCTTCAGCGATCGATATTGCGGGACAAGATGATTCAGAGTTCGCAATGTGGGTGCACCGCAGCGGGCTTTATATGTTCACCGGCAATGCGCCCACGCTCATCAGCAGGGAGCAGCAGGACACGTGGGAGACGATCAACTGGGATGTCGGCCACATCATCAAGGTAAGGATTGACCATGTTCGACGGCTCGTACACATCCTCGTCCCAATCAATGGCTCGACAACGATCAACGCCCGGCTGGTGGTCAACTACTATTTTGGGACTGGCGATCCAGTTGTTTTCGTGCCGCGCCGAGGGCAAGAGGTCCCGAACGTCGAGGGACGCAAGTGGTCACAGGATGACCTACTCTTCAACGATGCCCTTTATATCCCTCAGAAATCAGCGAACGCCGTACAGCTCGCTGGCATCAACGTCAAGAACCAGATGGTATTTTTTGCTGCAGATGGTTCGATCAAAAACATGGTCGATGGGCAATACTACGACGAGGATTACACTGGCGCGCAGGTAGGCTACTTCTCAAATTGGGTTGGCGTCTTAGGGCAAAAGTCAGCTATTAGCCACGACAAGCTTATCGGTGCGAAGATGTGGGGCACAGGCAACGGCCTCTGGAATATCACCGCCTACAACGATCAAGATGAGCCGTTTGTCCTGACGGGTCCACTGTCGCCCATCATCCTCACCCCAGGCCGCAGGACTCGCGTTGACGTCCCAATGCCGTACCCCAGCCAGTTCTCTATGCGCTGGGCGGTAGGGATGGACAACGGGGGCGTGGCGGGGGCGTGGTGGGAAGTCTTCACTAGTGACCTCATGGTGATCCCGACGTGGCCAGGACAGCCGGGGTAGGATAGCTCATGGCGAACATCTCGCAGCAGAAGATCGACTCAGCCGCTCAGGGAAACATGAGCAGTCTGCGCGAAGTGCTCAATCAGATGCAGCAAGCCACCGTTGAACAGCAGACGGTGACGGGCACTATCCCGACGCAAACGGTAGCAGGACAGCCCAATCCTAACGCCCCAGTCCCACCGCAGGCAAGAGGCACGGCCAGTCTCCTGTCGGGCAGCTACATCGTCCAGATCGTCAACCCAGGAGCGACCAACCCCATCAGTTCCATCCAAGCAGCCGCCGCAGGACAAGCAGCCACGGCGACGACCAATCTCCAAGCTGTCAAAGCCATCTATCACCAGATCAGAGCCTCGACGACTCCTGCGTTCAACGTCAACTCAAACACGCAAACCTTCGGCGGCGATACGGGCAGCGCGCAAGTTTACTGGACGCTGACAGGATTGGGAACTGGACGCTGGTTCTTTCAGTTTCGCTCAACCTACGACGGCATAAACTTCAATACTTGGAAGAACATAGCGACGGGAACCTCAATCTCGGAAATCACAGTCGAAGCCGAGACGAACATGGTCTGGGCGGTCTTCACACTGCCAGGTGATGAGACCATCGGCGTCGGACAGGGCTTCGGTTCCGACGGAGACATCATAGGCTTGCCTACCGGCAACCTCTACACCTCAGCCATGTTCTCCCTCACCGCGCCCAACGGCTTCAACACAGAGCCTCCCCAGGTGACGAACATCCTAACGAGCGAGATCGTCCTGCAGGAGCCAACCGGAGGAACTGCCGGAGCTTCTGGAATTCTGGATTTCCCCGCGCTCATCAGCATGAAGTACGGTGATCGCAACTTCCCTCAGAGCCAGTACAGCGGGAACGCCAACGTCATGGCGATTGCCTTTGATCCTACCGGCGTCAATACGACCGTCTACGACAGCACGGACGGCATATCCTCGTGGGTCGTCATCACCCTCCCCGGTGGAGCGAAGATAGCCTTCGGCTCTGGAAACGCCGCCGACGGGACCGACATTTATGTCCCGGGAGCAGCCGCACCATGGATCGCCGCTGCGAATATGCTGGCGATCCCCACTATTCAGGGCGGCGCTTACACGGGCCACGCGATGCACGGCGTCAATTCCTGCAGCATCACGGGACTCACGGTGTCGGCAACCTACTCCGACGTCGCCAGTGGGAGCAATGTGTGGTCGGGCACGGCAAATTGGATGGCGGTCGCGTGGACGCCCGGGCTCGTAACGGCGACTGTGACGGGCGGCGAGTTTGTCATCATCGCCTTGGCCGACGGGAATCGCATTGCCTTCGGAGCTGGCCATGTCTCCTCCGGTTCGAGCTTCGGGTTGCCGACGGGATTCACCTCTGACCAGATGGCTGCTATCCCGAGCCCGCGCAGTTACTCGGGCAGTGGAGACAACGATATGCACGTCATCTCGCTCTGCGATATCTCGGGAACGACCTGCCGGCTCACCTACATCGACGGCTCAGGAAATAGCTGGAGCGGAGACGTCAACTGGTTCGCCTTCTGCTGGGCCACGCCAGCGACGGTAAGCCCCGGAAGTCCTGGCATTGTCGTTTCGGTGAATCCAAGCCAAGCCATCGTTGGCCCATTGGGAACCCAGCAGTTCACCGCGACAGTCACGGGCACGGGAACCACAACTGTCACATGGAACGTCGACGGCATCGCCGGCGGAAACTCGACAGTGGGAATGATCGACGGGACAGGACTCTATACCGCTCCTGTGGCGAGCGGCGGCCATACGATTACGGCCGTGAGCACGGTAGACCCTACTCGCATCGGGTTCGCGCAGTTGAGTGTTGGCTACTCGGCCGGCGGAGCGACGGTGGTAACGACCCCGCCAACAGCCCCATCGTTCATTGGTGACCTGGCCTTCGATGAAACGACGTCGACACTGTACGTCTATACTTCAGGTGGATGGGTGATCTCATAATGGATGCGAACTACTGGAAGGACTACTCGCGCAACACGGGAAGATTGACATGGCGCCTCGCCGTCCCCGAAGATCAGCCGGAGATCGACAGGCTCCGAGAAGCGTCGGAACGCCTCCTGCGCGAAGTCCAAAAGAAACCTGAACTATTCGCGCGCCCCGTAATCCTCACGCTGGTAGCCGAAGATGGGATAGGGCAGATCGTCGACGCTCTCTATCTCGAGGCGCAAGTGGAGATCGTGAAGGTTGGGTGCAGCGAAACGGGGCTCATCGAGACGGCTGGAATAGCTGACGAGCTCAACGAATACCTGCGCGGCATGGGCTTCAAGACGGCCACCATCAGGACCCGTAAAAGCCTCAAGGATAAGATGGCGGTGATTCTCGAGTATCTGGGCTTTCAATGCGAGGACAACACCTTCTCCCGCTGGACCCGCGACCTTTAGGCGCTTACGTTTCGCGTGATACTCTTCGGGCTGCTCAGAGGAGAGTCCATTGTCAAACGCGGCTGGTAACCAAGCCCAAGTAGCCAACGCCGCAGCTTCAACGGACGCCAGTAACGCCGCCAGTTCTTTTGGCGCAGCGCAGGGCGATATCGGCACTTACCTTAGCAATGTCAATTCCACGCTCGCGGCTGGCAATCCCTTCGAATCTAAAGACTACCTAACCAATCAAAATCTTTCAACCTCTGGCGCGATGAACTCTGCGAATAACGCGGAGCAGCAGGCTCTCGGAAGTACGGTCGCCAAGACGGGCACCAATAGTGCGGCGCTCGCGAATACTGTAGCTTCCAGTGCTCGCCAAGGGCAGCGGGACCTAACGCAGTACAACGCCGGAGCCGCTCAGCAAAACGAGAACACTTGGCTGGGGCAGCAGGACAAGCTGCTCGGCGATGAGGCGACAGGATCATCGGAAGAAGCTGGACTTTATGGCACTTCCCTCGGCGGGCAGAACAGCACGCTCGGGACCGCCCAGCAGGGCGAAGACGCGCAGGAGCAAGCGAACGATGGGATGATCGATGCTGGAATCACAGCAGCAGGATCAGTGGGAGGGGCTTTTTGCCCAGCAAAAGGTTCTATGTATCTTCTTCCCGACGGCAGCGAGGTTCCTGTCGAAACCTTGCAGGTCGGACAACTGCTCGCTGGCATCGATTCAGAGGATCAGTGCATCGAGGAGATTCAAGTCGGCATTACGCCCCTCCTTCGCATCGAGACCGAAAATGGATTCGTCGCTCGCAACTCTCGCACTCACGCTTATGCTCTGCCCGTCGGTGGATTCGTCGTGGCGATTCACGCGCTCGGTAAGACCATCATCACCGCCAAAGGGCGCAGCAAGGTCATAAGCGTAACCCCCGACGGAGAGGACTTGGCTTTCAATATCATCACCGACGGATCGCACACCTACCGCGCGGACGGTATCTGGGCTCTGGGGGTTGGAGAAGCTGAGCGTCAAGTGAGTATGGAAACTTGGAATCGCGTGGGCGATCAATTGGCAGCGACGAGATAGGGAGCCTCTGGCATGGCGAACGTATTTAGCAGCGATTCAACGGCAGATGACGACCAGACTCCATCTGCAAGGGTCGCGTCCGCGTTGACCGGCGATGATGAGGATGGTGCGCCGCAGGAGACTCCCCAGGCAGCGCAGCCAGCAGCCGTTGGCACAACCGACGAATCAGCGCAGTCTTACCTTGTTCCTGCAGGAGCCGACGATGATAGCCAAGCGCCTACGCAGGATATGGACCAGAGCTCGGCCCCGGTATCCGCGGACACAAGCGTCTACGCGAATCCGATTGCGCCCCCGACCCTCAAGAATTACGCAGCCTATACTGACCATTCCTCCGACAGAAATGCGATGACTGCCCAGAAAACGGCAGAGGCAGCGGAGAATGTAAAACCTAGCGTGGGGCGTAAGATACTTGCCGCGCTGTCGGCAGGAGCCGCAGGGTTTGGGTCGCGTAATTCAGAAGTGGGAGCGCGAATCGGGCAAGAAATTATGAATGGCCCACGCACGGACGCGGAGGCGCGATGGGCTACGCAGGAAGCACCGATCCAAGCGCGGCTGAACGCAGATCAAGCCGCCGACGCTGCCGTCGATAAGGGCAACGAGATCACTACCCGCGAAAACACTTTGGCCGAGCAAAACTACCAAAATCAGAACCGCGGCCAACAGAGTGCAGCTCGCGCGCAGGATTATGCAGCACAGGCGGAAGCCAGAGCGAACGCCATCACCTCCTTTACTCCGGATGACCCGAGCAATCCCTATGCTGGTGGAACCGCTACAACAGCCGGCGGCAAGACCATCAAGGGCGCACCCCCACCGGACTCCTTCATCAACCGTTGGATAAAGACGCCGCAGGGCCAGCAGGCCACCCAGCAGATGACGCTGAAGCAGCGCGCCGCCGCCGCCGACCAGATTGGGCTGAAGGGCGACAAGCGCCAATACTTCCTTGCAAACGGAAAACTCTCGGAGCCCACCGAGCACACGAGCGTCAACATCCGCGAGAATCCAGACGGTACCGCTGTGGCCCCTGGCGGAAATGGGAACGGCAACGGCGCGCAGGGCCCCGGGGAAGTAATAGCGAAGAGCATGAACGACAAGCAGGTTTACGTCGATTCGCTCACAAAACTGGATGATGGCTCTCTCGTCGACAAGAGTGGGAACCCTGTGACACAGCAGGAGTTCAACGCGAGACTCGCCAAATTCAGGACCGACCTGAACGCTAACCCTGTGATGCGCAAGAGTGGAACGATGGTGAACGAGCAGGGCCAAACGGTAAGCAACCGCTTCTCGCGCAACCCCCAGCCGGCCGCCGCCGCTCCTCCGCCTCCTGCAGCATCCCAGCAACAGCAGCCTGCACCCGTCTACCAAGCGAAGAGCGGTGCCAAGGTAACGATCAACACGCCCGTCGTAGTGAACGGACGCCGGGGAGTGGTTGTGGGCTTCGACGCCAAGGGTAAACCGCAAGTGAAATACTGAGGGAGAGCCTATGTCAGCTACTCCCACATCCTTTGATCCCGCCTACCTTTCGCCCGCGACGCAGGATGATTCGACAATCCCAACGTTCATCCGTAAAGACCTCGACACGAGCAAAATCCAGCAGTCCATCCAGCCGAAGAGCGCACAGGGAGCCCCTGATATGGCGGGCACCGAGACTGTGGCAGAAGCAACTCCCGGCAAGATTGCTGTATTCGACCCCAACAAATACACCACCGACGTCCGCAATCACGAGATGGAGCATGAGGACCAGGACACCCGCTCCGACGGGACTATCCCGCTTGGCGGAGGTTATAAGCTACCGGTCTTCGGATCTCACCCCACATCAGCCCCAGTGACGGGACAATATGGCGACCCCAACAATTACAGTTACGGGGGAGAGCAGGCACTCCTCGATGCTCAAGCCGCGGGAAAAGGTGTTGCGGACTTTAACCGCGAGCAGCAGGCCGATCTCGTCTCTCACTACCAGGCGAAGCAGAACGCGTATCTCGCGAAAGCCGAAGCAGGAACCTTGACCCCTGCGGACGAGAACGCGATGCACCAGAGCTACCGGGCCTACCACCCCCTCGTTCAGCAGCTCGCCGCACAACCTAAGTCGTTCAGCGACTCCCTCCCGCCACTCAAGACGATGCTTGGCGTAGGGAAGCCAGCGCCACTCGCGCCCGCACCGGCCGCTCCGGGACTGCCGTATGGCGTTGCAGGGCTGGGCGTCACCCCGACCGATGATTTACTGGCTGGAAAGCCCGTCGCACTCCCCACCCGGAGTAACGTAGGAAACAGGAGCAATCGATAAATGGGAACGCCAGCAGTCACACTCGACCCAAGCGAAGTCGCCGCGCCCGAGCTCCACCCGGATAACGTCCAAGCCGTCGCGGATCAGGGTGCGAAGATTGCCGCTCGTCTCCCGCAGCCGGTGACACTTGACCCCAGCGAGGTAGCTGGCAGCGACCAGCAGGGTCCAAAGAACCCCTACGCCAATCAGCCAGCGGGATTAGCCCCGGGCGAATCCCTTCCCACCCTCCCCGCCCACGCTGCCGCTCCCGATATGAGCGACGACGAGCACATGATCCCCCAGGCGAAACTGGATCCTGCGATCGCTGCTGGCCAAAATCAGGACTTCAAGACTCGCCTCCATGCCGCCAATCAAGAGATCACCGCGCCTGTTCGCCAACTTGCCACCGGCATCAGTGACGTCGCCACCGGGCTCAATGCCCAGTCCCATCCTGAGTACGACACGAACCAAGCAGCCAGCGCACCTTCAAATACGCCCGCAACAGTGTCGAAACCCCTCTCTGCTGCCGATCAAGCTGCAGCGCGGAAGCAGGTCATTGTCGGACTCACGAAGACGATTGCCGGCGGCGGGACTGTTGCCATGGTCGTCGGAGCGCCAGAGGTTGCAGAGATCGCTCAAGCGGCAATCGGTGGCGACTTGGCCTCTCAGATCGCGCTGGCGAAGTTCGGCGGCTCGCTGGCGGTGGGCGGTGGCGCAAGCTATGGCGCTGGTCTTGCTTCCGACCATTTCCAGTTATCTCCTGAAGCAAAAGGGCTCTTGACAACCTCCGCGTTCTTTTTCCCGAGCCTCTTTGGGCTGGCTTCCGTGCATGAAGCGATGGGCGTCGACGAGGCTGGAAACCCCGCTTACATGGCCGGCAACAAGAGTGGGACTGCCGGTGTTGGCGTCGTCCAGAGTCCCGAGGCAACAGAGATTCGCGCAGGAGTCAAAGGCGTAGGTTCGGTGGGTGTTCGCGTACCTCGAGGCCGTGGGGCACCCGCCGAGCCAGGTACACCGCAGCTTCCGGGGGGAGAGGGTGGGCCAGCCGCGCCGCCCTCCGCCAGCACCCCGCCAGCCCCCCCGTCTGCTCCCGAAGTACAGGCGCAAGCGCAGATTGCCGAGGTCACCCGCCTCGCCTCCGCCGCGCGCGACACGAAGGTCAAGGCCGAGCAGGCTACCGGGTCACTCCCGCCGCCGCCCCCGCCGCCGAAGATCCCAAGCCCTCCAGGCATGGATGACGGCCACTTGACGCAAGAGACCCTAGATCAAGCGACGCAGGCTATTCAGGAGATGCCGCCGGCCGCGCGACCCAAGATGGTCCTGCAGGCGGTCCAGCAACTCTCCCGCTGGATCCACGATAAGCAAACGATCATCGACCCTGAGAACCAGGTGGTGAACGTAGACACCCCCAAGGGCGCGCAGGCTGCTGCGACGAAGATTATCAATGCCCAGATGGACAAGCAGAAGGAGGCCACTGAGTCCGCCGCGCAGGAGAAGCAGGAAAACCTGCAGACCGCGCAAGAGGAACGGGATGAAGCGCTTACCCCGACCGAGACCGAGAAACCCACAGAATCCACACCGGCTGTGCAAATCCCCAAAAGCCCGCAGGTCGACAAAGCTCGAGCAGCGATTCAGGGCGCTCCCCCAGACGCCACCGGTGACCACTTCGATCAGATCATCCGCAAGACCGCCATGGTGACGACGCCGGTACGCAAAGCTCTGGTGCAGGAGGAGATCACCCGCCGGGCCAACGCACTCGAGGATCAGGCGCAGGCGGCGATGACAGGACCCGCGGAGCCGGGTAAGAGTAGGACGGAGATGCAGCGTTGGGCTGACGGCGTAAAGAATGGTGAGCACCCCTTCCTCCACGTGGGAGCGAAGTCAGACTTTGTTCCTGCCGGCGTCGACGGTCTCACGAAGACGAAGGTAAACGGCGCTGGGGCGTTCAGTGGGACGTACTACCACGCGCCCGAGGTGAGCGCTGCAGACATTCGCAAGGCCGCGCGGGATAAGAAGTACCCCCAAGGCGCTCTCGATGCTATCGTGGCGAACTTCAAGGGAGCCAAGGGTGAGCCGGTAGAACTCGACCCGACGGAGGTGGCACAGGCTGGCGGTGGTGAGCCAGAATTGGGCCAGTCGCGGGACGAGCAGGATCAACAGTCTGCACGCGAAGTGGCACAGCAAACGGGAGGTGAGCCAAAAGTAGGCCAGCTCCCGGCGAGTAAGTCTGGGAAAAAACCGACCAATCTATACGGAGCGGTGAAGGACATCGTCGGCAGCGGAATGTCCATAGGCTCGATGGAGAAACCACTCTATTGGCCGGACCGCGACCTCGATGTTTACTACAACGGAGAGAAGGGATGGAGTTTCCGCAACGCCGCCTTGCACGAAGCTGGAGGCGACAAGGGATGGACAAACGCATCGCCGGACACCAATGACGAGATTCACGCAGCCCTCAAGACTGGCGAACTAAAGAACGAGCGCCCGGTCAAGCTGACCCCCGAGGCCGCATCAGGACTCCACCAGATCGTCGAGGCTGTCAAAGCCGATGACCCCACCGCCTCCCTCGATAGCGTCCTGCGTTCCAAGGGCGACGGAAAACTAATCACCCAAGCCCTCGTGAATGATGGCATAATCACCAATAGTGATGACGACGTGAATCCTGCAACCGCCCTATTGACAACGCGCGCCCGTACGAAGGTGGGAGATGCTCTCCTGTCTACCCTGTTCAGCCCTGAAGTGGTGGAGCACGCCCCTCCGTTCGTCCGCGAGAAACTGCTTGGCTCGATGGGTGCCATCGGTTCGATCGCTGAGGCGGGACCCGAGTGGAACCTAAAGCCCGCTATCGAGAAGGCAGTCGTTGAGTACGGCAACGCCTTCAAGGGTGCCGACACCGAGGAGTACGGCGAAGTGGTCGACGCGCTCATTCAGGCTCTCGATGGACCGCCAGAGGATCTACGCAAGGCCTTTTCTACCTATGCGGTATCCGCATCGTCACCAGGCGAGAATCCGAATCCTGTCCTCGACTTCAACGTCGCGTTCGGGACTGAGCTTACCAAGGAGCAGTTCGAGGAGGGGATTAAGGCGGAAGCCGCCCCTGTTAGCCAGTTGTTAGCTGAAGAGACGAAACCAGCTAACAACGAGACGACAACGCCGGTTGCTGAGACGAAGCCGCTCGCGAAGGGCGATAAGGTCACCTACAAGACCACGAAGGGCAAGGAGCGTCAGGGCGAAGTCGCGTGGACCGACGGGAAGAAAGTCCGCATCACCGACAACGGCTCGACTGTCAACAAGAACATCGACGACGTGACGCCGATAGCCGGCGAGCCTGCGGCTGGATCGAAGATGTCGCTCGTGGATGCCCTGCGGTTCGATTACGGGGTGGACGGCGCGGGCGCTCCGAAGAACTACAACGAGTTGAAGGCTTTCGTTGCCAAGTTCGACGGGACCGAGCCAACGCAGATTCGCATGAAGGAAGCGCAAGAGGCTTTCGAGACGATGCTCAATCGGTATGGACGCGAGATCGTTGAGCGCCCGGGCTACGGTGGGCAGTCTAAGTTCGATGCGCTGGTCAAAGTCTACGAGGGGCAGCCGAACCTCTCCATTCGCACCTCGACCAGCATTGAAAATCAGGCGTACTCGACGCCGCTCCCCCTCGCCTACGTCGCAGACCGCTTCGCCGGCATCGACCGCTCCTCGACCGTCTACGAGCCGACGGCGGGCAATGGGGCGCTCCTGATCTCCGCCAACCCTGACCGAACGTTGGCAAACGAACTCAACCCTGCGCGAGCCACCACGCTGGACTCAGAAGGGTTCTCTGTTACGCGACAGGACGCAACTACTTGGGTCCCGTCAAAGACCTTCGATGCGGTGGTTGCCAACCCACCTTTCGGAAGCCTGGACGCTCCAACCAAATATGATGGCTACTCCATCGTGAAGCTGGATCACCTGATCGCCGTCAAGGCCCTCAGCGTGATGAAGGATAACGGTCGCGCGGCCATCATTCTCGGCGCCGGCAACCGCGAACGCGCAGGGGATGTGACCAACGCAGCACGCCCCTTCTTCAACTACATCTACTCGCACTACAACGTGGTCTCTGACTTCGAGCTCGACGGAGACTTTTACGCGAGACAGGGCGCATCTTTCCCGGTGCGCGTCATCGCAATCGACGGCAGGGCCCGTACCGCCAAAGTGAGTCCCGTCGCCGAGGAAATCAACCGCCTAAAGACATGGGAGGAAGTGTATGCCAAAGCAAGTGAGCATCTGGGCTCCAATCTTGAAGGGAGACCCCGAACCAACGATGAGCTTAGCAGTGCAAGCCAACTACACGCCGCCACAGAATCAGTACCGGGAGCTTCTAACCGACCTGCTGAACAAGGAAATTCTCTCCGACCCAGCGAAAGCGAAGGAGCAGATACGGGCGATGGGCGAGACCTCGAGCCAGCCAAACCCGGAATTATCAGCCATTCCAGTCGGGTCCCAGCCCCACCAGTGGGCAGCCCAGATATTACAACTCGATCAGACGGGGATGTTGCTCTCTCAGATCGACTGGCAGAAAACCAACCCGCCCCGCGAGTTGTCCGACGAGAACCTTCCGAGCTTGATGGACATCCTGCAGATGCTTCCCTAGACGCATCGAACGCGCTGGCGGATGAGTCGAACCAGTTCCAGGTGACATACCGCCCGCGCTCCGAGAAGAAGGACGTAAGCGTGATGGCCCCCAAGGCGCTGATTGGCCCCATGCACAGCGCCATGGACAACATCTCGAAGGACGTAGGAGACATCGACGAGTTTGTTGCCAACGAGCTGGGATATCCGGACCTCGACGAGCTGCACGCCGCGTTTATGGGCATCCAAACCGACGCTATCGCCTCCGCTATCCACCAGTTGAAGATGGGTAAGGCGCTCATCATTGCCGACCAGACGGGCGTAGGCAAGGGTCGCGTCGCAGCCGCCATGATCCGATGGGCCGAACTGCACGGACACCTCCCCATCTTTGTGACCGAGAAGCCTACCCTCTTCTCTGATATGTACGGCGACCTCACCGACATCGGCTCTGGCAACACGATCAGCCCGCTCCTGCTGAATGGTGACGCGTCGATCACCAACCGCACGACAGGCGAGAAGATCTTCCGCAACAATGGCTCGATGAAGCCGGTGATGGACCGCATCCGCGAGACCGGCTCCATGCCGCCAGGCCGCAACGCGCTCTTCCTCTCCTACTCCCAGGTGAACACTGACAACCGCCAGCAGTTGACGCTTCATCGCTTGGCTCCCAACGCAGTGTTCATCCTCGACGAGTCGCATAACGCTGGGGGAGCATCGGCAACTGGCGACTTCATCGCTGAGGTAATCGGTAAGTCGAAGGGCGTCGTATTCCTGTCGGCCACGTGGGCAAAGCGGCCCGACAACCTTCCGGTCTACGCCGGGAAGACGGACATCTCCATCGCGATCCCCGACAAAGAGAAGGTTGCGGACGCGATCGCTGCGGGTGGTGCGCCGCTGCAGGCTGTGGTGACAAGCCAATTGGCGCAGGCTGGGCAGTTCGTACGCCGTGAGCGCTCCTTCGACGGGATCGACATCAAGAACGTGGTGGACGTCGACAATAAGGCGAAGCACGAGAAGATTTCGGACAAGGTTACCGAAGTCCTCCGCGCGATCATGAAGGCCGACAAAATCTACCACGAGAACGACTTCGACCGAATCTACGCGCAGGCGAAGAAGGAAGGCAAAGCGGCTGGCAGCAAGGGATTGAGCGTTAGCCACATGGAGTTCTCCTCCACCGTTCACAACATGGTGAAGCAGCTCCTCCTCGCTCTCAAGGCTGACTCCTCCGCCGACCTCATCATCGCGTCAATCGAACGGGGTGAGCGTCCCGTCTACGCCCTTGAGAACACGATGGGATCGTTCCTGGGTAACTATGTCGACGGCAACGCTATCTCGCACGGCGATTCCCTGAAGGACCTCACCTACTCGAAGATCAGCGACCGAGCCCTGATGCGCACCCGGTACTACAACGAGACCGACGAGATGGGCAACAAGACGCGCGTCGAGGTCCCGTTGGAGAAGCTGGGTGACGATACCCGCAAGGCTTACGATTATGCCCAATCCCTCATCGACAAGCTGGACGTCGATCTTCCCGTCTCTCCCCTCGACCACATCCGGGACCGCGTGGAGAAGGCTGGCTACAAGGTGGCGGAGATCACAGGCCGCGACCTGCGCATCGACTACAGTGGCGACGTTCCGAGGTTGAGCACGGTGCCCGACATCGAACGCAAAGACCGCGTGAACACGGCGACGCAGTTCAACAATGGAAGCATCGATGCCCTCGTAATCAACAAGGCAGCCGCCGCTGGAATCTCGCTCCACGCTTCTGAGAAGTTCCTCGACAAGCGCCCGCGGCACATGATCGTCGGGCAGCCTGCAGGCGACGTGAACGTCGTGATGCAGATGCTTGGACGAATCAACCGCACCGGCCAGGTCGAACTCCCCAGCTACACGATGTTTGCCGCCGCGCTCCCCGCCGAGATGCGGCCAGCGATCGTACTCGCTCGGAAGATGAAGAGCCTCAATGCCAACGTATCGAGTAACACGCGTTCGGCAACGTCGGTGAAGGCTGTCGATATGTTCAACAAGTACGGCGACAAGATCGTCGCTCAATACCTGCTGGACAATCCTGAGTCCTCGAAGCTGCTGGGCTTGGACGCGGAGACTGACTCGAAGGGTGACGCCGCCGCGAACGAAGGGCTGGCAATGAAGGCGACGGGGCACTCGGCGCTGTTGACAGTCAAAGAGCAGCAAGTCTTCATGGACGCGATCACTGAGGCGTACAGCAATTACATCGACTTCCTCGACGAGACTGGGCAGAATGACCTCGAGCCTGTCACCTACGACTACGACGCCCGCGAGACTCATAACGAGCGGATGTACCAGGGTACGGACCCCAGCTCGCCGTTCGGTCAGGACGCGTTCTATGGGGAGTATTCGATCAAGCGCCAGGGCAAGGCATTCACCCCCGATGAGGTGCAAGGCAAGCTGGCAGAGACCTATGGCCCTGAGATGATGCAGAAGCCGCCACACGAGCGGGACACCCTCTTCGCTCGCTCTCTTGCTGCCCACTTTGAAGAACTCTACACCCCCTATGTGGAGACGCTTTCCACTCCTGCCGCCATCGAGAAGGCTCAAGGGATGCGGCAGCGGGGTCGCCAGCTTCTCAGCGAGTACCGCGTTGGCTCGGCGTTCGGCATCGAGATCAACGGCGACTCCAGCCACGCCGTAGTAATCAATATCGAAGGGTCGAAGAAGACGAGCGGAAACCCGTATGCGCCTAGCTCGCTGCAGTTCACCCTCGCCGTCAATACGCCCCTGCGCCAGATCCGCGTACCCGGCTCCCAGATCGACAAGATCACCATATCGAATCTCGGGCGCAATGCAGACATCAACCATCTGTTCCGCGACAACCTGGGCGACAGCCGGCAGAAAACAAAGATCATCACCGGCAACCTGCTGGGAGCGTACGGCGAGTTGAAGACTGGCGTGAAGGGCCGCATCATCAGCTTCACGAAGAACGACGGCACCACGGCGCTGGGTATCCAGATGCCGAGCAAGTTCGACATCAACAAGGACGTCTCTGAAACTTACGCGATGCGCTCGCCTGATGCGGCCTACGAGTACATGAAGAAGGGCGACAACGCCGTCCTTCAGTCCAGCGGGCAGGAGATTGGCGTGTGGATCAAAAATGGCTCGATGGAGATCCGCACGAAGCTATCGAAGTCTGTCTCCGGCAAGTTCTTCCTCGACCCTCGGTTGCGCGAACTCGTCGTCGGTGGAGACTTCGCATCCTCCGGCGGGATGATGAAGGGCATCGTAAAGGACGGAGACGAGATGGAAGCCGTCGGAGTCATCATGGGCAAGACGGCCCTTTACGCTCCCGCCAGCGGCGTGAAGCAGGCGCGAGCGTTTGACGAGCAAGCGCAGAAGGGTGAGATTGCACCGCCCTCCAAAGCGAAGAAGTACCTCGGCGGTGAAGAGGGATTCGCCAATGTCGACCTGCTCCTCCCCAGCTTCATCACGAATAAGGTGATTCCCTACTTCCAGAAGGCTGTACCCGCGACCTGGGGCGAGCTGTCCAAGGCCATCGGGACCGTGAAGAAGACGCCCAAGGCTATCGGCTACGAGATTGCCAGCGTTCTCTATCCTGCGATGCTTGCTGACTCTGACGCTCGCGACATCATGGGCCGTGCGCTCGGTGAGCCTGCCCTCGAGCTCTTCAAGGCCAGCCTCTTCCTCGACGGGATCGACAAGATGTTCGAGGGGATGCCGCAGAAGGATTGGGTTGAGTTCGTCGACCGCATCCAGAATGAAAAAGAGCAGCCCACCCCAGACCTCCAGCACGCCGCAGAGATGCTGCAGGCCGTCCTTGAGCCTCAGCGCATGGCAGAGCAGGCAGCGGTCAACCTTGGGCGCACCGGCAAGAACAAAGTTGCGCTCTCTGATCGCGCTGGCTACTTCCCCAACCGCTACTCCAAGGCCCCAGGCAAGGGCGACCTACCGACCGACGATGAGCAGATGGCGCGCATCTTCTCCAAGCGGCCGTTCGCAGGACCCCAGACATTCAGGAAGCAGCAAAAGTACACCCTTAAGAACGCGGTAGCGGATGGGGCGGTCCCGCTGGGCAACCCGGTACGCATGGTCCTGCGCAGGCTGCAAGAGGGCGCGAAGTTTGTTGCTGCCCAGCACGCTCTGTGGAACGGACGGCAAGCTGGGTTGATCGTCTACAAGTCGGCCCGCGGTAAGATGCCGCCGAACTTCGTGAAGGTCAACGACAAGATCGCCAAAGTGTTTCGGCCCGTGGAGACTGCGGAAGGTGGAACTATGTTCGTCGAAGGCGGCGAGTGGGTGATGGATAAGGACTTCGGCCGGCTCTTCAATAACTATCTCAGCCAGGACTACATCCGCGGCTCTGAAATCGGCAAGGGCTTCGTTCAACTCAAGACGTCCTCGACCGCGTTCAAGATGGGCTTCTCCGCCTTCCACTACGGGACGATGGCCTTCTGGTCGATCACCTCCAGCCTGCACGGTGGTCTCGACGAGTTCTACAACCGTGGCCTGCGTGGGCTAGACCCTGCGGATATGTTCAACGGCGCGAAGAAGGTAGCTACGTCCATCGCTGCACCCCTCACGATGGTCCACGGCGGAGCGCGCATCGTGAACTACCTCAAGGACCCCGACGGCTTCCTCGCCACCAAAGAGGGCGTCAAGCTGGCGAAGGACTATCCAGATCTTCCCGAGCTCCTGCGCCTCGTCTACGCCGGCGGCTTCCGTGCTGGGCTGAATCAAGACTTTCCCGACCAGGCATCCATGAGCCCCGGCCACGACCTTGCGGAAGGGCGTCTCGGCGCCGCAACGCTGAAGGTGATGCCGTGGCTGTCGCGCGCCGTGGCCTATCCGCTCTTCAACTACATCATCCCGCGGCTCAAGCTGATGGCGAACGTGCAGATGCTCTCCCAGAAACTCGAGCAGTATTCGCAAGCCATCTCGAACGGCGACGTCACGCCTGAGACCGTGGCGCGTAACGTCGTAGCGACCAACGAGAACAGTTTCGGCGAGATGAACTATCAGAACTTCTACTGGAACAACACCGTCAAGAGCGGGATCCAACTACTCTTCCTCGCCCCCGGCTGGAAGGCTGGTACATGGCGTGGTGCGGCGCAAGCGGCGAAGGAAATCTTTACGGAGAACTACGACGACAAGTTCTACGAGAAGGTAGAGGCTGAAGGGAAGGAGCAGGACTGGGCTCACAAGTACGCCGCTCGTCTCCCGCAGCTTGGCCTGAACAGCGGCCGGCTGGTCGCCTCTGTCATCGTCGCCACCGCCATCGCCACCACGCTCGACAAGCTGCTCACCGGAAAGTGGATATGGGAAGAGATCGCAGACGACATGAAGAACAACGGGCTGAATGTTCTCGAGGCTGCTGACCTCGAGGCGCTCCATCCCCGCACCGGCAAGACTGACCCCCACGGTAAGCCTGTACGCTTCAATATCCCTGCCGACCTGCGCGACTATGAGCACGCCGTCACTGGCCTCGGCTCCTACGCCTACAACTCGCTCGCCCCGTGGCTGACTGGAATCATCGAGACAATCCGCAACCGGGATTGGAAGGGCGATTACGTCTGGAACCCGAACCCAGGGAAGGGCTTTGACGCGTTCAAGCAAGGCATCTTCTACAACCTCGAGAAGAACTACCAGCCGATCACAGCCTCCAGCTACAACAACAAGGCAGGCGCGCAGGACACCACCACGAAGGTCGAGCGCACCTTGGGTCTCATCGGCGGCGCTCCGAAGGGCATGGACGACACCCGTTCGGTAGCGCGTGCAGAGAAGCTGCGGGAGACGAGTGACCCTCACGCACCTCTCACTCCAGAGCAGCAGACCGAGAAGGACGTATCCAAGGAAGCGCCACCCACTCACGCGCAGGCCAGGTACGCGCTGAAGACGCGCAACATGACGGAGCTCGAGAAGATCGTCATGCACCTTAGCTATACTGATGCGAAGGACGTTTTCGAGCACGCGACGCCGGATGAGAAGAAAGCCCTCCAGCCGATCATGCGGAAGAAGCAGATTGCAGCCTTCCGAAGCGCCCACAGGAGATAGGTGATGTCCGACGAGACCCCGAGACCCATCATGCCGAAGCGGCCCTACGTGGCGGCCAAGGCAGCAGAGCCAGCGGTGGTGAAGCCCCTCTCGAGGAAGACAGGCAAGCGGAAGATCAAAGAGATCGAGGAAGAGTCCTACCTCATCACGATGGAGGAGAAAGCCTGCGCGCTACTCTCCGTTGAGCGGGGCGTGGATTTCGCTGCAAAGACCCTCAAGATAAGTCCCGAGGAAGTGAACGCCATCCTCGACTCCCCTCCGGTGCGCTGGTTTATGAAGGAGCTGCAGCGCGAGGACCTCATCAACCTCTCCAAAGAGCGCGTAAAGAATCTGCGCAAAGTGGGCATCACCCGGACTGCCATCGAAGAGCGCCTCATGGAATTGATGATGCTGGACCCCGACAGGACCAAAGGGAACATCGACGGCCAGGTGAAGGCCGCAGCAGCGCTGGCTGACAAGTTCGGCTACGCCGGCAAGGAAGACCCGTTGGCTGGCAAGAGTCCTGCGGAGCTCGAGGCTATGGTGCATCAGGGCGCCGCACTGCTGAAGGGCTCTTCTGTAAACTAAGGGCCATGCAGTACACAGATGCGCAACTCCGCCAGATTCACCTTGCCGCCCTTGCTGCCCACGCCTTAGAGCAACAGCAGGAAGAGTTCGACCGGGCCCGTCGTACTGACAATAAGCTCTCCGACACAGAGAAGCGTGAGCAAGCTGAAAAGATTCGCGAAGCAACTGCGGACACTTACACATGGCTGACGAGATACACGAAGACCTTCAACCCGCATTGGAAGGATCACGGCTGGGAGAGCCCTTACCGAGCCTTCCCATCATGGCCGTTCGTCCGGCCGCTGTGCGAGTACCTGGAGGACGACTCGGAGAGGGTCAAGCTGATCGAGAAGTCGCGAGACATGATGGCGACATGGACGATCGCAGGATACTTCACCCTCCAGTGCCAGTTGGTCGCCGAGCGGGAAGTCATCGTCCAGACTATGACCGACGAGAAGGGCTTCGAGGTTATCTCCTACGCGAAGCATCTCTATGCGAGCCAACCCCAGTGGCTACGCGACGCCTTCCCCCTACCTAAACCCCTCGATAAGCAGCCCTCCAGTGAGTTTCGAGTGGGGACGTCGGTGATGCACGTCATCCCGTCGGGCATCGGCAAGATTCGCTCCTACCACCCGTGGGGCATCTTCTCGGACGAGACAGCCTTCCAGCCTGAAGCTGAGGTAGCCTACGACGAAGCGCGCGCCTCGGGTGTACGCAAGATCGTTCTCAACTCCACGGCGAACGCCGGCTGGTACTACGACTTCACCAACGACGCCACGATGGCGAGGGCCTAATGACTAATCTCGAAACCGCCATCCGCAAACTCGACGACGTACCCGACCAGACCCGCGTAGAGGTAATCCGTGGAGTAAACATTCGCAGGAAAAAGAACGGCTTGACAGTGATGGCCTTGCATTATTCCGCCATCCCCGACCGTGATCCTGAGACCGAAAAGGGTGCCGCCTGGTACGCGAAAGAGAACGGCGGATACGCCTCGCAGTCGATGTGGAAGAAAGAGCAGGAGATGGATGCCTACGCCACGGGGGGCGAGGCTGTCTTTGGCTCAGTGTTGGGTAATCCCCGGCTGTACGAGCTCGTGGTCATCTCGGACCCATTCTGGTATCCCGATCCTCGCTGGGACGTCGTAGCCGGCTTCGATCATGGCGTCACCAACGCGACAGGACTCTTGAAGGCCTACATCCCGCGGGAGGCGCTGGACCCGCGCACTGGCGAGAAGATGCCGCTGGAAATCTATATCTGCGGAGAGTTCTACCGATACCGCACAGATGAGTGGTCGAACAACGTCGACGAGAACGTGGTCGAGATGAAGCAGATGCCCGACTTGGACCGCGCCCGCTGGATCAAAGCTGACCCCTCGATCTTCTACGATGCCGTGGCGACCGACAAAGGCGCGCCCACCAACATCTACCAGACCTACAAAAAGAACAATATGTGGCCGATGTCGGGCTACGACGGGATTCGCTCGGATGTGACTTTTGTCGAGTGGATCATGTCGGACTGGTGGAAGGGTATCGCCGGCGGCAGGAAGCCACGTCTCCACATCGTCTGCAGGAACCCCAGCGACCGGCCTCAACCTGGTCTACATCCGTTCGACTGCCCTAACCTGCTCTGGGAGATGAAGCGAGCCAAGCGCGTGCAGATGACGAGCCGGCAGTTGCTCACGAAGAACGCCTCGGAAGCGCTCGTCAACAAAAATAACCACTTGCTCGATCCACTGAAGCAAATCCTCGGGACCGTAAGGAACCCCACCGCAATCCCGTCAGAGGAGATCATCGCGGGTCAGATTGAGGGATTGGATATGTTCACAGGGCCCATGCGCGGCCGCTTCCTGATGAGCGCTGAGGCTCTGGGTGGAAAGTTGAACCTCGACGGGACTCTCAAGAAACCAAAAAGCCCCCTACGCATTGATATGCGCAAGGGGCCAGGGTGCTTGCAGAGACCTCGCTAGAACTCAGCGATACGTTCCCCAAGGATCTCGGAGTACGTCGTCATCGCGTGAAGCTGGCGGGCGAGGCGAGACTGCTCCATGAGCGGAAGAGTCTTGAAGAAATCTCCGTCGGTGAACGTGTTCAGCTTCTCGATCTTCTCGTCGAGTTCCTTCTTTTCGGTAACTACTCGTTCCTGATGTGCTTCCATGGCGGTTGTCCTTTCGGGTTAGAGTTGCGTGGATGGTTTACTTCTGCGGGACCTGCGGATCCTCAGCGCTGATGCACTCGGTCTTCAGCAGGATTGCAGCGGCCGAGCAAGCAGCATTGAGAGCGGAACGCACGACGCGGAGAGGATCGACGATGCCGGCGGCGATCATGTCGTCGATTAGCTTGCCACTGCCGGCGTCGAAGCCGCACTTGGGGCGCCCTTCCTTCCACCGCTCGGAAACAAACGCCGCGACGTCGACAGATTCAAATCCCGCATTGGCTGCAATCTGCTCCATCGGGCGCGGCAGGATGCTATAGATCAAATCCTCTCCCTTAGATTCGCTCGATGTGGACGCCAGCGACGGCACGGCCGATTGAATCAACATGGCGAAGAACAATGCGCTCCCACCACCAGGCACGACGCCTTCCGAGACGGCTGCACGAGTCGCGTGGATGGCATCCTCGACGCGAAACTTAGTCTCCTGCACCGCATCTGCTGATGTCCCGCCAACCCGGATGACAGCCACGCCGCCGGTGAGAGCAGCAAGACGACCCTTCGCCGCATCACGCTCATCAGGACGTAAGCCCTCGTCTGCGATGATCTCTTTGATCCTGTCGAGGTAGGGCTCGAGCACGTTCACGTTGTAGAGGTTATTCTCCTCCGCTGAGAACGGCGAGGTCATAATCGTTTTGCTCTGCGTGACGACGACGCGCTCAAGGAAACCGAAACTCTTGATGCTGAGTTGGTCGTAATCCTTCCCCTGTGGAGACTCGATGCGGTTGGCTCCAGTGATGATGCCGATGTCGTCGAACAAATCCCGTCGAGCGTCGCCCCAGAGAGGAGCACGCACAACGACAACTGGAATGGGCGGAGAGTCTGTCTTCATCTTCTGCCGTAGGATGTGAGCCAACGCTTCAGGGTCAATGTCGGCAACGATCAATAGGACTGCGAGCGCCCTCGAGTCCTTCTGTGCCGCCTTGATTGCCGCGGTGAGGATTCCAGTGGCCTCGTTGGCTGTGGAGATGCGCCGATCGAACAGCCCAACCGTAACATTGTCGTAGACCACGCGGTTACGCGCTCCATCGTTGATAAAGTACGGATGGGTGAAGCCGGCGGGAATCTGCATCCCATCCACAATCTCGAGCACGTGGTCTGGTGAGTGGCTCTCGCCGATGGTCAACGCTCCGTCCACGCCAATTCTCAGAATCGCGTCAGAGACCACCTTGCCGACCGCCTCGTCGCCATTGGCGCTGATCGTCGCTGCCTGGAAGGCCAACTCCGGTGAGCACGGGACGCTCATGGATTCGAGCAAGCCGCCCTGGAACTTGTGCGCCTTCGCGTCGTAGTCGCCCACGATGAGGGTCTTCGCGCGCTCGATGCCTTTGACGAGTTGGACAGGCTCGGCCCCTGCGTCAATCGCGTCACAGCCAGCCTTGAAGATTGCGTGCGCCAGCAGGACTGAGGTAGTCGTGCCGTCGCCAGCTTCGTTGACCGTCTGCCCGGCAGCGCTCTTGATGAGGTCGGCGCCTTGGGACTCGTAGGGGTCGGAAAGCTGGATCTCCTTGGCGACAGTTACGCCATCTTTGGTACTAACTACACTACCCATGTGCCTGAATAAATTCCACCGCCCAGCGGGCCCGAGTGTAACCGCTACAGCCTTATTCAATTTGGTCGCACCCTCGAGGAGCGCATTCCGTGCATCTTTTCCATATAACTGAGTGTTTGGCATTGCGTCCTCTTTCTTTGTTATCCGCGAGCAAATTGCCCGTGAAGTTGCTGTGCTTTTAGGCAATATGCGCGATGGCCGGTTTCGGCCTCTCGAAAGTAGCCCACGTGAATCCGGCGGTTGTTGTGGCCTATGATAACGCGATATCTGTTGCGCGCGGGGACGTAGGTAACCCCTTTGAAGCCGGTCGTGTTGTTCCGAGGCTTGGTCCGATTTTGCATGTTTCCAAAATGATCGGCTACCCTGAGGTTCTTCCTGCGGTTATCCCACGTTTGCTTCATCTCGATGTGGTCGCATTCCCTTCCGTCTCCGCGAGTCAACCCCAATACCTCTCGGTGCATCATGATGGAGGTTTGCGCTCCGTCCACCGTTGGGCCCTTCCGCATGGCATAGAAGCTTTGAGTGTATTTGCTCCATCGTGCGACCCACTTGTATCTCGCCAGTCGCTCGTAATCTTGCTCGTCCACAATGGCGTACATACCCTTCGATAGCGGGATGAGCCGGCTATACACGCCGTCGATCTTGAATGGGACGGCATCCTCTGACGAAACGCGAGTTCGTCGGCCGTGGCCTTGAAGGAAAGCGTGGGGCTTACCCTTGATATAGCCGTGGCCCTTATCTGAGCATTTCTGGATTGGCGTGGTGGCGCCGCATCCGCATTGGCAGAGTCCTTCGAGTATGCTGGGATTGAATGGGGTTGTCACGGTGGTTGCTCCTCCAGAGAGCGATTGCCGGGCTGCTAGGCCCGACAACCTCATTCTATCTCTTAGCCTTCGTCGAACGGGGTCACGATGCGCGCGCCGAGGACCTCAGACTCGGACAGGATGTAGTAGTCGACACCCTCGAAGTGCTGCTCGTAGCCGGAATACTTTCCGTAGAGCACTTTGTCGCCGAGATCGAACTCGTGGCAATCAGAGCCTCGCGCGACGACAGTTCCTTCGCTGGGTTTCTCGTGGGGGTCTTTGGCGGTGTCGATCGTGTACTCGCTGCCTTCGACCTTCGTTTCCTGCCCTTTGATTTCATCGGGCAGGATCAAATAACGCGTGCTGTGGGGGCGGAATCCGGGGTTGTGCATAGGCTCCAATCTACCACACCAATAGTGATGTGAGGGGTTAGGGTTGAGGTTTGGCGGGCACTGGTTTTCCGCCGTTGTGCAGGTACTCGATGTGGCAGTAGTAGCAGCCACCGCAAAGGTTCTCAGGTCCCCAGCCGTGAACGCGCTTGCCCTTCAGGTGGACGAGGTGCCAACGCTCGATGACATCTCCGGTCGACGGGAGGGGCCACGCCATACACTTGGGAGAGAGGTGCAGCTCGCACTTGCCCTCGGAGCGCACGTACTCCCGCTCGCGGATGACACCCTTCTCTTCCTTGGTCGGCTGCCCACGGCGCGTACCTGGGCGGAACTTGCGGGGAGGAGCCTTGCGTGGCGGGAGTCCGGGACGCTTCACGGGAGCCTCTTCACGGCGGCGATGCAGTAGCCGGCCCGACGTAGATCGCGCGCCCACTCGGCGGCGGAGACTCCGCATATCGGCAGGACATCAAACCACTTCTGATCGTGCGGGTGCCAGAAATACCACATCTTCACCGCTGTCACTTTTGAAACCACGGGATAGCCTCCTGTTCGTCGTCCTGCTTCTTCCTGCTGTGTTTCTTATAACTCTGCGCTGGGGGATTGCAAGGCGCGAGGATCACTTTCTCTTCGGTCCCTTCGAAGGCGTAGTAGACCGCATCTGCTGGCGTCGCAGCCTTGGTCTCGAAGACGATTTTACGTATCCTGTCGCGGGGTGGGTCCGTGGGATTCTCAACAGAGATGCCGAAAGCCCACTCTCTCCACCCATAGATGGAGCCGGCGCCGCGGATGCGCTGGAAGATCGTGCCGCCCTCACCCTTGCTCAAGTGGTGAACCAACGCCACGGAGCAGGAGCACTCCGTCTGGATCCGCGTCAGGACCGCCAGCACCTTCGCCACCTCCTTGTTGTCGTTCTCGTCGCCCTCCCACAGCCGGCGGAAGACGTCGAAGAAGGCAATCTCAATCCCGTTGGTCTTGAACGCGTCGATCATCTCGATCACGTCCATCTCGTTCTGCAGGCTGAACGTCTCGCTCTGGGCCCGCGTGTTGAAGTAGAGGTACTCATTCAGTTCAACCTCGCTGAGTTGCCAGTCCATATCCGTGCCCGCATAGCCGCGCAGGAGACTGAGAGCACGCTGCTGGGTGAGTCCGGCGTGATCCTCGCGCGCAACGTAGGCTACCTTCATGCGGTTGGGGATGGCGTGTCCCATCCAAGGGAGTCCTGCGACGAGATGGTGTGCCAAGTCGAGCGTTGAGAAGCTCTTTGCCGAGCCTGGGTCGCCTACTACGATCCCGTTGCCTCCCCGCTGGATCAATCCCTCAACTGCCCACTCGGTCTGCGGCACGGACCCAGCTACGAAGTCCTTGGCGCCTACCAGCACCTTCCTGTCGGTCTTTGATCTGAACGTGGTCGCGGAGAGCTCTGTGAGGCGATTCTTTACGCTCTGCAGGACGTTGGTGGCGTTCTCGTCGGGATCAGTAGCCAACGCCGCACTGCTACTGAGGACGTGGAAGAGCTGCCGTAGCAGGCTCTTGTCCTTCACGATGCGGACGTAAGCCTCGATGTTGTGATTACGCGGAATTCCTTCAGTGAGGAATGAGAGGTACGGGACGCCACCGATGGAGTCTAGCTCGCTCTTCCTTGCGAGCCCGTCCATGAGGGTGACGAGATCCACGCCCTCCCCGTCGGCTGCCATCTCGGCCATCACGCGGAAGATGCGCTGATGGGAGTCGAGGGCGAAGTCGGCAGGAACCAGAGATGCCGTCGCCAGCCTTAGAGCGGCTACGTCAAGCTGCATGGCGCCGAGGACGGTAATCTCGGTTTGAGCAGAGGCGGGAAGTTCGGGCTCATCGCGCGGGTCAATCACTTCGGTAATGCTTTCTGCCCTGTAACCGCAGGACTCGTGTTCAATTCCTTCTGCCCACTCTTTGGAAAGCGCTCTCTGGCTTCTTCCATGACGTCGAGGATGTACCCCAGGCTGGGAAAGAGCGTCTCACCTTCACGCGGCCGGGCTTCTGCGATCACAGCGCACGCTACCTGAAACGCTCGCAGGTCCAGCCCCTCAAGCGCCAGGCGGTAGGATTCGAGGGTTGTCTCGTCGACCTTGGCTTGCCTGAAGTTCGCCATCTTCGTCAACGCCACCACCACGTTCCCCCCGGTTGAGAACTTTGGCGAGAACGCCCATATTGGAATCTGCCTTTCCTGCAGGTACATTGCCACGGTCGAATCCTCCTACGTGCTGCCATTCAGATGGGTCGTCGAGATAACTTCCACGGTTTAGCCACGTGGCGGGATGCGGAATCTTCGCCTTGTCCTGCTGCCGGCCCACGGGACTCTTCGCGTAGTTGGCGACCGCTTTGTAGAGTTTCCTGCGTGCGTCAAGAGGTGAAATCTTCTCGGACTGAACCAAAAAGAGTACAGCTTTCTCAATTGCCTTGATTGCGGCGATCTTTCCCACCTTGCGGGGATAGGCGCTATATATTTGTGATACTTGGGCGGCTTCTTCGGTCACAATTGATCCCCTTAGCGGGCGGGCGTAATGGTGTCAAGCGTTTATTTTAGGGTTGGCGGTTAGCAGAGGAGCGGCCGAACTTCCGACCAGGGGGTAGAACGTTGGGCCGCTCGACTCTGAGAAGCGCGAAGGGTGTCCTATGGAGACCGCCAGCCCCTACAGGACCCTTGCGCGTGGTCATAGTAACAAACCGAGCGGCCCGACTAGGTTACTCCGCTGGCGGCGGTTCTGTGGTGGTTGTGACAGGCTCTATCGGCTCAACTACGGCCGAAGTGTTGTCGGTGAGTCCGGCGCCTTGGCTCTCCGTCCAGGCGTGGGCCTCGGTGTGATCGATCCCGCTGGATTTCTCAAACGGAGCGGCCAGGTCGCTTGTCAGAGGGCTCACAACGGTCTCACGGGGGTGCTTAGCGCTCTGCACGGCTGATGCCTGGCCGAGCGAGACGTGGGTGGGTTGGGGATCGTCTGCGCGACTGAAGATGGGGTTTTCTCCGTCTCCTGCCGGCTTCGGAAGCTCAGGTTTGGACGCGGCGGGTAGGTCCTGTGGGTTGCCGTAGGCTACCGAAACCTTGCTTGCCTGCACTTCGGGATGCGAGAAGTGCTGCACGCCAACTTGCCGGATGTAGCCTTTGAACCACGACGCGTTCGCCAGAATCGACGGATCAGCGGCAGGATCAGGATACGCAACAGAAATTGTGGGCTTTCCGGTGAGAGGGTCGAGCGGCCCGACGGCGAGGACGTGAGCCACTGAAAAGTGGACGATGTGGGAACCGTCAAAGAACGCGACGGCTACGGGCTGACCAACCACAGGATCTGCGAGGTTGGGAACGGTGGGCTTGGTGGACATGATTTGTTTCCTCCAGGTGGTGCTGAGTGGTTAGATGGCTGGTTCAGGTGCGGCCTAAGAGTATCGTTTCAGCTACATCTTGAGCAGGTTTTCTTTGTGGCGAGCGATGGCCTTCTCGTCATCCTCGCCGTCCTCGACCGGTTCTTCCTCGGTCGCGTCGTCCTCTTCCTCTTCGCCTTCGGGAGAATCATCCTCGAGGAATTGATCCTGCCCCAGCGTCTCGAACACGACGTCAAACTCCTCGCCGCTCTGCTGGCCGGCCCACATCCAGAGGTCGGTAGAGAATCCTGCGCGCATCTCGAAGGTGAGAACGGTGTCCTTCTCGTCCGTCTTGCCCACCTGCTTGATGACAAAGTGGTCGAGTTGAGCGCGGGGTGCGTCGATGACCTTTTTTGCGAAGAGGTTCGCGTCGCCCATGCCAACGTTGACTTCCTTGAGGACGTGCGCGGCGGTTACCTGCTCACCAGACTTCATCACAAAGTCGCGAGCCTCACAGAGCCAGTCCGGCGCCCCTGCGAGTTGGTCCTCGCCCTGGCCGTCGAGATACATTGTGCACATCATCTTGATGCGCTTCTGCTTGGTTGGCGCCTTACCAACCACACTCGTCGCTGACCTTATTGTCATCCTGCGGGGGGTTTTGTCGTTGAACCAAAGTCCGTCCATTGTCGATCTCCTTGAAGAGTGTTGGCGGTTGAGTGTGAACTTCCTGCGCCAGCGTGACGGTGATTTCGACACGAGCTGGCGATCCGTAATCCTTGCGACTGTTGCCGTAGCTCACGATCTGCGAGTCGTCGGCGTACAGGATTCCCGTTAGAGCATCAGTGGTGCTCCTCAAGAGCTTGTCGAGGTCCGGGCGCACGACGTGGAGGGTGCGCTTCTTTGGAATCGAAGGCGGCCGCTCAAAGTAGAAGTGGTATTCAACTTCAACGGCGACGTGCTTACCGGCCATCACGAATCCCTGCTTTTCGCTCTCTACGATTGCTGCTCCTGATACCTGCTGGCGGTAGGGCTTCAGGTTCTTGTTCGACGACGTGACGCGAGCCCGACCGGCGATGACGAACGCCTTCATCGAACCTTGAGGTTCTGGCGTCCCGTAGACGGTGAAAGCGATCTTGTTCACTTAGTTCACCCTCTTTGGATCAACAAGCTCCATGGGTGTCTCTTGGCGCTGTGCCGCGAACTCGGGAGACATTGCCAGTACCGTCAGGAGTCGCTGGAACATCTCCGGCGGCAGGACTGAAGCGATGGTCTGTGCCATTTGCGCCAACACGGCCGGGGTGCCCTTCATGCGCGTGCGACAGTTGCCGGGATCCTCGTCAAAGGATGCTGCGACGATGTATGTCCCAACCTCCAGACTCTCCAGTTGGTCGACGGCAGCGTTTAGTTCCTCATTAATTGCTCGGATACGCTCTTCCTGGCTCATAGCTTCTCAACCTTCCCAGCCTCGACCCAATAGGTCGCGACGCCAGCTTTGCCAATCTTGGTCTTCGCAGGATCCGACACGAGGACGATGGCCTGGTCGAGCATTCCTGCGTCCAGTAGCTTCTTCAGCGAGCCGAAGAGCCGTCCACGCTCGACGTCCACGAGGATGTCGGCCGCGTCGACCACGACCATCTTGATCTTCGCGTGGAGAGCGATTGCGGACTGCAGCGCGACGGCAAACATCATCTTCTCCGAGCCGCTGATCTCCTTCAATGGCAATGTTCCGGTTGGCGTCGTCACCAGAAAGCTGTACGGCTCGATCTCCAACTGCGCAGAGTAGCCCCACGCCCCCAGGACGCTATTCACCGTCTCGCTGAACTCGCCAATGTGCTTCGCGATGAGCTCGGCCTTGATGCCATCTTTGCCGAAGTAGGTGCAGAGCGTCTCAAGGTCGGCTACGACACTCTTCTGCTCCTCCCACTGTTTCGTGTTGCGCTCAATCTGCGCGAGGGTGGCTTGATAGTTCGCCGCGGGAGTAAGATGCGCTTCCCACTCTGCGATGCTCGTGTTGATTGCGTCGAGCGCTGTGGTGTCGGCTGGTGATGTTTCGTTGGCCTTGGCCTCAGCAAGCTGGTCAGCGAGCGTTACGAGATTACCCTCGAACACTTTCACCTTTGCCGTGATCTCGGACTGCTGGCGTACCAGTTCATCCTTGCGCTGCTCGCGTGCGGCGTTGGCCTGTAGGGATGCTTCGGCGCCGGAGATGTCGCCCAGCTCCTTCTGCTCGCGCAGGAGATTGATCTGCAGTTCTGCGGCTTGGTTCTCCAGACCTTTATGCTCTGCTACTTTTCCAGCGATGAACCCAAGAGTTATCGACTGGGTGCACGTTGGGCAGCACGCTTGTTCCTCATTTTCCCCGAGCAACTCTCGGAAAATGGCTTGGGCTTCCTTCTGTGCGGCGATCTCGGCGGATGCGGCGTTGATCTGGGTTTGGAGTTTGTCGAATAGCTTACGGGCTGCCGCGAGACGTTGAACCTTATCCAGCGCTGCGCCGGTGAGCATCGCCTCTTCGAGACCCTTGCGGTCGGTGACGACGATGGCGCGACTCTCTATGGCGTTCTCAATCTGAAGCTTCTCTTGCTCGATGCGCTGCTCTAGCTTGCCGATGGCTACTGTCCCGCCGCCGGAGACAGCCTTGGTCTCCTTCGAAGCCTCAGCGCGCAGCTTGGCGAGTTTCCGCTGAACATGCTCGCTGGTGTATTCAGGCTTGGCCGGCGTCGTCGGGATACGGATAGCGTTCAGGACGCTCTTCTGCTCGCGCCGTTGGCTGTAGGCCAGCTCGTACACCTGATCGATCACTGCGACGGGACTCTTGTTCCAGTCGAACTTGCCCAGCCTCGTCTCTGCCATCGTGACCATTGCCGGGTCGAACTGGTAGGACGTAGGAAGGACCAACGAGGCAAGAATGGCTTTCTGTGCGTCGGCTTTCTGGCCGACAAAGTAGCTGGCATCGAGTATGCATGAGAGCCTCTCTTGATTCGCGTCGAGGAACTTGTCAAAGCCCTGTGCGACCTTCTCGCTCTCAGGATCCGTCTTGATGCGCTGCTGGCGTCCAGCCTTGCCCGGCCCGTACTGCGCAGTGAGCGTGACGAGACCCTGCTTGCCCTCAATCACAGCCTCGATGATGGCTTTGGTGGCGCCGGTCCTCACCTTGTCCATCGCTCCTGCGCCTCGTGGGTCTGTCCCGTCGGCACACTTGCTAAGGGCGAGTTTGATGGCTTGCGCGAGACTCGACTTGCCGCTGTGGTTGAAGCCCTTCACGATACTGAGAGGCTCATCGAACGCGACTGTTTCGTTCTCGTAGATGCGGAAGTCGCGGAGTGTTACCAGATTGATCTTCATAGTGCTCCTTAGTCGGTCATCTTTTCTTCGGGGAGTGGGAGTGCCAAGTACGAAACCGAGTTGCCGCGCTGACGGCAAACGACAACGTGACCTAACAGGCTTGCAGTTCGTAACGCCCAATTTAGCGACGCTCCCGATTCGTTGACCTCGAAAATCTCAGTTCCCTCGGCGATTCGGCTCACCCGCCAGCGGCGCACGACCCACTCAAGTTGCTGGATGCGGTCGGCCTGCGCTTTTACCTGTTGACGAAGCCTGTGGGCCTCACGTTGCGATATGACTTTAGAATTGGATTTCATCGTCGCCACTCCCGTCCCATTCGCGGTACTCTTCGCCTGCGCCGTCGTCTACTTCAGCGTCCCGCGTTATGCGGTTTTCTACTTTGACCTCAACAGTTGCGAGGTCTTTGATACGGTTATCGATTAGCTCCCTCTTCTTCGCCTTGAGGTAGGACTTCAACTGTGTCGAGCCGATGCGAAGGTTGAGGAACCATGGCTTTTGATCCCGCCGCTTGGGTTGAAGATCCTCGGGGTAAGCGTTCTGCCAGTCCAGGAGCGCATCCACAATTGGCATGTCGAAGCCGCCAGAGCCATTGTCCGCGAATAGTGGATAGGTGGTCTTCTCCTTCTCGACAGGCCCAAAGGTATAGTGCTTGCCGTTGGCGTCCTGCGAGTTGATATCCTGCCCGCTGCCCTCGACGTAATCCTGCATCGCCTTGTTGTTCGTGCGATTCATCACGTCGTGCACGAGACGCCAGTTCAGGCGGTCGGCAGGACTCAGGTTCGTCATGGGGTTCAGTTGGGCAATGGGGCACGGGATGTGGATGGGATCGAGCACGCAAGGGCAGTAGACGCAATGCGAGCCGCCATGGGTGCGGAGAGGCTGGTCGTACAGAACCTTCTCATGAATGTCCATCTGCCGGTTGCGCTCACGGCGAATGTCCTCCATCATCTGCGGGACGTCCGAGCGGTAGTATTTGTGCGTCTCGGTCTTGTTGGCGTAGCGGATGAATTGGAGTCCAAACTCGATCTCGTTCAACTCGGGAATGTGCATGAACAGCATGAGGCTGTAGAGCTTGCCTTGGAATGTATCGGCGCTGAACGGGCGAGGGTGGCTCTTATAGTCCCTGATGCGCGCCACGCGGCCACCAGGCATTAGGTAGATGGTGTCCAGAATCGCGCAGTAGGCTGGAACCTTGTTGCTTCTAGTGACGAAATCCCAGAGGGGGTCCATAGGAAGCGGTTTGCCATCGTGGTCGTAGCTGTACGTTGGCTGGAAGTCTCCGTCGAGACCCATGCTGATCTCGGCTGCGAAGAAGTTCTCCCAATCAATCTCGATGTTGTCGCGGCACGTTTCCATGATGCCCACGACTTCCTCGGTTGCGGACGACAAGAGTGAATCGAGATACGCGAAGTCGGCCTTCACGCGCTTCTGGGCGCACCAGCGAGCGTAGGGTGCGAGTATCTCGTGGCAGTCTGTCCCACGAAAGGCTGGGGCGGTGCTGGGTGGCTTGATGCCGTCGATCTCGACGAGTTTGTAGCTGGTTTCACAGCTCATGCGTTCATGAAGCGATTGACGTAAAGCAGGGTATTGCTGTGCCATGGCGGTGGCCTTTCTGGAGGGTGATGGGACTAGCGTCTGAACTCAAAGACGTGCAGCACTAAACTGCCTTCATAAAGATGAACCGTGTCGATGAATCGCAATTGATCGTGGTACTCCATCGTTGCGCCAGTTCCGACGATTACGAAGGTGCGCGTCTGGTTTTGGTTTTGTGCTGGATCAATAAGCGCCCAAACGCAAACCTTATCGTCTTGCTCGTGAGCCGAAAGGACCTCTGCCCCTACTGGCATCAAGGCTCGCGAATGATCTTCCAAGGGTAGAACGTATTTGTGAATCTTGCGGTCCATGGCGGTGGAACCTCTCTATGGATTGCCGGATTACGCGCCGGCTCGCGGTGGGTGTTAGCTCCAGCCTTCCTCTTCGACAGCAGGAGGAGCGGTGAAGTATTGCTTTGGATTCTCGTCCTCGACTGGCTCGGCGTCCATGTTCTCCTCAACCTCACCAATCGGCGCGGTTGCGGTGGAACTCTTGTCTGGGCTCGGGGTATTTGCCGTCGGGGTAGAGGATGCTGTTTTGGAGGAAGCGGTCGATGATTGCGACGGTTCCGTCGAAGCGGGCTTGGAAGGGTTTACGTCGGCCTTAGTCGCCTCCGCTGGCTTCGCGCCGCCGTCGTTCTTCTTCTTTGCGACCTGAGCCTCCAGGTACTTCAGCAGCTCTGGCACATTGCCAACGTACTTCGCTTTGGTCCTGCGAACGACTGCCGGGGCCATCTCCAATTCAGCGAAGAGCTTCTCGATCTGGTCGGTGCTCTTGTCCTCGCCAGCCGCGTTGTCCTTGGAAGCCACAACGTCAGACCATTTCGTCACACCCTCGCGGATGCCTGAGTAGTAGCCGCGCAAGTCTTCCAGCTCAGTCGGGCTCAATTGGTTCTCGTGGCCCAAATACTCCACGATCTGCGCCACGCTCACGCCAACAGTCGCGTAGGCATCGAACAGCTTGCGGCGAGCTCCATCGGGATCCTGTGCGTCCTTGGTGCGTGCAGTCTCGCGAACCTTATCCACGCCTTCCTCAATCAGCCAGCCAGGTACGGCTTGGAGGATGAGGTTGCGGCGTGCTTTGGAGATAAGCGCGTTGGTGCGCATCGCCAGTTCGTCATCGGTTGCTTTGACGAGGTAAACAGGATCACCATAAGTGTTCGTTCGTTGTGCCAAGCACTCATCACCAGCCTTTAGCTTCTTGCGCTCGACCGTCTTCGGGACGCTCACGATCTCGCTGGTGAAGTTGCAGCTCTGGTAATCGGTGCAGATGACTTGCAGGAGACGCTGCTTGTCATCCTCGCCCATGGGGTTCACTTCGATGGAGAGGTAGCGCCAGGAACGCAAGAGCATCTCAGCGAAGCGGATGGTGGGGCCTTCGATGTTGTTGTTCACCCACGTCCCGTCAGACTGCTTGACCGAACCGCGCGGGACCCGGTAGATGGCCAAGCTGGAACCATTCTTGCTCTCGTCGGGCGTGCAGAACGAGGGGCGCGAGCACTCGCGGAGAACCTCTTGGCGGATCACATCCACGTTGCGCGGGTTCTTCGCGGCCACGATGTAGGCGGACTGGATACGCGCTGTCGCGTATTGTTGGACCATCGAGACGTTCTGCTCTTGATATTCCGGCAGGTTAGGCTCTTGGACTTCTAGGGAAGTTGTCGGGTTGCTCATTGAATCTCCTTTGAGAACTTGAGTAAAACACTATTAGTGATAAAGCGCAAGCTAATAAGTTAGAGTCCGCTTGTGAACTTTGGTGGGCGTCCTCGCGTGCCCGGTTTCCATGGCATGTGACCGCCGCGCCGACGCCTCTTCGCTGTGATTGCAGCCTCGTGCGCGACACACAGACGCTCCCCAGGGACCGCGGGAGTATCGCAGCGCTCGCAGTGCCCTTTAGCTCTCCTGCGTGCGTACATGACGGCTGTGGGGGATACCTCCAACATCGCGGCGATGGCGGCGTTGGTCAGGTGCTCCCACTCAGGCAGGATTGTTATTGGCATTGGGCCTTTCTTTCTCGCGCCGCTACTTCCTCCACTGTGAGGCAGATGGATACGCGGTTGGGGTAGCAGGCTGCCGCTGCGACGGCGAGCTGGTGGATCATGTGCCAGAATCGCGTGTTGACGCTGCTAACGTCAACGGCATCAGGATCATATCGGTACATGGTGGCTCCTCAGTTGGGGAAATAGTGGAGGACGAGCCAGGCGCCTCCGAGCAGCATGGAGACGAACAGGCATCCGATTGTGATGTTTAGTGCAGCCATGCGCTCTCTCTGCTCTTTACGACGCGTGCGCAGACAGCCGGTTGGATCATACTGGTGCATAGATGGTCTCCATGGTCCCGCGCTTCTGGCAGGACCCTAGCGGACAACGTTGAGGCTTACCGTCGCGGCCGGCGACTCGGGTGGCGCACACTGAGCATTGGTAGACACACATAGGGCGTGCAACAGGATCGAGATTGCTTACCCACTTGTCTTCGCTGCTCTTTGCCATGGTCTAGCTCCTGTTGGTGAATCGTGGGGATGGCGCTCTCGGCGTTGAGCCCACGAAGGGGTTACCTGATTAGGGCGCGAACATCGTCCCACGTCTTGAGTCCAAAGAATGCGAGAAAGTAGGGCTCTCGTCCCTCCTTCTCCAATTGCACGATGCCTTGGATTTCACTGGATGCCCACGCAGCATCCCTCGCAGCATCCCTCGCAGCAGCCCACGCAGCATCCCACGCAGCATCCCACGCAGCACCCCTCGCAGCATCCCACGCAGCATCCCACGCAGCAGCCCACGCAGCATCCCTCGCAGCATCCCACGCAGCACCCCTCGCAGCATCCCACGCAGCACCCCTCGCAGCATCCCTCGCAGCATCCGAAAGCCCGTCGAGATGCAGCCAGAAGGCGAGCAAGAGCGGCGCTTGGTCGCCGATGACCTGCGCGGGATCAGAGAGAACCAATTGCGGTGCTCCTCCAACCTTGTCGTTCACGTTGCGCAGGAGAACCGCATGTGTGCGACTGATACCCAGGATGGCCGCAACTTCTTTGTCCGCCTTGTTCTGCGTCATTGCGCGAAGCTGATGGTCTGTGAACCCAGCGCAGGATAGAACATCGCCTTGCGCGCATTTGCAGCCGTCTCGGTCGATCAGCTTGCCCTTGAAGAGTGGCCGCTCCAGCCCACTCCAGCGTTGAACCATCGTTTCAATCGTGACACTCATGGTGTTTCTCCTTGTGTTGGCGGTGCGTTAGGCTTCGTTGATTGGCATGAGGCGCACAGGATCGGCGTACACTTTACGATCGTTGTGCAGCATCAGGATGAGGTAGTCGTGGAAGACGGGATCCAAGCGTCCTGTGAGCACGATGCACCTAAACTCTTGTCCATTGGGTGCAGTGTAGATGGCTGGGGTGTTGGGCATCATGGCGGGACGCTCCTTAGTGAATATCGGGGAAGGATGAGGGTGGGACAGGATCGGAAGCGTGGTCACGTCCAAAGCAGCCACAATCCATGCCTGAAGGATGTGCGCAGGACACGTAGTATCCATCCAGAACCCACGCATTGTTGCGGTAGTCGTACCCGCTAACCTGCTTGGGTGGGGTGTCGACGGTGAAGGTGGATGTGTGTGTGCGGCTCATACTCCTTCCTCCGAGCAAGATTGTGCTTCTACAGCGCACGCTTCAAACTGCTCCTTGATCGTGACCATGCCCAAAGCCTCAGCCACGTCGCGCACCAAGCGAAGAGTCGCGGCTTTCTCGATAAGTCCATCATTGCCGTAATCCTTCGCGGCATAGCCTCCCGCGAGATACGACTCTTGATCGTCTCCAGCGATCTGCAGCGCCCACTCCAGCGCTTCGTATTGCTCGTCTGTCACTTCGATTGTTCTTGCCATGGCGGTGATCCTCGTTTCTGTCCCGCAGGACACTAGTGGTGCTGGCCAGATAACCAGCTGGCCTCGGGGTTGGCGGTTAGAGAGCGGGGAAGCAGTGGCAGTCGTCGTCGAGCCCGATGGCGATCTTGCCGGACTCAGCTACGGTCGCGCTGATCTTGGTGAAGTAGGCTTCGGAGCCCAAGATGTGAAGGATGAAGTGTGAGCCGATTGCGAGCGATCCAAAGGTTACGGTCTTCATGGCGGTTGACCTCGGTGTAAGATTGGGCTCTTACGCGAGCCCTTTTCGTTTGTCAGTAACGAACGCCACACTCGCTAAGCGTCAAACCTTGCCTCGGCTACCTACGAGTGTGATAACGCCTCACCGATGAATAGATACTCTCGCACCGATGGTGATTGTGTCAAGGAAATAATGAAAGTAAATAATACTTTGTTGCAACTATATCTGTATCTATATAGATAGAGGCGATATGAAAGATGGATCAGAAGTCTTTATTGAGGATGAAACGCCAATCCCGCCACCAATTCCCTACTACGCCAGCTTGTGCAAAGTCCTAGGAGGCGCAACACTCGCTCTCGTGGTCACGTACCTAGAAATCCATCATCCCCCACCAAACGACGCCACACGCACGCCAGCAGGACCATCCAGCGCCCCTGTTTTCGTCGGCTGCGACCAGATATGTGAAGCGATTGGAGTCAACCGCAGGACCCTGCATATCGCCTTGTACCGGATGTGCGTCTGGTGGAGGAACGAAGAGGCGCGAAGCGCTGCTTTACGCTCTGGTCGTGAATTTCTCAATGCAGACCATTCCAAGTTTGGCAAGGTGAAGCCATACTCCATCGTGGGCTCCAGACAGTTCACCAACCCCCAAACACTCACCTTCCGCCGCAACTATGGCCGAATCAACCAGATACTCACGCAGGCCCACATCGACGGCTGGCATGAACCACTCCATTTCCTCAGAAATATGGAGGCAGGAGAGAGTGACGCTTCCGCGTCTTCGTCTTCTCTGCTCATGTTGCCTCAGATAATCCAGGAAAGCCTACGTATTCGTGTGCGGAACGGGTGGACTGAGGCTCGTAGGGAGGCGCAATCGGCCAAGATGACGGAGATATGGGAGATGCGTAAGAAGTC
>Ga0302308_10000330_pt1 | contig 42154 bp, 39 predicted proteins | sample III_Palsa_E3_3_FD_200531 | JGI IMG/M metagenome (GOLD analysis project Ga0302308, IMG submission 200531) | Peat permafrost microbial communities from Stordalen Mire near Abisko, Sweden - III_Palsa_E3_3 | ecosystem: Environmental > Terrestrial > Soil > Palsa > Peat permafrost | place: Sweden...
TTCTGGTTCCCCATCTACACCCGCGCCGACGGCACCCTCCACTTCCCAGCCCACTCTGACACCCTCTCCCAAACCGTCCACGTCCGCACCACGGTCCGCTACACCGACTACAAGCGCTTCCACGCCACCGTCACCCTCCACTTCGGCACCGAAGTCCCCACCACCCCACAGCCCTAGAAGCCGGCCAACGTTAGCTGCCCTGCGCCCGAAGCCTAATCGCTCAGCACATCCTGGTTGTAATTGATCAACAACTTCTTCGCCGGTGAACGCAGTTCGCCCAGCGTCACCGTGTGCTCCGAGACCATATTCCCCTCCATCCCCACATTGAACACCCGTATCGTTCGGCCATCTGCCATCTGCAGATATACCGGGACCATCATCAAAAAATCCTTCGATACATTGCTTTGCGTCAACTTCATATGCACGCTCGTCACTCCATTCACTGTGGTGAACTCGCTCGTCATCTCATAGTGTGGCAACTCGGTGCCATACACATAGTCATTGAAGAACCAATCCAACTTACCGTCATGCCGCAAGTCCATCCACTTTGGCATCGTGCGCTCGAAGGATGCCTTCAAGTCCTCAGTCGATGCCGACTTCCCCGCATACTGCTGCACAAACGTCTGCATCGAGTGCTTGAACGGTCCATCCCCCAGCTGCGGCGTCCAATACAGCACCTGCAGCATATGCATCACATAGGCTCCTTTGCTGTAGATCAGCTCCTGCGCCACAAAGTCTCCGGTCTTGTCCGTATTCACCCGGTACCCCATCGTTAGAGGGCCTACGTCGATCGCCCGCTTACCGAAGCGGTTCTTCTCCACCAGGTTCTTGCGCTGCTCGTTCCAGAAGTCGTGAAACTCATTCAGGTTTTTGTTCGTCGCCGCCAGGTACAGGCTCACAGAAAAGTTCGCAAACCCCTCGCTCATCCACTGGTCGCGATAGCTGTTGAACCCCACCTCCTGCCCCCACCACTGGTGGCTCACCTCGTGCGGCGTCACCTCTTTCCAGTAGCTCGCATCGTGATCTAACAACCCAAGCCGCTGCTGAATCGTCGAATCCCAGAAGGCGCAAATCGGCAGATAGACCAGCATAGGCCAACTTTGTCCAAAATCACATGCGCTCTGCTCCGTCAACGCAAGATGGTCATACGGCAGCTTCCCGAAAAAGTCCGAATAAACCTGCACGGCTGCGCTGGCCTGAGATGCCTCATACGCCAACGCAGTAGTCGTGGTCATTGACCCCAGGTCCAGCTGATCTACATACCGCTTGATCGAGTCCGGCAGCTCCACGTTTGCATACGCCTGTACATCGAAGCCCTGCGGCGTCTTCTCGTCAGCCGACTTGAACTCGCCCAGGTTAAATCCCGCCACTGGAATCGGAAACTGCGTTGCCCAAACGACGCGCTGTCCGCCCGGCTCAGACTCCTCGCTGATCTTCTTACCGGTTGCAATAATCTGCAGATTCTTCGGCACATGAAAGGTCATATTGAAATCCGCGAATCCCCCAAATTCTTCGTTACCGGCCGGATACCAACTCTCGCGCGCCCCTTCATTCAGGTAGTACATCCCGTCGCCATCGCGGCGCACCGCATCGGGCCCTCCATAGGTAATCAACAAGCGCAACGTCTCTCCCGGGACCGCGCTCTTTCGCAACAGCACGCCAAACTGCGGATCATAATTCTTGTTCTCCTGCACAAATGCCAGCGGATTGCCGTCTTGGTCGTACACCCCGCTCACGCGCAGCGTCGGATACAGGTTCAACTCCACCACCCGCAGTCCATCCCGGCGAACCGTCAGTGTCGTCTCCGCGGAACTCTTCATCACTCCAGACTTCTCGAAGCGCACATCCAGCCGCTCTGCCGTAACGTGCTCTGGAATACACTCCTCGTCTTGCTGTCCGGCCATGCGATACCCCACCCAGGCCTCCTTGCCCTCGTCCCCCCACGTATCCAGCTCCACCTGGTCCGATCCCGACTCCGGGTCAACGACAAACAATACATTCCGTCCGGTGAACGCACCGCCCATGCGAAACGATGCCAGAAAATATTGGCTTGGCCGAGCGATCAGCACATCGCTCAACAATCTCAGATCCAGGTTCTCGTGCAGCTTCTGCCGAAAACTCTTCGCCAGATCTGCCGCCGCGTTTCCCGCTTGGCTCGTAGTTGTTCCCGCCGAACCGGTCGACGCCTTGCGGATCTCCTCCGCCGTACCATCCGTAAATCGCAACACCAGCGTCGTAAAGTCCTGCGCCATCACGCCGCTCTTGGTCAACAGAGCCAGTGAGTTCTGTTCCCGCGCCTCCTGCGGCGCAAGATCGAAGTGTCCCGTGCCCATGAACACCGCACCCGTCACCCTGCCATTCACCGGCACATAAAAAAAGAAATTGCCCTGCACAAAATGAAACGTCCCACCCTGCCGACTCAGGATGAAATCCTTCACCTGCACCCCATCACCCGTCGGCAACGCGCTGCGCAGCGCAAGATACCCGCCATCAGCATTTGCTGGCTGCGCCACGCCCTTGGGCACAATTGGGCCCGTCGACACCTGTGCCTGAACGACGCCGCACGCAACGACCGACAGCACGGCCGCTGCACAAACCACCTGTTCTAAATTCATGGCGGCAAGCTTAGCAGCAAACTTCAAGCTTGCAAAAAGATTTCTTCGTCGAGCCTTTACGCCGCCGGCTCCGATTCAAAGTAAAGATACTTCCGCCAGTTCGCATCCGCGCTGCCAATCATCCGCATAATATGTCGCGACGTATGCAGCGAAAACGGCCGTGGCTCGCGCAGCAGCTTCATCTCCGTCAGCTCATGCAGCATCAGGCTTCCCTTGCGCCGATTGCAGTCCCGGCAACAAGCCACCAAATTCTCCCACGTCGACAGCCCGCCCCGGCAACGCGGCACCACGTGATCCAGCGTGAGCTCCGAAGCAATCAAAACCTTCTGGCAGTACTGGCAAGTATTCCGGTCCCGCAGCAGGATATTCTTGCGGCTCAACGCCCGCGTCTGGTGCGGAATCCGTCGATACTCCAGCAGCCGGATCACGCTCGGCATCTGCAGGTTCATCCGATGGGAGTGCAGCACCGCACCCTGTTCCTCCTCGGTCCGCGCCACTCCCTTCAACACCAGCACCAGAGCCCGCCGCGCCCCGCAGATGTTGATGGGTTCATAGCTCGCATTCAACACCAGCACCGGCGTCTGCATCGCAGGCTGCCGAAACACACCCATGCGTATGTCGATCGCCTCAGCCCGCGCCGTCCCCGCCACCGGATGTGTCGTATGGTGTCGATTGCCCGACCGCTTGTTTCTCGCCCCACTAGATTTGCCAGCCTGCATCCCTGCCTCCGGTTCTATTGGTCTTACGAAATTCTGTCGCTAAAAACTAACCCGCTTGCCAACCTCTGGCTCCAACAGGCGAACGGGGTGCCCCGGGTCCGGATTTTCGGACCCGGGTTTGTGTGTAACCTTCGCATCCCACATCGCAAAGCTCTCGTCATCGTGTTGCGCCGTGCTCAGCACACTTTCCGGCTGCGCCCGCGCCGCCGTCACCACCCAAACCTTAGCCGCGCCCGCGCGCTTCAACACACGAGCACACTCCCGCGCCGTCGCTCCGGTGGTCATAATGTCGTCGATCAGCAACACCTCGCGCCCGCGCACAGCCTCCGCATCGGCTACGCGAAACGCACCCTTCAAACTCGACCGCCGCTGCGATGGATTCAGCGCATACAGCGCCCGCGTGTCCTTCACCCGCTCCAACGCCCCGGAACTCAACCGCAACGTCCACTGCGGTTCCAGCTTCCGCAACCGCTTCACCAACCCTTCAGCCAGCACCTTCGCCTGGTTGAACCCACGCGTCTTCTCCCGAGCGGCAAACAGCGGCACCGGAACCACCACCAGTTCGTCCGCCGCATTGCCCCGCAGCTTCCGTGCCGCAACCGCCATCGCGTCGCCCAGCACATACTCCGCAATGCCGCGCATGCCTTCAAACTTCAGCAGGTGCAGCATCCTGCGCATCTCGTCTTCATAATTTGCATAGGCCACAGCCCGGTCAAACTGCGGCGGAGCCAGTCTGCACATCGTGCACTCGCTCACGCCCATCGCCGCCGCAAAGCGTGCCGACTCCATCCCCAGGGCGTCGCCGCACCGCGTGCACAACACATCCTGTTCAGCTGCGGCATGCGTTCCCACTCGCTCAACGCATGCCTCGCAAACTCTCACCGGCGCCAGCGCAGCCATAGCGGCCCCGCATACCCGGCAATCGGAAGGCATCAAAATGTTGGTGAAATCAGCGACTGTCCACTTCATCGCCGTGCCGCAACTTCGAAGCACACGTGTCACCGCGCGCCATCCGGACTCGCCCGCGTAACTACCAGGCGGCCCACCATTCCCGAGCTGGACATCCCTCACGCTTGCGCTGAAGACGAACCTCACTCGCGGCACAGCAAGAAAAACACCAGCTCTGCCAATAACCGCAGTATAACCTCGCCTCCGTTGCAGTGCAATTAATGCCGCCGAACCAATCCGGGTTACTCGATACAATTCGGAATGCGAAGCCTTTCGTGTACCTTTTTGCTCTCGCCCTTCCTCTGCATATTCTGTGCCCTAGCCCAACAAGCTTCACCCGTTACCACTGCACTAACGCTATCGGCTGAAATGAAACGCATCTTTGATGAGGATCAAGCCGCTCGTCAGATTCCGACACACTTTTCAAAAGCCCAAGGGATAGCACTCTACCAAGGAGACGCCGCTCGCCGAGTCGAGGTCCACAAGCTTCTCGACGCCGGAGACTTACACACAGGAGAGGACTTCGAAGAGGCGGCGTTCATCTTCCAGCATGGCGACAGCGCAGACGATTACCTTCTCGCTCACACTCTCGCCACGCTCGCCGTAGCCAAAGGGCGCGACTCGGCCGTATGGATCATGACTGCGACCCTTGATCGCTATCTGCATAAGATTGGCCAGCCCCAGATCTACGGCACGCAATTCGCTCCCCAACCTGGCGGCGACTGGACCCAGGAACCCTACAATCGCACCCTGGTCTCCGACGATCTCCTCAAGCAATTAGGCGTCAGGTCCCGGGCCGATCAGGAAAAGCAGCTTGAGGCGTTCAAAAAGCAAGCTCACTAGCAGCGCCCAAGCCCCACAGGTGCAGCATCGCCCACCTGCCGCCGACGTCCGCCACGGTCTCGGATTCTGATTAGCGCCCCGCAGTCTCTAACTCGCGATATCCTTTAAGTTCGACGTGTCCACCATAGCCACATCTACCGTAGCGACCATCCGCACCCGCAGCCACTCGCTGCTCAGCGACTACGCCGTGCTCGTAAAGCCGCGCGTGTCCCTCATGGTCATCATTTACGCAGCGGCAAGCTTCTATCTCGGCTCCCTCGCATCGGGCATCTCGCCCTTCCACCTCGGACTCGTCAAAGCTCTCTTCGGGATCAGCCTGGTCACAGCCGGCTCCAGCGTCCTCAACCAGGCCCTCGAGCGCACCACCGATCGCCGCATGCCTCGCACCGCGGATCGTCCCATGGCGCAGCACCGCATCGGCCTCGCCCACGGCCTCATCCTCGGCTTCCTCCTGGTCTTCGGAGGATCCATCTACCTCACCCTGGCGACACCTCCGATCACGGGCATGCTGACGCTGATCACTGCAATCGGCTATGTCGCCATCTACACCCCGCTCAAACGCATCACCTCCCTCAACACCTTCATTGGAGCCTTCCCGGGCGCGCTCCCAGGCCTGATCGGCTGGACCGCCGCCCGCGGCGTCGTCGAGTGGCCTGCCGTAGCTCTCTTCGCCATCCTCTTCGTCTGGCAATTCCCCCACTTCATGGCCATCGGCTGGCTCTATCGCGCTGACTACGCCCACGCCGGCATCCGCCTCGCCGCAACCCAGCAACCGGCCAGCGAAGCCGCCCGCTCCTCCGCGTTCCAGGCCCTCTTCTACGCCGTCCTCATGATCCCCGCCAGCCTTTGGCCCACCTGGCTGCACGTCACCGGCACACCTTACGCCGTAGCCGCCATCCTCCTCGACGCCGGCTACCTAGCCGCCACCATCCGTTTCCTGCGCATCACCCGCTCCCCTGACGATCCGAAAAACCGCACCCTCGCCCGTCAACTACTCAAAGTTTCCGTCATCTACCTGCCTCTGCTGCTGCTCGCCATGATCTTCGACGCCAAAGGCCGCCTCATCTTCTGACTTTGCCTCGCGAACGACCCCGAACCATCAACCCATCAGGAACATTCATGCCCGCCATCGCCGCACCCAATCCGAACTACCGCACGCCCCCCTCGATCATCGCCGCCATCATCGGCATCTCCGCCGTCGCGTCGATCTTCCTCGCATGGCTGGTCTACTACCATCCGCCCGTTGACGCCGCCGGAACCCACCTCACCTTCCTCCCTGCGCTGGACGCCATCCTCAACGCTCTCTGCGCCATCTTCCTCGTCATCGGCTTCCGTTACATCCAGCTCCGCAAGATCACCGCACACCGCAACAGCATGTTCGCCGCGTTCATTGTCTCGAGCGCCTTCCTGGTCGCCTACATCGCCAACCACGTTCTCCATGGCGACATGCTTTTCCCCACCACGCATCCCACAGCACGCTTCATCTATCTCTGGATCCTCCTCCTCCCCCACATCCTCCTCGCCGTGGTTGCGCTCCCATTAATCCTGATCACCTTTTTCCTCTCCCTGACAGGCCGCTTCCCAGCCCACCGCAAACTTGCCCGCTGGACCTTCCCTATCTGGCTCTACGTCTCAGTAAGTGGAGTCGTGGTCTACGCTATGCTCGCGGCCTACCGCTGATATCGCCGTTCTCCTTCGTTCCCTATGCAGTCAGACACCCGCAAGCTCCTCACCACCGGTACCGCTATCCTCCTCATCGGAGGGATCGCCACCCTGCTCATCTTCACCGTCTTCGGCGGAGTTACCCGGGAAGGCCCACACACCAACGGTGGTTGGCTCGCATTGGTCGTCGCCCTGGGCTGCTTGCCCACCAGCGCCTTCACCCTCTTCCTTGGCCTGGCCAAACTCATCGGTGACACGCACCACCGCTCCTAACGCCAGGGCGCATCTACTTCGGCGGCAACGCCATCATCAAGCCACCACGCTCGCGCAACTCGTTCTCCCCGCGTGGCAGCTTCAGCGCCGACCCATTCCCCAGATCGCGCTCATATATCTCACCGTAATTCCCGCTTGCCTTGATTACCTGCAAAACCCAATCGTCGGTGAGCCCCAGCCAGCTCCCGATCTGCTTTGACCCTCCCAACAGAAACCAGAGCACCGGATCGACGCCATTCGCCTTCGCAGCCCCCTTTGCAACCCCAGCGCGCATCGACACCACATTCCCGCGCGTCACGCCGCTCTCCTCAGCCTGGACCAACGCCTCCATCACCCAGCTCACAATCGACGCCCACTGCGGATCATCGTCACGTACAGCGGCCGCCAGTGGATCTTTCGAGATCACCTCCGGAAGCAAGCGCGCGGGCTTTCCATGCTGCGCCAATAACGCTCGGGTCCCCGTCAGGCGCGTCCGGTCTCCGGCCAGCGCGCCGCAGTTCCCCGTAGCGAAGGCCGCTTCCATCTCTCCCTCCTCCTGAAACGGAAACGGGACAAAATCCAGATGCTCATGCGCAAACCACGACCGCACGCTTTCCTCCACCGTAGTCTCCGCGATAAAGCAAATTTTCTTCCCACTCAACTGCCGCGCCCGCATCACGGGGCTCGAACCCAGCACCAGAAAGCCAACGCCATCCCACAGCACAGGTCGCGTAAATACAAGATGCGTTCCCACCGAGCGCGTAAAGTCGTCGCTGAGCGTAGGCACCATGTCCACAGCACCCGCGTTCAGCGCCTCCATGCCTGAACGGTCGTCGGGATAATCCACCACACGCACCCGCGCATGCTCCCCCAGCACGGCGACAGCTACGGCTCGGCATAGGTCCTCATCAAACGCCTTGCGACCGCCATGATCATCCGTCGTCGAATACTCCGGCTCCTCCTGATCGATGCCACAACCGAGCACGCCCGCAGCGCGCACGCGGGTCAGCGTCGTCGCGCCCTTCGTCTCCAGCCCCGCAACCATCCCGGCGGCGGGCGAGATTCTGCAAGCGCCCCCACCCAGCATCCCCAAAGCCATAATCGCCATCCAGCCTCGCACTATGGCGTCCACCCTCCGGCGGTGGGTATACCCGGCGTTGAATCAGGCCGAGGATTAAAATCGCTCGGCACCGGATTCGGCATCCCGCTATCCGTCGGCGTAATCCCCAGCACCCGGCAACCATCCCCATGATCATGCGGGAACGCATCAATCTCTTTCTTTGGAATGATCGCGTACGCCACGTTCAACGGCGCCTTCTTTCCCTGCAGCCGCAAGACATCAAAAGCCGAGCTCATGTCCCCGACATCCGGAACCTTATCGTCCGCAGGCCCCAGGTGTTCCTGCCCAAACTTCTCCTTGCCAATCTCTCGCCCGCGCTCTTCATCGGGAAGATCGGCCAGTGGAATCAGCGTGAATACTTCGTCCACAAACTTAATCACCGAGCTATGCTCCGACGGCACATGCGAAACGCCGTGCGTCACCGCATACGGCGAGATCACGAGCGCCGGAATCCGCGGCCCCTGCTCCAGCGGCAACCCCGCCGCATCGTAGGACCGTATCTTCGGCCGTGAATGGTCATACTCGCCATCTGACTCATCGTATGTGATGATGATCGCGCTCTGGCTCCAATAGGGGCTTCGGGCTATCGCATTGATCTCTTCCGCCAGCAACGCCTCGCTAATCTGAGAATCCGAGTAGCCCGGGTGATCGTCGTTGCCATTAAAAACCTTCGCCAGCTTCGGATTCGGATCTTGCGGCTTCCAACCTTCAATGTTCCCGTAACCACCACGAACATAAAATACCCCCGACCTCGGCAGCCGCTTCGCCGCCACATCCCGGAAGAAATCGCTCAACCCATGCAGATGCTTCGTCGCCAGCGGATTATTCGCGACATACCCAAAATATTGCGGAGCATTATGATGCGCGACATACCCGTCATGCGACGCCTTTCCGTCCACATCGTTGCTCTCGTGGTCATAGCCCTGCTGGTACCATCCCCAATTCACGGCACTCACCCCGTGACCCGCAATCTTCTCGATGTCCTCGTGCACATCGGGCAGATCAAACGTTGGGTCATAATCTGCTGCGGTCGTGCTCTCAATCCTGTCCCCCATGAACGATAGCGGCAAACTCGCAAACGTCAGGTTCTTCGATACTCCTCCAAACGGCTTCACCGCCTGAGGTTGCTTCAGCCGATCCATCGTATCCAGCGACGATCCCCAGTAAGGCTGCGGATCGGACAGCATCGGAACCGTCGCACCCGCCCCTTTGCCACCGGTCGCCGCCTCGTCCGGATGCAGCATCCACTGCGTCTCGCCGCCCTGCCCCGCAATCATCGCAATCGCGTTCGGTGTCGACGGTCCAACGATCGTATCCATGAAGTGATCGAACAGCGTAAAGCGGTCCGCATACCGCCACAAAAACGGCACCGTGTCGCAGTCCACATGGCTCATCACAAGCTCGCCAAATTGCTTGCGCTCCAGCGTAGGAACCTTGGAAGGCTTTCCATCCACCAGCGTCACACCCTCTTCCGTCAGCGCATACTCCGAGTTCTGCGCCACGCCCTCCGCATCCAGCGCGATCTTGCGCACAGTGCTCACATGGGAGTGGTTCACCGACCCAATATCCGCCGGATAGAGCGGAACCGTCTTGCCAGTTGCATCGGTCACCGTCGCCGGAATCTTGAACGGTGTCACCGTCCCCAACGTTCCATCCGTATTCACAATCGTCTGCGTAAACCCAGCCACCTGCCCTGGCGCGTAAGGGCCGTTCGGTCCGGCATAGAGTCCATCCGCTCCCGGATAGCTTCCAAAATAAAAGTCAAACGAGCGGTTCTCCTGAAACAGAACAAACACATACTTGATGCGCCGGCGAATCAGTTGCAGCTTCTCTTCAGCTGAAATCGCGGGCTCACTCGCCATATCGATCACCCGTGCACTCACCACCGCGCTCGACTTCGGCGCAATCGTCACATCCGGTGTCGTACCCGCGCCCATCTCCTGTCCCAGACCCAGCCCAAGCCCCAATCCGCCAACAGCGATCAGCAACATCCACCGCCGCAAAACACTCAATTTCGCCATATGGCTAACGTATGCTGTTCTCCCGCGCCATGGCAACCGAAGCGTCGCTGAAGCGTGCGGCTTCGGACCTTATGGACCTCCTAAATACTCGTGCTTAAATTCTCAATGCTCGATAAGCAAGCAATAACCTTCTTTCGAAACTGAGAGTCATACGCTCTGCTATCCTGACCCCACTTTCGAGGTCCCGAGCTGTGCTGGAGCTGACGATCCTTGTAATCTTCCTTCTTCCCATCACTGCCCTCGCCCAAACGTCAACGCCCGCACCACCGCAACTCTCCCCCAAAGCCGCCTACGACGACGCCGTCCACCCGCTTGACCTCACGCGGCGTTCCATGTCCAACTGGTCCGCCACCGAAATCGCCGCACTCACCGTCTCGATGGCTCACGCCAAAGTCGACTGCGCCGCCCGCGATCCCCAGACCTTCACCGGCTCCAACCTCATCGATCTCGCCAAGCTCTGCGCCCTCGGTCAGAACTTCCCTGCCGTCATCGAAGCCTCCACCCGCTACATCGCAGCCGACGCACCCAAGCCCCTGCTCGCCCAGGCCTACGCCGGCCTCATCGATGCACAACTCCACATCAAGGACGAGACCGCAGCCTTCATGTCCGCACAGGCCATGCTCGTCGCTGTCCCCTACGACACCCTCACCGCCGAAACCCTCGACGAAGCCATCAACTTCATGCAATTCCTCTACACCAACGACGCCCTCACCCTCGCTCGCGCCCGCCAACCCCACCTCCTCGCCCTCCTCTCTGCAACCGCACCAGCCACACCGTCCACCCCTTCCTATCCCGGCGCCGAGCCTCCGCAGTCTCTCCACGATCTCTACGCCGACGGCATCGCCCTTGCAGCCCTCCAGCAACTCGATAAAGCTCCGCCAGCCTCCATCGCCGCAACCCTCACCGCCCTCAACGCAGCTCTTCCCTCCACCCTTACCCCCGACGATGCCATCCCCATCGCCCTCGCTCGCCGCCGCTACGCCCTCCTCGGCCAGCCGCTCCCCAACCTCGCCCACCCCTCGCATCCCACCAATCCACACAAACCCGTTGCCCTCGTCTCCCTCAACACCCCCAGCAAATTGCCCAATCTCCCGGCACGCAACGCCATCACCGCGCTTCTCCTGTTCCCCGACTGGTGCGCCCAGTGCATCCGCATGGCCACCAAGCTCCCTCCGACGGTCTTCACCGTCGCCGGCCACGAGGCCTACCTCTATGGCCTCCTTGCCCAGACCGTCCCACCTAATCCCCCACCTCCCGCACCCGCTGCCATCACTCCAGCTGACGCTGCAAATTATCTCCGCGGAACCCCCACCCTCATCGTCGACCCCTCCTTCCTCGACGAGTTTGCCGTTAACGACCTCCCGTTCGTCGTCATCACCGACACAGAAGGCATCATCCGCGTCCTCCAACCCGTCTCCGACGACGCCATCAACCCCGGCAGCACCATCGACGCCGCCATTGCCCACATCGGCGCCCTTTGGCCTTCCCCTCTCCTCCCGCCACGTTTCCCGTTCCCAGACACCGAAGCACCTTCACCCACCGCTTCCTCACCCCACTAACTCATTTCCCCTCTCCCATCGGCTGTTTCCCACCACACCCGTTCTGCTATCCTCAACAGCGAAACGGAGTGTGTGTGGCCAAAATTTCATGTCACTCAGTTGCACCTAGATTCAACAACTTACAGCTACCCAATTTGCCACGATTTGCTGTCAGTCGGACCGTGACAGTTAATAATTTTCCGTGTTCTCAGATCTTGGTCTTGGCACCTGATTGACAAATCTCATGTCACTCATTATGTCCTTTTATATTAGGCGCTTGTGTGGATTGCGAATGTTGGGTAACGCATCACGTTTGATTAATCTACTTCGCCCTCGGACACCTAGAATCTCGACTCGGCCGTGGCGGTTGCGTCCGACTTGTACGGATAAAGCCACAGCCATGTACCACCCGGGGTTACCGACTGTCGGGTTATCTGTCTTTTCCTAGCTTGGTACTACAGACTCGATCACATCTTTTGGTGTGACACCATTCGCCTTCCTACGGATCAGCGGGAAGAGCAGCGTTACGCAGGCTCGAACAGTTTCTATCGCACCCGCATGAATCATGGCGCGTCGAATCCGCGGACGACAGTGTGAAGCGCATGGTTCCTCGTCTCCATCAGTCGTCGAGGAGGTAGCTTTCATCCAGGTGAGTACTTGGTTCGAATGGAGGAACGATCCAGCGTAACTCACCTACGTGCTGAGGAATCGCTTCGAGCCTTTTCAGCGCCTTGTTGATGCGCTTGCCCTGCTTCTCGTTCAGATAGAAGCGATGCTTATCCAACCAGTCTTGAGAAGCATGATAGGTGTCATTCGATCCGTTCTCCAGCGCGGTGATGTACTTCTCGATCTCGCTCTTCTTGATCTGTGGTTTCAAAAGCGGCACGATATCGACCGTTCGGTCATCGGAGAATACCATCGCCATTCTTCGCTTGCCCGGCGCGCGAACGTAGCGCAATGCCGAATTAAATCGTGAGCCACGCGCAGGCGAGCAATCATCGGACGCTTCACCATCCAAAATGACGCCGATCGCGTGGCAAATCCCGCTTGGATCTAGCAATATGCTTCCATCAATTCCACTCACTCGTTCCAGAAGGCCAGCGGTCAAAGGGACCGGCCGAATGGGTGTGCCCTGATCCGAAAGACGAGCGGCTTCGGATTCAGCATCTCCTGCGATGACGAGCATGCTTCCGTGGTTAAGGGTAGCGGCAGTCTCGAAGAAGCTCCACAAGCGTTTGGCATCGTTATCACTCGACTCTGGGAAGATCCTCAGGAAATTGCTTCGGAATCGCTCACGGCCGATAGGCGGTTTCGGCAGGCGGGGTTCGCGATAGTGGCTGTACAGTAGAGGCTGTTTGTCGTGCCGCAGTTCCCACTCGTAGTGATCCAGAAAGTTGATCGTGAAGGAATTGCATAGAGATGGGTCATGTTTCGGATTGAGGCGTCCAAGTCCAAAGATCTTTCCGCCGCTGGCAATTAGCGATATCTCGGGTCCAGCCATCGTAAGGATCTTTCTCGCCCAACGGGGCTCGTGGAACGGAACAGGCGTTTGGAACCTGACCAGATAGTCAACGTCCGAATCATCAGGCCGAACCAAGATCAAACTCCCTATCCCTTTCGCTCTTTCATAGAGCAACGAGGAGATCACGTTGAGACGTTGAAAAAGGCCGATGGTGGCGTAACGTTCTTCGGCCGTGAGCATATCTGGAACGCGCATAAACGTTTCCGCTCCGTGCGCCACAATTTCCTGGGCAGATCGCAAGCTGGAATTGATCGAGCGGCCCGGGTCGGGCAGAAGAAGCTCTCGACTAGCCTCGTCGAGTAAGACACCCAGACATGAGAGAATTAGGCTAAAGTCGCCGCTGGGCCAGTATTCATCGTCCGTTTCAGGAAGGGTAAGTGGAGGGAACTCTTTGAACAACTCTATTGGGACTTGGATTACGGGTACGACGTAATAGTTTTCGACCCCACGCGCTGCACCGCAAAACGACCTTACCCCATGTTTGTCATCGAACGATTTAAGTGCGTTCCTGACAACGATCGTCGCTGATGACCTTCTGATATTTTCGGGCTTGTCGTTCATGCTTGCCTCATCCCCGTACATCATGGTCTGCAGGCGATGATTCTTGATCGTCTTCGGGAATTCTTCGGGAATTGAGCTAAAGAGGGGCAATTCCCATTTGCCGTCTTCCGGTTCGACGCAGACAGGATGTCCGTTGGCGTCGGGCTTTAGCACTCCGACGAGAAGAACGTCTGGCTTCAGCGATACCCCAAGCTCTTTGAAAACATCTTCGGCAAGATGGCACAGGGTATTCGCGAAGTGCTGCTGATATCCCCACATGAACAAATGGATGAGTTGCTTCATACTCTACCTTTCCAACGATGGATCTTGTGTGGTGGGGGATTCGTTCTGTATGGTCAGCGAAAGTGTCTCTTCACTGTCGTGCAAAGACGCATGAAGCCCGCTAGGGAGCGGGGCGGTGCCGACGATGATCAACAAGAATCCTGAGACGGCGCGCCGCGATTTCTTTACGCACTCTCGCATGTTGTCCAGATCCGTCCCCGAGGGATATGGGAACGGCTCGGGATGAGTATGCCAATCCCCGATGAAATGCAGACCCGAAGGAAATCGGTCATTGATCTCGCGTTGTTCGGCGTTTCGATCCGGGATGTAGGAATGACGGGATCTGATATCTGATCTCCTGGGGCCGGTGGCTTCTTCGATGGTTATGATCTTCTCTCGAATTCGTCCGAAGAGCTGTCCGCCAGCTTCCGTATCTCTCTTGTGCTGCTGCTGATGGCGCCGGAAGTATCCAAGAACAGCGTCCGTGAGTATGACCAGCTCGCCGGAGTCACCCAGCGGTATCCTAAGCGACATTGGAGACCCCGCAATGGGTGCAACTGATCTCTTTGGGCCAGGCGAGGGTTAGGACCGCCGAGACATCGCCTGGCACTGCACCGCGAAGGGATCGCCACTCCGAGGTGACCTCGCCGCCAGTTTCGTGAATCCGTGCTTCGTCGGAGACATAGACCCGATGCAGATTGCTCGAGGCTTTCCCCAGCAGCCAATCAACGGCGAGGGACGCAATCATCGAGTTGATGACCATGATCTCGACGGGACCATACGGCTGAAACGATCCACCACACGCCGGTTCACTGAGCATGGTCTCCTGCCTCCATTTCGCAATTTTCAGCTTGGGCAGACCATTCTCCTCGAAGCGGCATAGAAAGCAGCCATTGCCACCGGTTAACAAGACCGCGTGTCCCGCTACGGCGTGAGGTTCTGTCCAACCGAAAATGACGTGTTTGCAACTGGCGCTCAACGGGCTGAGGTATTGGTCGTTGAGTAAGCAATCGAGCTCCCAGTCTCCTGCCAGGCTCAGAATGAGATCGTATGATTGATGCTGTGCGGCGGCTTCGCGGAGGAAAGACTGTCCGTCGGATATGAGACCGGTGATGAAATGGTGCGGGAAACGCTTCTGCAGCAAATCGGCAACTTCCTGAGATTTGTACGTCCCTTCGCTGTTGACTCCAAGCAGGTGCCTCCCGGCATTGGCGAAGGTGAGGGTTTCGTTATCGATTAGGGTCAAGCTCCCCACGCCCGAGGCCGCGAGGAGTTCGGCGACGAAGCTTCCAACAGAGCCGATGCCGATGATCGCGACCTTCTTCTGCGCCAGCAGTTGGGCCCTTGGATCGGCGTCCCGCCCATGAATCCAGCTCGAATCGACTCGCTTCACCTTGAGCCGTTGAGGAGCCGGGGCACTGTTCAAATAGCGACTCAGTTCCAACGTTTCCGGCACGCGCCCAGGACGAAAGCCCTTTTGGCGCAGGTCTACCTTGTGGCCATACATGTTTTTGCCTGAAGGAGGGCTCAGACGCAGAGCGGCCAAAGCTCTTCCATTCGTTGTTGCAGCATCGAGCACCACAATGCTGCGTGTGTTGTCTGCGAGCAAGCATTTGGTCAACAGCGTTCGTGATCGTTGGTCGAGTGAGTGCACGATGTTGCCAACGTCCGCGATACGCCGGGGGTACTGATTCGGGAGTAGCGGTAGATCCAGATGGAGAAGAATTCCCGGCTCAAAGATGCGCTTATCCTTGGTTGTACCAAAGCGCCGGTCCATCCATTCCTGAAGCTTGTCGTCGTTACCTCCCACGATGACATGCTGCTTTCCAAACCAGACGCTGATGATCCGTGGTGAGGCAAAAGCAGATAACGTGCTGATCACGGGCACGCTGCCTTCGGTGACAGATCTATCCCAGTAGGAATGGAACTCCTGCCGGAAGTCGTCCAGATTTGTGCCGGATCGTCCCTCCTTGATGACTTCTAGGGCCTCGTTCAGCACATGCTGAGTCACGGCCAAGGGATCATACGGATTGAAGGTTGCCGACAGAGGCAATGCACAGATGACCCCGTCTTCTTCGATATGAGGCCACATCAGAAACTGCTTCGAAGACGTTGCGATGAGCGGCCGCGCATACGGGAAGGATTTTGAAAGCAGAACCCTTATGGCGGAACCGATAAGAGGATCGCCGCTCAAGTCCAGCTCCCAGCCGCTTTCGATCGATCGAGGACGATAGCTCGCACATTCGTCACGCGCGAGCGGCCGAACGTTCTGAAAGCCTCGCAGCCACTCTTCCAGTTGAAGAGCGGCCGCATCAAACTGATCGGACCTAGGCAAACCGGCCGCCGCCCTCTTTCCGGACGGGAACCTGCTCAGCGTTCGCAGCCAGTGACCCAATAATGCCGGTTGTGAGAATGGCCGGCGCGGAACGAGCGGCCTTCGCCGAATCGGCTCTCTTTGAGAAGAAGTCGGTGCTGAACACTTTGTCCCACGCCTTCAGACCCTCATCTCGTGTGCAGTCCGGCGAGTCGAGGACGTCGAGTTTGTCGAGAGCCTCTTCCAATTTCTCTCGCAAAAACCGAAGCTTTGGGTCGTCATTCCCTTTGCTGATCGTCTCGTCCGGCGTCGTGGGATGCTTCACAATGAGACTTCCATCCAGGCGGTTCTTGATCGCGTGCATCGTGTTCCGAAGCGCGCAGTCTTCGCGCTTCGCGTCCTTGCGATAGGACTCGGTGACCAGCTTGGTGATGGCGAAGCCGCTCGCCATGAGACCCTTCCAACTGGCCCGGCTCTGGGAATATTTCTTAATCAGGCGCGTGACGCGACGAAGCTGACGCCCATTGTCAGTGTCCGGACTCTGGTTCGTGTTCTCCTGGCTGAACCAATCCGTCACCAGCCGCGCGTCGGAGCGCTTCCAGTCGGAGCCGGCAATCTCGAAGATCTCTTCGTCGGGGCTCCACAACTTCTTTTCGATGCGCTTCCGGTACACCGGCATGTCAACGTGGTAACCGGCAGCATAGAAGACGCGGACGCAGTTGTGATGGACCTCCGGTGCTGTCTTGAACGAACCGTCGTCCACCGCATCGCGGACCATCTTGCGAGCGTCAAGCGCGGACATTTCACCGCCGCGGTCTCCGATCAGATCTTCTTTGTTGAAATAGACGCCGTCGTCGATGTCATAGGCGTTATCGTCATGTTGCACCATCGTCAACATGGCGTAGCTGCCTTGCTTATGGAAGGCGAATGGCTGTGGCTTGTTCTTCTCCTCCAAATCCTCCCTCAGCCTGTCTCGATTGGCGTTCCGCCGATCGCGCATGGCGGAGCGGTCTTCTTGGGGCAAGGTGACTTTCTGGTTGTGGTAGGCGGTTATATCGTCTGTGCAGTCGAACATCACTTCTCCTTTCCAACTTCGAGTTCAGGCATGGATTCAAACAAGGCTCGCACCAACGACCCATGCGGGTCATTGGGATCACTACATCTGCTGTTCGTCAGGTCGGCATCCGTTCGAGCTAAACCAATCAGCGCATCCGCTGCCTCGCTTCTGGTGTCATCAAGATCGAGGTAGCCCATCATCGCCGCGGGTACGGCTTCGCGGGGAAACCGAATCACCTGGCAATCGTGCTTCAGATGGGGGGCTAGGAGCTTTGCCATGTGATCGAACGTGAATTCCTGAGCATCAATGGCGATGACGGCAGCCTCTCCGCCAAACTTCCACTCTTTCAAGCCGCGATGGACCTCCTTCGGAGTTATGGAGGTCCCAGCTGGGCGAGGGCAGGTTCCAAGCGCGTACAGCTCAATGGGCTGTTCGGGGCCCGCGACTTCCAGGGCATCGATCAATCCCACGAGGATCGGATTGTTGGCCCAGAGACCACCGTCAATGAAGGTATCGAAGTGCCCCTTGTGCCCAGGAGCTTCGATGGCTGCAACGGACCGGTAAACAGGAGCGGCGCTGGAGGCCAAGCACACGTCAACGAGCGAGTAGGCGTCGTCGCGGTGGTTGGTCTTCCCCACCCGGTGTGGAGTTTTGAAGACCCATCCCCGGTGATTGCTCAGGTTGACTGCTGTGACAGCCAGTGGAATTCCTCGTCGCGTAAAAACTTGGCCGACCGTCTCTGTTCCGAACGCGGCTGTTAGAGCGGACTGCAGGGCTTTGCTCCCGCGCTTCAGTGCAGCCGGACGCTGAATCAAATCGGGAAGAGCTGATGGGATGCTGGTGGGTACTCGCCGCGGAAAAATCAGTTTGCCGCTGTCCTTATAGAGGGAAACAACTTTCTTGAGTGGAATGCCTGCCACGACGGCGCAGCCGACGATTGCGCCGGTGCTGGTACCTACGACGAGGTCGAAGCCCTTCCCGATATCCAAATCGCCCCGTCCGGTGCGCTTGGAAAATCCCGAAGCAAGGCAGCACAGATATTCCGCGGTATAAACGCCGCGCATACCGCCACCGTCCAGGCTCAGGACTCGGAACGGTTTCGTCTTCGATTGGGCCGCTTCTCTCATTGAACAAGACGATACCTCAAACGAATTGATGAGTCAAGTTCCGATATCTATATCCGAATAAAACGATACTATTGTTTGCGTAAAACAGTGCTTCTTATGTATAAAAAGATGACTGACTGTGGTCGAAGGGGGATCGTTGAGACGAGGAATCGAGCAAAGGCTTGAGTTCGTTGATTTTCGGCTGTTTTGGGAGGGAAAGATTAACCGTGCCGATATTATCGATCGCTTTAGGATCTCAACCCCGCAAGCGTCAAAGGATTTAGCCCTTTACGAATCCCTCGCGCCAGGCAATCTGGAGTACGACGCCAGCGGCAAACGATATTTGGCAGCTTCCACGTTTACGCCGCGATTCTTCACACCCAATGCGGATCAGTATCTGACACAGCTCCGTAATATCGCGGATCATACGACGGATGCGGGCGACACTTGGTTAAGCATTCTGCCTTCGGCAGAAGCCATGCCTATTCCCCAACGTCGGGTGAATGTCGATGTTCTTCGCTCGTTGATCGGAGCGATTAAGAATCGTGAGTATCTTCATGTGCGGTATCAATCAATGAATGAAGGGCGACCAGGTCCGATGTGGCGATGGATCAGTCCACACGCCCTCGCTCATGACGGTCTGCGATGGCATGTAAGAGGTTACTGTCACGAACAGAAAAAGTTCAAAGATTTCGTCATCTCCCGTTGTCTCCAGTCGGGCGATCGCCGTGATGCCGACGTGCCGGCAAGTCAGGACAGAAATTGGAACGAATATTTCAGCGTTGTCTTGATTCCAAACCCGGCCCTGAGTTCGGAGCAACAGGGCGTTATCGCTCAGGACTACCGCATGGAGTACGGGCAGATTGCAATCGCAGTTCGTAAAGCTCTGCTTTACTACTTCAACAAGAGGCTCAGACTCGACGTTGCCAAAGTAATTGATGATCCCAAAGAAACGCCTGTCGTGGTCCTGAATGAAAAGGCATTTCACGATGTGCTGGCAGAAGTTGGATAGACGGCTTGTCACAGGGCTAGGCCTAACTGATGCGTCCGCAATCCGCCTCGTGTCCGAGGCATACCGCCACAAAACGATCAGCGTGCAAAGAGTTAGGAGAGCGAGAGTCCACGTCCACAGAGCGTCAAGTCGACCACACACATAAGACCAAGGCTAGCACTGGACGGGCCATTCCAATCTAATAGCGCCTTTGTCCTGAAAGGAAAGGCGTCCTAACCGAAACGGGAGCCGTATTTTTCCCCCAAATACGCTAGGCCGCCAGTGCAAGCTCGGACCATTGATTTTCAGGGCTGACTTTCATCACAATCTTGGTAGAGTTGCGAGTCTTAATATGGTCGTTGATGATCTGCAATAACCGCTTCTTCGATTCTTGCATTTCCATATCCTCGCAAAGAAGAATGTAAGACAGTTTCATTAATTGGCTAACTTGCACTGAAAAGTCTTGTTTTTCCTTTTCAATTCTGGAGAGTGTCGAACCATCCAAGCTGAGGTGCTTGGCCATTTCCACACTTTTCAAGCCCAAGCGTTTCCGCAGAAAACGTATCTCAGAACCGCGCAACTGAGCGTCCGAAAACACTAAGTCGGAAGCAATCAGATTGAGCAATTGCTTGATCGCTGGGATCTCGGCAACATATGTCCCGTCGGGCCTTTCAAAATACCGAATTCCTACGAGGAACACATTGTCTAGTCCACTATCAGAAAAATGAAAAGGCTTCTCTTCTGTAGCAAAATGCTCGATCAGTCCATTTCCTTGGGTGTCCATCTCGTTATTACCTCAAATGTTCTGTTTGCCGTGTCTACGGCGACGATGATCGTCAAGTCCTCATCATCGATTGTTTTTGCGGCAAGTTGATACTTCCACTGCCAGTGACTTTCATTGAATATCGGTCGTTTCTCATAGTGCCATGAGCCTTCGATTCCATGAATCACGTCGTCAGTTGTAAGGCCGCGTTCCAAATGGTCAAATCGCGCATGGTAGGTTTCCGGATTCGCGACTCCAGGCGACTTCTCGATAGCGTCTAGCAATAGCCTACGGAAGCCTACGGAGCTCACTCTCCGATAAGCTTGGCGGTACGCGGCCCGCGCTTGTTGACATATTATCAACTCCAATCCTCAATAACAAGGAAAACCTGTTGCAGTTTGCCGTGCCATTCAATAGTCTTTGTCGACGGGATGGCAGGAGATTCGAACTCCATTATGTCCGAGGAAGCCTGATCCTAGTATCCGCGAATCGCAAAGGGGCGCAATGCTTCTATGAGCCCTCCGCGCTCGCGCTTGATTTTGACCGTTCACTACAGAAGCGTCCGCGAATCAGATTTTCAATTCAGAGACACGCAGAAATCGGCTTTGCGGAGAATAAGTATTACTCCGAGGGGCCAATTCGCACCGCAGAGCATATCGCCCTGCTGGAAAGCTTCGAACGGCAAATGAAAATCCTCGTCTGACAGCCCCACTGGATGGCAGTGCCACACCTGGCAGCAGAGACGTAGATGTCTACGCGGCAACAAGATTATTTCGTCTGACTAGTAATACCGAACTCACCAGCCAGGGCTGACTTGTTTTCGCCAGCCAGCAGCCCTGCCGCTGCGATCCGATTCTGACCATGATCCCGCCCCCCCCCAATCCTCCTCACTCCTGTCTAACTTGTAGCTTGACTGCGGAATCTCCGCAGATGCCGCTGTTCCCGTGCTGCTGAACTCTTAACGTAGATCCGGCATGGGCGTCGATATATGGGTGGGACGATTCCCCATTTTCATCAATTAGGACGTGGTAGGTCGGCTAATTACCTACCTTAAGGACGCGGTTGGCCTCAATCTTCGCCAACCCTAACAGAATTCCCGAATTACTGATGATCGCCTCAGGCCATCGTGCGCGTGCAGCATCCTGGAGCAAGGCAAAGTCCTCCTCGCTCATCTTCACATTGACCTGCACTGTCCTCTTTGGAGTTTCACCCATAGCTTGGGTATCTATCTTTATCAAACGATACGCAAGGATACTAATGATACTATTCGTATACAGCGGAGCTGGAACTGCTTGAGCGCTCCAATTAGCTGTCCGCAATTCCTTCTTCTGGGTAGGTCAATCTGTACCGCACCTAAAGACACGAAAGCCCGCGAACGAGGAGTAAAACCAAATGGGAATCGGTTCGACGGTAGCCGGCGGTCGCGCAGCCATGTATGTCCGGATGTCCACTGAACATCAGCAGTACTCCACCGAAAATCAGTCGGAAGCGATTCAGAAGTACGCGACTGCTCACAACATGGAGATCGTTAAGACCTTTGTCGACTTCGGAAAGAGCGGCTTAACGCTCTCAGGTCGTGTGGCTCTGCGCGATCTCCTGAATCAGGTCGAGGCCGGCGTGGCCGATTTTAATGTGATCCTCGCATACGATGTCAGCCGATGGGGCAGGTTCCAGGATGCGGACGAGAGCGCCTATTACGAGTACGTGTGCAAACGGGCCCATGTCGTCGTTCACTACTGCGCGGAACAGTTTGAAAACGATGGGAGCTTCTCATCGACCCTATTGAAGACCATCAAGCGATCGATGGCTGGCGAGTACAGTCGCGAGCTTTCAGTGAAGGTATTTGCAGGACAGTGCCGGCTCATCGAACTCGGATACCGCCAGGGCGGACATGCGGGCTTTGGCCTAAGGAGGCAGCTTGTCGACCGAGAGAGCAAACCCAAGGAGGTGCTTCAATTCGGTCAGCAGAAGAGCATCCAGACGGATCGCGTGATCCTCATCCCCGGCCCCGAGGAAGAAATTTCGATCGTCAGGGACATATACGACCTGTTCACCAACGACCAACTTTCAGAACGTGAAATCTCAGACATCCTCAATGTACGCGGCATCGACACTGACTTGAGTCGCCCCTGGACCCGAGGAACAGTCCACCAGGTACTGACGAATCCGAAATACATGGGGTCCAACGTCTACAACCGTCACTCCTTCAAACTTAAGAAAAAGAGGGTCGTCAACCCTGCAGAAATGTGGATTCGTTGCGATGCGGCATTCGTGCCGATTGTTCCCCTCGATCAGTATCTGCTCGCCCAGCAAATCGTCGCTGCACGTCATGTGCGTCTGGATGATGAAGAGATGTTGCTCCGGTTGAAGCAACTCTGGCAGCGAACTGGCAAACTTTCCGGCATCCTGATCGATGAAGACGAAACGATGCCCTCGTCTGCTGCATTCCAGAGTCGGTTCAAGAGCCTGCATCGCGCCTATAGCCTCATTGGGTACACGCCGGAGCGAGACTTCAGCTACATTGAGACCAACCAGCGCATCCGGAAGCAACATGGTCATCTATACCAGTGCATCACTGAACAGTTGAAACGCGACGGCGCCAGCGTCGAAAGCGACCTTCGCAATGATCTCTGCCTAATCAATAAGCAATTTACGGTTTCTCTCGTTTTGGCTCGGTGCCGAGAGACGCTGTCAGGTGGCAGTCGCTGGCTGATCCGGCTCGACACCGCACTCCTGCCCGATGTGACGATAGCGGCGCGGCTCAAGCCAGGGAACGAAGACGTGCTTGATTATTACCTCTTACCGAGTCTGGACAGGTTGGAGGAGAGACTCTCCTTGGCGACCCAGAATCCATTCTCGCTCGATGTGTACCGCTTCGACAGCTTGGATTTCTTTATGAGCCTGGGACGTAGGCAGCAGCTGGCGGAGACCGCGTGAACACTTCTGAAGTTCTAAGCGTTGCGATAGCTGAGGTGAGAATCGCGAATCCAAGAACACGCAGCAAGATCACATTTGATCAGATCGTGGCTAGCATCTCGGCAATTGGTCTTAAGAACCCAATCACCGTGTCCAGGCGGGCAATCGCGACGGATGGTACTTGCTTCGATCTCGTCTGCGGACAAGGAAGGCTTGAGGCCTTCCTTGCACTTGGGCAGACCACGATCCCTGCATTGATCGTCGAGGCCACGCGCGAAGACCAGTTCCTAATGAGCTTGGTCGAGAACATAGCGCGGAGGTCACCATCCGAACTCGGCTTGCTCCGGGAGACAAAGAGTCTGCTTGAACGTGGTCACGGTCTAGAGGCGATCGCCGATAAATTGGGGTTGAGCCATCAATACGTCCGGACCATCGTCACGTTAATTCAAAATGGCGAATCAAATCTGATCAATCTCGTGGACAGTGGCCGAATGCCCATCACGGTTGCAGCAGAGATCGCAACTGGCACCTCTGCTGATGTTCAGCGGGCACTTGCCGAGGCATATGAGACAGGAGACTTGCGGGGGACAAAGCTGAAGGCAGCCCGGCTCGTCATCAAGAAACGCCTCGCCATGCAACGTCCTGGCGCCGCGGTAAAGCGCTCCAGCGTCCCATTAACCAGTCGTGCGGCCGCGCAAGAGTATAAGGAGCACACCCAGGCACAACGCTCTCTCGTCAAAAGGGCAGCACTCGTGAGAGACCGACTTGCCCTCGCGGGAGCGGCATGTGCGCAGATTTTCGCTGACGAAAACTTCCGAACCCTGTTACGAGCAGAGGGTCTGACCCTTATCTCCGAGAAGTTGATTGCTAAGACGCGAGGACAGTGATGACCCACTCTGCCGTCAAAATCGGTTTCCGCAAACAAGTGCTCGAGATCCCGATAGAGCGCCTTGTCCCTCTCAAGGAAGTGAATGCCGCGGTCACAGGCTGTCGCAAGTTCAGCCAGATCAAAGCGTCCCTAATCCACGTGGGATTAATAGAACCGCTCGCTGTCTTTCCTCAAAATGGCGGCCTATATCTCGTTTTGAATGGGAATCTACGTCTCCAACTTTTGAAAGAGTTGGGCGTGTCAACCGTTCGCTGCATCGTCGCACTGGAGGATGAGGGCTACACCTATAACAAGCGTGTCAATGCGCTGTCTCCAATCGCTGAGCACTACATGATCCTTAAAGCCATCGCTAACGGCGTGACGGAGGAGCGCATTGCGACTGGACTTAACATCGACGTCGAAGCTATCAGAAGACGCAGAAATCTTCTCGACGGAATCTGCCCAGAAGTTGTTGAGCTGCTTAGAGACAGGCGCATCAGCCATAGTACATTCGGGACGCTCCGCAAAATGAAGCCGCTTGGTCAGATCGAAGCTGCCGAGTTGATGCTTTCCGCATCAAACTTCTCTTCTCCGTTCGCTGCTGTCATCTTAGGTGTCACCAAACCCGACCTCCTCATGAAGCCGCCCAAAGCGAGCACGAAGGGAGAGCATCCGCATGCGAGTGTTCTGCTTGAAGAGACAACGGACACTTTGATCGCCGAATTGGCAGTTGCACGTAAGACCTATGGTGCAGATGTCCTGGACCTGACTGTCATCTGCCGATGCATCGAGGGTTTGCTAGCGAATCCGGCCGTGGACAAATATCTGCGACAAAACCATGTTGATGCCCTAAGCGAGCTAAGCCGCCTGCTCGAGGAAACCGATGGGGAGCGAAGAATAAGCCAAGAGCACCCGGGAGTGAGAGCCAGTACCTCTATCCCGTGACACTGAAGCTCTGGGTCTACATCGTTCCGCTAAACGTCACGACGGAGCCCGTAACATGGGCGAGTTGTTACTTTTTATCCGGCCGGCCCTTTGACCAAGCTTTATTGTCCTTGTCGATCGTGGCGGCCCCTTTTGTCCGGCCTGCAAGAACGCCCAGAAGGCTGTTTTTCTTGTTCGATGACGCACCCCGCATGAGAGCTCCCTTACCGTCCGAGCTCAGCTCAAATTCAATTGAATCTCCGGGGCCAACGCCGAGGTGCTCCCGAACATATTTCGGCAAGGTGATCCGTCCCCGAGAGTCGACTTTATAGGTCCTCATGGTAATCATCCTTTGTCAGTCTAGGCCGATCTTCGGTACTGCACACTTCCACTGCTCCTAACATTTGATCGGAAAGGAGATCGTGTCGGAGTGCTCATCGGACCTGCTCAGAAGCAGTTTCGGCCTACCCGCCAGCCGCAAAGGCTCTCGCCGCTCCCACAATATTGCCTGCTATCTGATCGAGGTTGCCTTCTCTTAACATGCGTAACGGGACTCGGTCACCAAGTTCGGGGTTAACCCCCATCAACCAAGCTTGCGCTGCCGCAGATGAATCCGTGATCGTAAGCGTCATCACGATTTGATAAGTAAACCGCAAACGTCTCTCGGCATCGCTGGACGACGGCTCACCTGCCATCCATTTCTCGATGGTGTTGGCATCGTCCACACTGGCAACGAACGCCGTCAGCTTTTTACCGACCTTTGATGTCAGAGTGCGTAGCAGATCTGGTAACGGGAGCATCAACGATTCCCGATGTGCCTCAAGGTCGGGTCTTGGGAGCGATGCGCTTGCCATGTGCGACCTCCTCATTAATACAGTTTAGACCTAGACGGATCAGCTGGCATTTCGCGATGATCTGCACAAACCCCGAAAAACGCCCCTCAGGAGCGACGATCCGCCGTTGTTCCCAGGGGACAGCAAACTCGATGCGTCACGCATCGGAGACTGACTGACACAGCTCGATTAGTCGGCTGAAGGAGGTCGGGCCATCTCATCCTCGCACTGTAGTTGTCCGCGCCGGTGATTCCAAATGGGACCCGGCTACTTCAATTTCATCTCGCGCATCCGAATCCAACGCGCAAAAAACGGGTCTTGGGGGCGCACATAGAGTTTCCTGAGAGTCCAGTCGTCCCACAGGATGTTGCGGCGATACAGCGCACGTAGAGCGGACCGCACCGAGGAAGCTGGGCTTTCAATGGAAGAGGCTATCTCCGCCGGCTTCATCCGCTGCCCCTTGCCATGCAGCACAGCGCTCAGGGTCTTCTGCTGCAAGGGTGTGAGCCGGCTCCATCTCTCCTCGAAGGACGAATTGAGACTCTGGATCGTTTGCGCGAACACGATCTCTACCAGCTCAACAGTCAGCTTCAACCCTTTCCCACTACACAGCTCATTCCAGCAATTGTGCGCCAGCATCTGCACGTTGTACGGCACATCTTCGGCCAAAGAGAGGATTCGAAGGACGGGTTCGGTTTCTTCAGTCGCAAAACCCTCAGCCTTGAATTGCTTGTTGAGCCAGGGCACAAAATCACCTGAAGGCACACGCCCAATGTAGAGGTTGTCGCCACCGTGGTAGAAGGGCCTACTGTATTTCGTTGTCATGTCCGTCATTAGGCCGACGTTGGAGCCAGCAAAGATGTACCCGACGTTTTGATGGCGCTGGACGACGGAGCGAATCTGGGCCTCCGCGGTGACGCCGAAGCGTGCCATCAACGTCGAAAACTCATCGATGATGAGCGTAAGCGGTCGGGATTCGGGCAAGGTTTGTGCAAGCCTATTCAGTGAATTCAGCGTACCGCTGAGCACCTCCATCTGCCGAAACTTGCCGGCCGCCCGATCAATTTCGACGCGGACAGGCACCTCCCGCCCGGCCCCAGCAAACCTACACGTCATTTCCAAGTGGAAAAAGAATTGGCAGGCTTTTTGAATGCCGTCTTCCTCACCCTCGAAAACTTGAGCCGCAACGCCAGCAATAATGTCTCCGACCAGGCTCCCTACATCCGGGCTGGTTTCCACATTGACGTACAGCACAATGGCCCCCTCTTGGGACATGCTTGCCTGCGTCGCACGCAAAATGGAGGTCTTACCAAACCCCCGTGCACCAATTAGAAACAGCCTCTGGCCATCGCGTACTGCGCGCTTGGCATGAACGATTTCATCCTTACGGCCGACTATGTCGTCGAGCTCAAAGTCGGAACCATAGTGAAATGGATTGCGATCGAATTCCATAGGTGGGTCTTGGGACAACTACGAACGGCGCCGTGTAGTTCGATTGAAGGGTCTGCTCATGACACACACTTTCGTTGGTGAACGCAGTCGGCGCGGCATGGTCGCGCCCGTCGCAACATTCGATGTCACTAGCCTATCCCATAAAAAAGGACCTGAGATGGATTTCCGCCCCGACGCGTTTTGCTGTTTCTACAATCACTTTTCGGTAAGGCCGTAGCTCTTTCGACGGAAGACCCACTTTTCGCCGCAGAGTATTTACCGAGATAGCAGTACCAGTTTTTTTCATCTCTGCTATAGCCCACGCAATCTTCCGACGTAGGAATTTCGGACGTGATTCGGCGACACTGTGAAGTATCTTCGCAACAAGCGGATATTTCCTGCGAGCCGAGTTGAATTTGGTCGACGCTCCAACCCTTCCCAGAATTCCATAATTCGTTAATCGCTTCGGTCTCGGTAAAGAACACAACTCATCGACAGCTTTTTGAACTCGAGCTGCCAGGTCCTTGTCCACTTTCTTCCAATCGGTTTTCGCACGGCGACTTGGATTTCTCTTTTGGCGAGGAACGAGGGAATGAAACCATTGTTTATCCCAACGGATAAGGTAGTCGTATGAGCCAGGCAACGAGACCTGAATAAAACGTCGTGATGCGCCATCAGTCCCATTGACAAGTTCTAGGATCTTTTCTCGGTGAAATTCTCTAGGACGGTAAACGGCCGCGACCTTATGGACCTGGTACAAACCAGGCGAATCCAATAGGATCCGGAGCAGCGTCCAGGTACCGATCACGTGCCGTTTTACGATTTGCGCCTGCGGAATTCCCTTCTCGATATCAGCATGAATGGAAGCAAGCCTCACGGGCCCCAGACTCGAACGGGTTGGCGGCGGTAACGGTACGCGAATTTTCTGAAGCATCGCTTCGCTGGCGAATGAGTAAAGCGAAATACCTAGCTGTTTGGCGGCCGGCTGTAGACGGTATTTGTTTGCAACGAGCGCGTCTGTGAGATTAGACCGCGGGCTTTTGTTGTTCGCGAGTTTCGCAACCCGAGTCGTCGGTGACTTTCGAGCGGACTCAGCGGCATGAACCGCGCCATCATCGGGCGTTATATGAGTCGCTGCTTCATCAAAGCTCTCCACTGAATCCGCGAAGAGCCCTACAAAAAGAAGAAACACCAACGCGGGCGTTCGGCTTTCGTAACCTCGGCGGCTGAGAAACCGCCCGATCCATGGACTGGGTTTCCTGTCGGTCCATGGTGGGTACCCCACCCAGCTGAGGATATCCCCGCCGAATCTCCTTTCCATCGCCCGTGCGAATTTAAACTTCGACAGATTGCGGATTGAACCGAATCCGTTCTTCGCTGCGAGATGCCGGAACCGCTCACGGACACAGGCGACTCGCGATCCATCCGACGCAACCATGTACGCGCTTTCGTTAGCAATCCACTGCAGAATGTCTCTGTCGGCGGGCAGTTTTCCGAACGCCGGTAATGGCTTTATAGACTTTGTGCACAAACAGCGTCCGGCCATGCTCAACGCCCGATCGCGAAGTGGGTATGATCCGCACTTAACGCATCCATGAGCAAGAACGCTACCGTGTAGCCAGCACACCGCAACTCCCGGAACCTGATGCTCCCGGTGAAAATATGAAAAGCCTTCCGCCAAGTCATCGGCGACGATGCATTCAGGACAAAATCGGGGACTTCTAGGTAAAAGGCCGCGTTCGTAAGCTTGTAACCCAAGCGTCAGTCGAGCGCCTTGTCCAGGATTATGCCCCTCCCACACCTGCGTTGCTGATTCGCGTTGATCAGTCGTATCGAAATAACTAAGATACGGGAAGAGTGTGTTGCTGTTTATCGTATTGCTGATGTCGACCCATGGGTGGCCGACGGGGACCAGACGCGATAGCGTGTGAAGATAAGCTGGAACCGTTGCAAACAGCCGACGCACCAACGGCTGCCCTGTCAAAGCGTCGAGTAGCTTTGTCTGATGTATTCCAGATCTCTCCCATGTTCGGCACAGCACCGAGTAAATGGTTTCTCCTTCGGCTGGTACCGCTAAGAATGGAAATCTCACATCACCTCTCATCTGATCGCGAGCTGGACGCGATTGCAGGAATTCATCACCCCTTGTGCAAAAACATGCGTCATCGGTTACCTGCGCAGTACTCAACATCTAAGCCAGCTCCTCAGGCAAGCCGGTTGTACAACTCAAAATCTCTGTTGCGCGCTGTTCAGCCGTCATCGAACCAGCGCACGTTTCCTCGTACTGCTTGATTTCTGGGATATTCACATCGACCTTGTTGGCCGGTCGCGTCATTTGTCGAACCATCGTGAGGAGTCGATTCGTGGTGTCGGAGGCTTCTATCTGTCTGGAGAGATTAAGATATAGATCATCGTACTTGTCGAGGACGTCCTTGTTGTTTGACCGCAGCGCACCGAGAATCTGGTGCAGCGGGCTCAGACGGGAGGCATACGTATCTGTCAGGGTCTTAACATTGACCGTCTCTTGGCCCGATCGTATCGCCTCAATTTGAGCGAACTTGAAGAGCATTAGAACTACCGCCGTGATGCCTTGGCTGAGATCGAAGAGTGTATGTTTTATCTCATCCTTGATTGGGATTGGATTTTTTACCCATTGATATTTCCATGCAACTTCACAAAACGAAATGAAATCATCATCGTCAGTAGACGCGGGACGCTTCAGATCATGAAATCCTCCGTCGATGAGGCGTCGCGGGACGCTGGCGTCCGGTGTGTCGAAAATTTTTGCTGCCTTGTAGGTGCCAACCAAAATAAGGGGTATACCCAACTCATCTCGCAGGTTGCACAGCATTGCAAGGAGCTCTTTTTGTCCCAGCGTTCCAGCCAAAGACATGTGTTCAAAGACGTCAATGATTACTACCCCAACCCAATTACTGGTGAGTATTCTTCTCAATTCCGCGATATAGTGGGTTCGCGTCATCGATTTGTCATTAAAGAATTTTCCATATAACGACTGGTTGATCAACTCATCGATACGGTCAGCCAACAGCTTTGCGATAGCCTTCGTCGTGTAGTTGGGCTGGTCAGAGCAATTGCGCATCACAACCGTAACTTGTGTTTCGGTAATTGCTTTGCCTTTGAAGTTGGAGTGAGCAATAACGGGTTTGCCCAGCGCCGCAGTGATCCGCTGCATAAGAGCAGATTTGCCAATACCGGAAAGACCCATTAGGCATGCTATGGTGGCAGCTATGCCCGGATCGCTGAGGGTAGTACGCTCTATATGATTTCCAGGTGTTCCCGCATTGTGAACCAATCGTTGGCCGGATGACGTCATTGGATTCCGAGACCAGTACCCGCCAATCACCTGAGCTTCAATGTCCTTGTAGATCTGCACGTGCTGAGTGCTCGGAAAGAAAAAGCTTTGTTGGAGCCGGTTTAATAAGAACGTCCGCACGGATCCAGGTAGCTCTCTCTCGCGCTCCGAGAAGATAGGCTTCAATCTAAGGCGATCAAGTTGTTCTTGAAGAACATCCGTCGGCCGCCTGAGCGCAGCGATTAGTGGATTGTCATCCATTTCGGGAGGATCGTGGCGTTCATATATGGCTCGTCGATCGTCAGTGACTTTTTCAGTTTGATCATTATTGCTATCGCTCATAATCTCCTCACCACAATTCGCGGCTAATATTGCCGATCGATTTAGGCACGACTGCCGACACCGTCATCGGCTTGCTTGGCTCAACGGGCGATACTGTTGGCACATCCTCTGTGTCAGCATCGGAAGAGGCATATCTTTCCGACATTTCGGCGACACGCCTGTGCCGTTCCGCTTCCCGCTCGACGGCAACATTCAATCTCAAGTCAGCCTTAGCCTCTGTCTTCGTCAGATTACGGCGCTGCTCTTTCGCTTCAAGAACAGCGGCAACCGTTGGCTTATTGATCCGTTTTGCTTTTTCCGACTTTTGATGAATATTTTCGTTTGTCGCTTCTTGGCGTAGTTTTTCGGCTTCAACCAAGAAGAGCTCAACCTCACGGAAGGTTGCCCTGCTCCGGCGTATCTCTACGTTGTCGTTCTCCGCGGTGATAACTTCATTACGTTCGCTGTCGTAGAACCATATGCGATCGGCACAACTGTCGACGTAGCCGATGCTGATAGGTTGGGCTACACGCCGATATCCTAATTCCGCTAGCCGCGGCGATCTGTAGTTTTGCTTCCTAAACTTTATTCCACTACTCGTCGCGCTAGCTTGATCTCTAGACAAGAGGTGCGCGAACACGTCTTTGGGAGGTAAAGTGCGGGTATGGCCAGGCTTGTGCTCGAGACCCCATACGTAGAGTCCTATGCGAGTGATGGCTTTGTAACCGGCATCAATTGCCGCGGAAGGTATATGGCTCAAAGGCACAGGCTCATTGTTGATATCGACAATAATTTCGACGATGATCCTCTCGAGCTCGTCTGGAGTGAGAGCTGCACTCCATTTGCCATCGTCCTCTCGGCGGCCGGGATTCTTCGCGTGCTTACCAGGAAGAAGGTAAAAGTTATTGCCGTGCTTGAGACGCTTGAATTTATGCTCCACACTTCCCTTGGCTTCCGGGCACATCGACGGCATAATCTCAAGCTTGATCCCGATGTCAGGAACCACACTCGCCTTAGTGCTAATGAACTCGCCGCGGTCTGCGGCAATTCGGGCGGGAAGTTGGCATGCAGGCCAGTCCTCCGATGTGTAAGGAAGGTCTAGTCTCTTGAAGACGTCTGTTTTGTCCGTGAAGCAATTGAGCAGCGCGGCTCTCGCCACATCCCAACTTGGGGGATTGATGGATACGGAATACCCAACAATGGCAGTGGACCAAATATCTATGATGATGTAGACAGTAACTTCGCCAATAAGCCAGCGACGGCCAAAGCGCGAAACCAGCTGCACCTGATAGCGTGTCGCGTCGATCTCAAAGCGATAGCCCGGCCCCCGAACGCCGTCGCGGGCTTTACCCATGAGAGTTTTCCCCTCCTTAGGTACCCGGGCCTGTCCCGGCTTTTGTTTCCTCTTCCCCATCTCGGCTTCAAGACATTCACACACATATCGGAATTGTCGTTTGGATGGTAGTTGGTCCTCCGGTTTGAGACTCTCAGAAAAAGAGACAGTCGAGCCGTCCAGAATGAGGCGCTTCTGGTTATTTCGAAAGTGCTTCTCCAGCAATAGATTGAACGCTTCCTGCAGAGTGTATTTGCCGTTCAAATAAAAGCGTTTCGCACCGTCCACGAGTTGATCACGTACTTCAGGAAGGGTTGGGCCGACGCCCGCCCTGCCCCTGCGTTTGTGTCCAAGACACTGTTTCTTGGAACGCTTTATCACCGGACCAATGAGTGCATACTTCGTCATGCCGCCTGCTAGGTATTCATAGAAGTGGCGACGCAACGTCCGCTCCGAGATGCCACACTTCAGCGCTCTACTTTCAAAAGCCCGCCCTCGTTCTATCGGATCGAAAATTAGTGTTTCAAGATCATCCAGTAAGGGCCGCATTTGATTCTCTACGCGTGCAAGCTCTTCGCGCTGTTTCCAGGTCAGATCTTCGTCGGAGATGGCCACATCGTTAGCGAATTCTTGCACGCGGACCGCTCCATTGGCACGAAGCGAGTTCCGGATGTCCTCCATCGCAACACAAAAAGGTGCGCGAAGATTGCCATGACCTAGTCGCATCAGTGCTACCGTCCGAGTGTCGGCGGCCACTGCAACGACACGTACCACCCCTTCAAAGGCTGTGCATCCTTCGTTTGCCATGAGGATCTCATTGACACTCAACATGGACACTCCTTGAAACGCTGACGGGAGCACGCCGACCAGCCAGGCAAACCACGTTGCGCAGTGCGTGCAACATCGGGCGTGAGCACCACCGGGAACTCGTCATGAAGCACAATTGAGTCCAAATCAATAGGCAGTAACCTCAACCACACGGCCCGTCCGAATAGGAAAGCGATGTCTGCGGGTGTGACGCGGAGCTCAATGGCAGTCTCAGCGTAGATGTCCTTCAGCCGCTTTCTTTCAGACCAAACGATCCGAAAGGCATGAGCGAACTTCGGTAATAGCGGGTTTAGCCAATCACACTCTTCAGCTATCACCGCAGTTCTGAGCGCGTCCAAATTATGGACTTTGTTGAGAGGAAGCATTTTGTCCGTAGAGAGAAGCCACTCAGGACACCGCCTCAACCAATATCGCTTCTCGATCTGAAGCTTCTCGATAGTACGTTCATATTCTTCTTTGTTGCCGTCAACTGGCGCGAGAGCAGATGCATACTTGATGCTTAGAGGCAGCAAACTTGTTTGCGAGCTGATGCCACGAACTGTCAGCACCATGTCTGTCGTCATAACGATGGGAGTGTTACTGCCTGGATAGCACGGATGGCATATCCCAATTTCTTTGGCGATAGCAATTGTCTCTTCACGAGGCAGAAGGGGATACTGCTCCCGGATATCAATGACCGACCGAGAATATTCCGCCAAAAGGCTGTAGAAATATTCGAGATCGGAAAGAAATTGGTGATGACGTCCCGTTTTTAGTCCCCATATTATTGCGGAACGCCCCATTGAGGGAACATCCCGTACGTGAAGAAAAGGGCGGTAGTTGGAACCACTTGCCTCAATATCGACTAGTGATATCCACTGTTTGACCTGCCTCTCCGACACTCCCCAGCGTTTACGCATCTGCGAACCTCAGATAGCAAGCAGTTATTAACGTGCCAATGTTCACCTGTGCGACGGCTAGCCTCAGATAGTCGTATCAAGCGTTGCGGCGATGGTAAGCTCGATAAACCCCTTCATCCCGGGATCGTGCGGGGACGCGTGGTATATCCGAATATTCGCTCTAGCAGCCCACCCAGCCAACCTTGGGGAGGCGAAGTACCGACCGAGATCGCAGACAAGGTTTTCAGGTGCCACGTACTTGGACACAAGCTCAGAGAGAAGCTCAATCAAGGCACCTACAGAACCAACTGGCGCGCAAGCGACCATCGCTCCGCTGTAAGCTTCGTGAACTGTCAACATGTTCTGGTCAGGATGTGCTGTCAGCCTACTGACACTAAGGAGCCAAGTAGTGCTGGAATGAAAAGGCTTCCCTTTTGGTGTCGTCAGCCTGGATCGGCTGGGAGGACGGCGTTTTCTTCGGCTTTCGTCGGCTACTTCCTTTTCGCCACCGCATGGAGTGGCAGTCGTCGTTTGGCTGTTTGAGGAGATTAAGTATTCGCAAGCCATGTGCTTGGCGGCTTGTAGGGTATGTCCGGTTGCCGATTGGCGATGCGCATATGCCTTCATGGGCCAAAGCATTGCTCAGAATGCGACACAATGCAATCCACACATCCCCAACCGGAAATGCTTAAAGCTAACAATTTCGTTTCACCAAGTCATGGTCAACCATGGCTTGGTCGTTTACGTTCAGCCAAGAGGCTCATTAGCCGATCTGTTACCAGGTGCCCTGCGCATCGGTCCGGAATGACACACCAAGATTATGCTCGAAGAACTTCGCGACGTCCTCGGCTAGGGGGCCTGGTCCTCTACTCACGGGAAGTCCTGCGCTCCGTCTTACGAGGATGTGCTGGTTTACAGTGCTTGCAATCCCCGCCCACTCCTGGAACCTTGTCACGACGTCGAAGAGTTCCGTACCACTCATACGTTCCGCATGATCGGGAAGGCGGTTAAAGCCGTGTTTCAAAAGGCATCGGTAAAGTGCTGAACGTGTTAGGTCCGGAAGCATCTCGCTTAGGTAATGAAAACAATCATCCAGAGGCAAGTTGGTCTTCGTTCGGAAATTAAGAATCAGGATCACCTCCCATGGATACAAGGATGGAAACCTCTTACGAGGGCCCATTGGCGCGTCCTCCACTGAATCTCGTCGCCGCCACTTTGCCACCGTTTTTCGATTGAGGTTGTGTTCTCGAGCCAAACTCTCGATGCTGGCACTACTTGACCTGATAATTTGTCGCAGTTCTCGCGTGGCTCGAGCACTTCTATGAAGCTTCTTTTCCGCCATAAAGCCTCCATCCATGACATGGTGAAACTAAATTCGCCATGGGAGAAGAATCAGACTAGGTTCATCAAAAATCGGAATCATACCGCACATGCGGCGTGGAGGTGTCATTTTCAGACTTATCTCGATCCGGGTACGTCACAGATCGGCGGGAAAATACTCAAGGGATAGGACTTGATCCCGCCGAACTCTGGAAGCCGATGCTTCTACCAAATGGACCTCTGCCGCATTACTGGAGGGCGTAGACGCAAAATGCCGCTTAATGCGATGGCTTCTGCCGTGTGGGCTCATCGACTCCGGAAGAGGTTGGATTATTGGCTGCGCACGCGCACCACGACGAGCGGAGGGTCGTCGGAGCTCTTATAACCCACGTGTGGGACAAGCTGGTCTGTCCATGAGTGAGCTTCAGCCTCCTAAATCGCGCAGGAACTCAGACGGCGTTCCCGCGCTCGTCAGCAGTAAGCAATCTCTGGCACGAGTGCAAGCGACGTACAGCAATTGTCGCTCTGTGTTGTATATGTCTTCGACCTCAGATTGGTCGGTAGCTGTCTCCATGCGTTCCTGTAGCGGCAGAACGTCCTCGTCACAGGCCATAACCGCTGCTGCTCGAAACTCCAAGCCCTTGGCCAGATGCATGGTGCACACGGTCAAACTGCCCATAGTCGTCTCCATGTGCATACCAAGAGCTTTGCATGGCAACTTAACCAAGCCAGCCGCCAGCTCTGCCCGCGGAAGTTGTGCCGTTGAGCGGACAAAGATCACCATCTCGTCCGGCCTCAACCCTTCCTCGATCCTCTTCTTGAGCCAGCCAGCGACCACCGATTGCTCTTCCGCCTCAGTCGCCGACTCAACGATTTGTGGTGCCGGTCCATTGAACACTGAGACGGTGCCCCGTCGGTCCTCGACATTGCCATCTACATCGGAGATCTCGGGGTTGAGCAGCCGGTCAGCTTGCATCCTGATTTGATGGGACGTCCGGTAATTGACCTTCAGGCCAGACGACCGACCACGTACATCGACGCCAACCGACTTCCACGAAAACGGCTGCTGAAAGATACGCTGCCCCGTGTCGCCCGCGAAGAACAGCCCGTTCGGCGTTCCACCGGCCATCGCAGCGAGGCAGCGGAGCTCGGCAATGCTCACATCCTGCGCCTCATCGACTACCGCAAAATCGAAGGGCGGCGAAGCACCCTCTGCGTAGTGCTTCGCAAGCCGCGTGAACAGCTCCGCCTCGGTCATCTCTCCACTATCGCTAAGCTCTTTTAGGACCCTGCTGAATATAGACCACAACAACTCACGTTGGGTCTCACGCAGGCGCGTGCGCCGTCCCAGACGCGCGACATCGCGATAGTCCTCCCAAGTCTTGAGCTGCCAAGCGTCGATAACTTGCTCCCACTCACTCAATAGAAAGCGCAGCGAGAATTTGTGGTCCGGCACGGCCGCGGAAGCCTCTTCGATGAGCCATTTGACCTTCGCGTTGGTAGCAATCTTCGGCTTGCCGCGCTTCGCCGCCAAGTTCGAGTCATAGAGCCGCAACCCAACATGCTGCATCGCCAGCACTTCAATTTGCTCGCCTAGACGCGGTTTGTTTCCGATCAGCAGCCGCAACTTCGTGCGCAGGGCGTTTGCCAGGATATCTGAGAAGGTCGTCAGCAACACTCTCGTCGTTGGGTGGGCCTCCGCCAAGTACATCGCCCTGTGCAGCGCCACGATCGTCTTGCCGGCACCGGTGGCCAGCTTGAGGGCTAAACGCAAGAGTTCCGGGTTGGCTTCCTTATTGGCGTCAATCAGGTGTTTGAGGTACTTGTTCTTGTAGCTTTCTCGCTTCGGGGCAACCTCGGTCAGCCAGATGGCCGTCTCTACAGCCTCCACTTGGCAGAAAAATGGCCGGAAGGTATTGAATTCATGATGCCGCCAATGCTGGAGCAATCGGGTCGTTTCCGGTGTCACCAGCCAGTCTGAGGGGCTCGGGAGGGCACGCCAGGCGTCAACCTCCGCTCGAAGCTCGTTAATGATGGAGGCTGCATACTGCTGCTGGGCCGAGGTAAGCCCTTGGCCCTCATCTAAGATGAGACTTGCCTGTTCACCTTGCCCTTTGCGCTTCCGCGGTTTTGGGATGGGCGTGATGAATTCGGCACAGCGACGACTCTCGACGATCTTCTGAGTGGGCTGGCCAGTACTATCCAGCTCCCAATGCCGGTTCGGCTGGTCATATGGCCCATTCAGGATTGGATGTTCAAAAAAGGGATTCTCGGCCGGCACGCTTCCTCTGATGTGCGCAAATGTAAAGGCTAGTAGCGTCTCCATTGTGGCACAACAATAGCGGTCCCGCAGGTCAGCAGCGTCATTGGGGCTAGGGGGCTGGCGGCACTCTTATGCCGCACCTTCTGCGAAGTTACGCATACGTCCTTCAGACAAGGTGTCACATCGACACTAGTCTCGATTGAGATCTTTAAAGTCGCCTGCCTGATGAAAAACCAGATTTAAAGCCGGCGTGGGCTATTCGAACGACGGCAAGCCTGCGTCCTTCGACCCGTACTTATCGCATCGCTATAGTATGATTCGGTTTGTGTCGGGACGCTTAATCTGCTCCGCCCTCGTGCGAGGCCACTAGGGCTGGCGTATCTGGCGGGTCTGGCGGGCGGCCATCAATTGGAGTGACCAAAATGGTTCCGCTGACACGATGTTTTGTCCAGTGACATGATCGTTTGTCCAGTGACATGATGTTTTGTCGAATGACACGAAGTTTTAGCAATCAACACGGAGTATATTTTCATGGCAAAAGGCGTCAACAAAGTCTTCCTTCTCGGCAACGTCGGCAAAGACCCCGAGATTCGCACCACAGCCGGCGGCATGACCGTCGCCTCCTTCTCACTTGCCACCGCCGAGCGTGCCAAGGATGCCCAAGGCAACTGGGCCGACAAGACCGAGTGGCACAATCTCGTTGCCTTCCAGCGCACCGCGGAGATCGTGCGCGACTACGTGAAAAAAGGCACGCAGGTTTTTATCGAAGGCAAGATCCAGACCCGCTCCTGGGATGACAAGGAGTCCGGTCAGAAGAAATATCGCACCGAGATTCTCATCAACGAACTCTCTCTGCTGGGTGGTGGCGCTGGCCGCAGTGAGGGCGCAAGCAGCTCCTCCGGCGGATATTCCAGCTCGCGCTCTTCCTCCTCCAGCCCCGCCCCCACGCCCTCAAACGACTATGCCGACCAGGGAATTACGGACGAAGATATTCCCTTCTAACCGTCGTTCTGTCGTTTAATTATGCCCTTCGACCAAAACCCATAGAATATTGAAATACGCTCGCCGCGCTTTCCTTGCTATTTCTTAGAGTATTCTCTGGATCCATCATTCATGTTCTTTTCCCGATCACTTGCCGCTCTTCCCGTTGCGCTACTCTGCGCCGTTTGCCCAGCCTTGGCTCAGAAGCACGACCTGGGATCCTCGCCGCCAACGGCCCCGCCCTCAAAGCAGATGGCTGCGCCCCAGGTCGCGCCGCTTGCCACTCCAAGCCTCGGGACACTGCAATTTTCCACCATGAATCTAGCAGTCTCTGCGCCACAATTTCTTGCAAGCCAACTTCAAACTTCTGACGACCGTGTCCGCACGGCTGCCCTGGCTGCCATTGGCGCGCCGGAGACCTACCTTGATCATGGCCACGCGCCCTTCGCGCACTCTGTGCGCCTTGATCTACTAGCTCTCGGCACCTCCAACGAACTAGACGCAATCCTCACCGTTGAACTCGACCAGCACCTGGTGAGCGCCATCTTGATGCCCGAAGACGAACAATGGCACCGCGTCGCCACCGTTATTTACCCAACCAGCTTCAGCAATCCGTCCACCACCCCCTCCACCTTCCTTCGCGCCGATCGCGCACTTTCCGAGCCGCAGCATTACACTGCCATCTTTCACTCCACCGTCAGCGGCGCCAACGGAGACTTCACGGAAACCGAAGTCCACCTCCGGATCCTCAACGGCCATCCCACCGTCACCACCAGTTTCACCTCGAGCGAACGCATGTGTGATCCGACGCATCAGCATCCCTGTGACATTACTCAGCGCTGGCTCCAACCGGATGGCACCGATCCCGAACATCGTTTCCTTCTCGTCACTGCTACGGGCCACGACAAACCCAACGGAGCCGGCGACCCCATAGCTCACGCGGAGACCTTCGAGGAGTCCCGTCTCCGCGACTTTTCCTGCCAGCCCTTCGCCTTCTCGGATACCACTCTTCACTTCGAACCCAGTGGCCCCGCCACTCCCTGTGTCGCCGCTCATGACCAGCAGCACGAGCAACCGTTACACTAGTGTTTGCATGATCGACGAAATCACATTCCGCCACGAGTCTGACAAGGCCCTCGAGTCCCTCAAGCAGGCTCTCTTTCGCGCCGAGGAAGCCGGCGGCTTCGAGACGGACGAGAAGAACGGTGTTCTCAACGTTCTCTTCGAAGATGGCGCCGCCAAGTTTGTCTTCACGCCTAACACCCCGGTTCGGCAGGTGTGGATCTCCGCACTCTCCACCTCCTACAAACTGGACTGGGACGAAACAGTGCACGCGTTCACCCTGTCCAAGACAGGCGAAGACCTGCGCACTCTCACCGAACGCCTGCTCCGCGAGCAACTGGACGATCCCGCCATCACCCTCACCTAGCTCCTCAGAACATCTCCCAGAAACGAACGTCCTCGATGCCCCTCTTGTCCGTCGCGATCGTCACCTTCAACGAAGAAGAGAACCTCGCTCGTACCCTCGCCAGCGTCGCCTGGGCCGACCAGATCCTCGTAGTAGACTCCGGCTCTACCGATCGCACCATCGCAATCGCACGCACCTTCAACGCCACCGTCATTGAGCGCTCCTGGCCCGGCTTCGCCGCACAGAAGAACTTCGCCCTCTCTCAATGCACTGGCGATTGGGTCCTCTCCCTGGACGCCGACGAAGAGCTCTCCCCCGAGCTACAGCAGCAGATTCGCCAGACCCTCTTCTCGCAGCCCACCGTCGACGCCTTCTTCCTCAAGCGTCGCAATCTTTTTCTTGGCCGTTGGATCAAGCATGGCGGCTTCTACCCCGATCCCAAGCTCCGCCTCTTCCGCCGCACCCTTCCCACCCCGCCTCAATTCGAAGCCCGTCTCGTCCACGAGACCATCCAATTCACCGGCCCCACTGCAACTCTCGACGGCGACATCCTCCACCACGCCTACCCCACGCTCTCGTCCTACATCGAGCACATGGATCGCTACAGTTCACTCGGTGCCCAACTTCTCGTCGACAAAGGCCGCACCTGCGCCGACATCTTCACCTTCTTCGCGCGCATCGTGATCTTCCCATTCTTCGGCTTCAAGTGGAACTACATCGTCCGCCTCGGCTTCCTCGACGGCCGCGAAGGCTTCCTCCTGAACCTCTACCACGCCGCGTATGCTAGCTGGAAGTACGCCAAGGCCTGGGAACTCGCCCACAAACCCCGAGCCTGAACCATCCGCCTCAGTCCTTCTTCAACCGATGCATTACCGCAGCGAACCGCTCCGCATACTTCGCCGGCATCTCGCGTCGCTTCATATCCCGCCCCACCACAAAGTGCACAGTCTCGCCCTCGCACAGCACCATGTCGTCGGCCGGCCGCACCACCACATACCGAAAGCGCACAATCGGCCCGCGCAGACCCACCAGCGACGTCCTTACAATCAGCTCATCGTCATAACGCGCCGGCGCTTTATACCGTGCCGTCGCCTCGGCGACCGCAATCAACGCATCGTCCTCCTGCTCCATATCTTTGTAATCCATCCCCAGTTGCCGAATGAACTCCACCCGCCCTACCTCGAACCACACTAGGTAGTTCGCGTGATACACCACGCCCATCTGGTCGGTCTCGGCATACCGCACGCGCACTCGAGCCTCAGCATAGCCCTGCTCGATCACCTTCTCCATATCGCTCATTCCTTCAGTCTAGAAGAAGCTACCGGCAGGCCCTTCGAATATCGTCGTCGTGCTACCGCTGGGCTACTGCATCGCAACCCCAAAGCGTTTCTCCATCTCCGCGCTCATCGCGACCAAATGGTCCAGCGGCTCAAGCTCCGGCAGCTCCGCGCCCAGATCCTTTAGCGTAGCCAGCAGTGTCTCAGTCGCCAGGTTCCCCACCATCACATCCTGCGCGTGCGGATAGGCTCCGAAGCCGCCAATGGTCGCATCGAACCGTCTGCACCCAGCCTCATACGCCGCCCGCACCTTCGCCGCAGCATCTTCAGGCCGCGCTCGCAGATGCACTCCCACCTCCAGCCCGTCATGCACATCCATCACAAGTCGTACCACGTCCCTCACCAGGTCCGCCGACGCAATCCCGGATGTATCCGACAGCGACACCTGCGCTACTCCCGAATCCACCAGCAGATCCACCGCGCTCACCACCTCGTCGATATCCCACAGGTCTCCAAACGGATTCCCGAACGCCATCGCGACATACGCAACCATATCCTGGCCGCCCTTGTAAGCAATCTCTCCAATCTGTTCCAGCTCATCCAGCGCTTCTTCCGGCGTCTGCCGCTGATTGAGCTCCAGAAATTGCGGCGAAATCGAATATGGAAACGCCAGCGTCGTCAGCCGACCGCTCTTCACCGCACGTTCCGCGCCCTTCACATTCGCCACCAACCCAATCATCTCGATCTCTTCAGCCGCGTCCAGATACTCCAACACCAGCTCCGAATCCGCCATTTGCGGCACAAACTCCTTCGACACAAATCCCACTGCATCGAGATGCGTAAATCCCGCAGCAATCAAAGCGCGAAGATACTCCGCCTTCACCTCAGGCTTCATCACCTTCGGCAGAGCCTGCCATGCCTCCCGCGGAGATTCGATAATCTTTACCAAGCCGTAGACCTGTCCTTC
>Ga0302308_10000335_pt1 | contig 41630 bp, 36 predicted proteins | sample III_Palsa_E3_3_FD_200531 | JGI IMG/M metagenome (GOLD analysis project Ga0302308, IMG submission 200531) | Peat permafrost microbial communities from Stordalen Mire near Abisko, Sweden - III_Palsa_E3_3 | ecosystem: Environmental > Terrestrial > Soil > Palsa > Peat permafrost | place: Sweden...
CGAAGAACTCGCACGGTGATTTCAACGGCCCGATGCGCCTGCGCGAAGCCCTCGCAGAGTCGCGCAACCTGGTGTCGATCCGCCTGCTGCGCCAGGTCGGCATCGATTACGCCATGAACTATGTGACCCGCTTCGGCTTCGAGAAGGACTCCCTGCCCAACAACCTGACGATGGCGTTGGGCACGATGCAGGTCGCACCGATCGATCTCGCCGCCGCCTACGCGACCTTTGCGAATGGCGGCTTCCGGGTCTCCCCGTACTACATCGACCGCATCGAGGACGTGTCCGGCAATGTCGTGTGGCAGGCCAACCCGCCCATCGCCTGCCGTGAGTGCGAGCAGACGGCGGACCTGAGCACCGTGCCACTCAAGGACGCCTCCGCTGCGACGCTCGCTGCCGCCGATGCCATCCGCGGCGGTGTGGGACCGCTGACGGCCCAGCAGCTCGCACCGCGGGTCATCAGTCCGCAGAACGACTACATCATCACCGACATGATGGCCGACGTGATCCGCCTTCCCCGCGGCACCGGGCACCGCGCCATTGTCCTCGGCCGCAACGACCTGGCCGGCAAGACCGGCACCACCGATGATTCCCGCGACGCCTGGTTCAACGGTTTCAACACCCGGCTCGTGACGACGGTGTGGGTGGGTTTCGACCAGGAGCGCTCGCTCGGTGAATCCGAAGAAGGCGCCCGCACGGCGCTGCCGATCTGGATCCGCTACATGCGCGAGGCCCTCAAGAGCGTGCCGCAGCAGAAGCTGCCCATGCCCGATGGCCTGGTGCAGCTGCGGGTCTCGCCGGAGACCGGCACGCTGGTGAGCGCGGAAAATCCCGACGGCATGCTGGAGACCTTCATGGTCAATCACCTCCCGGGCACCGGCACGCCGGCGAACGGCCAGGCGCAGCCGGCCGCGGAGCAGACCGCGGGCGGCGAATCCCTGTTCTGAGAGTCTGAGCGTTTGATTTTCCGGCGCACCGGCCAGATGATTGGGACATGCCAAAACGATTGAGCGTTCGCGGTGAACACCTGCGGCGCGCGCTCGCCCAGGAAGCCGCGCGGATCATGGCCGAGCACGGAATCCGTGATTTCCTGATCGCCAAGCGCAAGGCCGCCGAGCGCTTCGGGGTGACCGACGGGGCGGTGCTGCCCCGGAACACGGAAATCGAAATGGCGCTGGTGGACTACCAGCGCCTCTTCGGCGGTGACTCTCACACCGAATCCCTGCATGCCCAGCGCCGCGCGGCGCTGCGTGCCATGCGCCAGCTGTCAGGTTTCGCGCCGCGGCTGGTCGGTGCCGTTCTCAGTGGCACGGCAACCGAACACTCGGACGTACAGCTGCACCTGTTCGCGGAGCGCCCCGAAGCGGTCACGATATGGCTGATCGACCAGGGCATCCGTCACGAAGTCACCGCGCGCCGCGTCAAGATGAACGCCGAACGGGTGCTGGAGTACCCCGGCGTGCGCTTCGCGGTGGATGACCAGGCGATCGAGGCCACCGTCTTCCCGACCGATGGGATCCGGCAGGCGCCGGTCAGTCCGGTGGATGGCAAGCCGATGCGGCGGGCCGACCTGGCGGATCTGGAGGCGCTGCTCGCCGCCCCCTGAACGGCCCCGCGTACCGACTCTTCAGCGCGTGCCGATGGCCGCGTAATCGCGCGGCGGGGAGCCGGTGTACAGCTGCCGCGGGCGACCGATGCGCATGTTGGGGTCGGCGATCATTTCCTGCCAGTGCGCGACCCAGCCCACGGTGCGCGCGATCGCGAACATGACCGTGAACATGGAGCGCGGGATCCCCAGGGCGCTGTAGATCATGCCCGAATAGAAATCGACGTTCGGATACAGCTTGCGCGAGACGAAGTACTCATCCTTCAGCGCCACCTCTTCCAGGCGCAGCGCCAGCTCGAACAACGGATTGTCCGGGCTGCCGAGCTTTGCGAGCACCTTGTGGCACATCTCGCGGATGATCTTGGCGCGCGGATCGAAGTTCTTGTAGACGCGATGACCGAAGCCCATCAGCCGGAAATGGCTGGATTTATCCTTTGCCATCGCCAGGTACTTGGGAATGTTGTCCACCGTGCCGATCTGCTCGAGCATCGCCAGCACCGCCTCGTTGGCGCCGCCGTGGGCCGGACCCCACAGTGCCGAGACACCGGCGGAAATCGCCGCGTAGGGATTGGCACCGGTGCTGCCGGCCAGGCGCACCGTCGAGGTGCTCGCATTCTGCTCGTGATCCGCGTGCAGGATGAACAGCAGGTCGAGCGCCTGTGCCGCAACCGGATCCACTTCGTAGGGCTCACAGGGCACGGCGAAGAACATGTGCAGCAGGTTGCTGGTGTAGTCCAGGTCGTTGCGCGGATAGATGAACGGCTGACCCACGGAGTGCTTGTGAGCCGCGGCCGCGATGGTCGGGATCTTGGCGACGATGCGATGCGCGAAGATCTCCCGATGGCGCGGGTTATGGATGTCCATCGTGTCGTGATAGAACGCCGACAGCGACGCCACGACCGCCGATACCATGGCCATCGGGTGGGCGTTGTGGTGGAAGCCATTGAAGAAGCGCAGCAGCGTCTCGTTGATCATCGTGTGATGCCGGATGCTGAGCGTGAACTCATCCAGCTGGCTCTTGGTCGGCAGTTCGCCATACAGCAGCAGGTAGCTCACCTCGGTGAAGGTGCTCTGCGCCGCCAGCTGTTCAACCGGATAGCCACGATGCAGCAGCACCCCGGCGTCACCGTCGATGTAGGTGATCTTGCTTTCGCAGGCCGCGGTCAGCCCGTAACCCGGGTCAAAGGTAAAGGCGCCGAACTCCTTGTTCAGGGGCACGACATCCACGACGCTCGGGCCCACGGTGCCCGGACGGACCGTCAGTTCAGCCTTTTTGCCACTGGCGCGGTCGACGAGCTCGAGCTTGCTCTCTTTCATTTATCGCGGCTTCCTGGAAGGCAGGCGCGGGGGATTCGCGCATGCGAACGGTCAGCGTTACACGGTCCGCCGACGGAATCAAGGCAGCGAGAATTAAATTCCGAACAGGTACGCGCATGCCATCCCGCTTAAGGGGAGGCGCCCGGATCAGACCTGGTGGGTCGATCCGGGCAGACCTGAAGCAGGATCAGCGGGCGGGGGCAGTGACGCCGTATTTCTTGCGGAACTTGTCCACGCGACCGGCAGTATCGACCATCTTCTGCTTACCCGTGTAGAACGGATGGCAGGCCGAGCACACTTCCACCTGGAGGTCATGGCCCAGCGTCGAACCGGTCTTGAAGGTGTTGCCGCAAGTACAGCTGACGTTGATCATCTTGTACTCGGGATGAGTGGCTTCTTTCATAATTGACTCCCGGGTTGAGCGGGCATGGGCAAAAGGGCGCGCGAGTTTAGCGGCGAATCCATCCGCGCTCAAGGCCCGGATGGGGTCGCCCCCGACTTTCAGGGAACTTTCCACCGCCCATGCGTCGTGGGGCATTCCTGAATGCCGATTCTGGTGTTCCTGTGGTGCAGTGCAGGGCGATTCCTTATCCACAGAGCCTGTGGATAATTCTGTGGACTGTCGGATCTGCGGAGGCTCGATATTCGGGCGATATTGCACATTTATGACCTTGATCAAAGAATGACCAGTATGTTTCAGCCTTATCTTTCAATGGCTTACGGACATCATATCGAGCAGATTGGGTGATATTGCACGTAATCCGCTCATTTACCAATGTGCCCTGCCAACCCTGTGTATAACGGCTGCCGCGACCGCCTCCAGACACTTACGCTCTTGACAGTGCCGGATCAGCGACGCCTGCCGAGTCCGGAAGAAACTCCAGCAACAGATCGTTCAGGAACCGCAGTCCCCGGGGGGAGGGGCGCCACCGGCCATCGACCACCTGCAGCAGGCCACGCGCCTGCTGGGTTACCAAGGTGGGGGCCACCACCTCGAACCTCAAGCCCGTGCGCGATTCGAATAAAGCGGCGTCAAAGCCTCCGGTGAGGCGCAGCGCGTTCATCATGAATTCAAACGGCAGCTCACCCGGCGCCACCGTGCGGGTCGTCAGCGGCGTTCCGGCCTGGTAGCGGCGCGGCTCGCGGGTCTGCGTGGTGCGGGCGATGGTGCCGGCGGCCGCGTCCGTGAGCTTGCCGTGGGCGCCGGCGCCCACCCCCAGGTAATCACCGAAGGTCCAGTAGTTGAGATTGTGGCGGCACTGCCGGCCGGCGCGGGCATAAGCCGACACTTCGTAGTGGCCGAATCCCGCATCGCCGAGCTCCTCGGCGCAGGCCTCGAGCATTGCCTCGACACTGTCCTCGCTCGGCAGCGGCGGCGGCTGCGCACCGAAGACCGTGCCGGGCTCCATGGTGAGGTGATAGTGGGAGAGATGGCCGGGCCCCAGGCCCAGGGCCTGGCGCATATCGGCGCGTGCGCCCGCGACATCCTGCTCCGGCAGCCCGTACATCAGATCCAGATTGAAATTGCTGAGGCCGGCGGCGTGCAGCTCATCGGCGGCGCGCACGGTATCCGCCGCGCCATGAATCCGGCCGAGTACCGCAAGCTGGCGGGCGCCGAAACTCTGTGCCCCCAGGGAGACGCGGTTCACGCCGACGGCCGCGTATTCGGCAAAGCGGCCACGCTCGATCGTGCCCGGGTTGGCCTCGAGCGTGATTTCGATATCCGGCTCGAAGCCCAAGAGTGTGCGGGCCTCCGTAAGAATCCGTCCGATCGCGGCGGGTGAAAACAGGCTGGGCGTGCCCCCGCCCATGAAGATTGTCGTGAGCCGGCGACCCGCAAGCTGTGGTGCGCGCGCCTGCTCGCGCAGGTCACGCGTCAGCGCTTCCAGATAGGCGGTTTCCGGCAGCTGCCCCGTGAGCGTGTACGAATTGAAATCGCAGTAGGGACATTTGCGCACGCACCAGGGAAAGTGCAGGTACAGCGACAGCGGCGGGGCTCCGAGGCTCATGGCAGCGCGGCCAGCAGCGCGCGCAGCGCCTGCGCGCGGTGACTGATGCGATTCTTCTCTTGCGCCGGCAGTTCGGCGACGGCCAGTGCGAGGCCAGCGGGCTGGAATATGGGGTCGTAGCCGAAACCGCCGGTGCCGCGCGGCGCGCTCAGGATGTGTCCTTCCCACACCCCGCTCGCCACCACCGGCGCCGGGTCCGCCGGCTGGCGCAGGAAGACCAGCACGCAGCGATAGCGCGCACCGCGCCGCGGCTCCGGCACGTCGGCCAGTTCCCGCAGCAGCAGCGCCAGATTGTCGGCATCACTCGCGCCTTCGCCGGCGTAGCGCGCCGACCAGACGCCGGGCCGCCCGCCCAGCGCGTCCACTTCGATGCCCGAATCATCGGCAAGTGCCGCAAGGCCGGTCGCACCGGCGGCGTGGCGTGCCTTGAGCAGCGCGTTGTCGAGGAACGTGGCACCGGTTTCCGCAGGCGTCGTGAGGCCGAAGGCGGTCTGCGGGATGACCTCGATGTCGCGCGCGGCCAGCAGCTGCGCGAACTCGCGCACCTTGCCGGCATTGCCGCTGGCGAGCACGGCCTTCACGCGCGCTTCAGCCCCGCGCCGCGACAGCCTGCGACTGCAGCGCAAAGATCTTAGTCAGGCCGCCGCTCGCCAGGTCCAGCAGCGCATCCAGTTCGTGGCGGCGGAAGGCGTGGCCCTCGGCCGTGCCCTGCAACTCGACGAAGGCCCCGCCGCTGTTCATGACGACGTTCATGTCGGTCTCGGCCTGCGAGTCCTCGGCATAGTCCAGATCCAGTACCGGCACGCCGTTGCAGATGCCGACCGAGATGGCGGCGATCTGGCCGTGCAGGGGATTGTGGGTGAGTGCGCCCCGGCGCTGCAATGCCGCGCAGGCCTGCGCCAGCGCGACGTAGCTGCCGCAGATCGCGGCCGTACGCGTGCCGCCGTCGGCCTGCAGCACATCGCAGTCGAGCGTGATCGTGCGTTCACCGAGGGACTTCAGGTCCACCACGGCGCGCAGCGAGCGGCCGATGAGCCGCTGGATTTCCTGGGTGCGCCCGCTTTGCTTGCCGCGCGCGGCCTCGCGGGCCTGGCGGGTGTGCGTCGAGCGCGGCAGCATGCCGTACTCCGCGGTCACCCAGCCCTGGCCCTTGCCCCGCAGGAACGGCGGGATGGTCTCCTCGACGCTGGCCGTGCACAGCACGTGCGTGTCACCGCACCGTACCAGCACCGAGCCTTCGGCGTGCCGGGTGAAGCCACTTTCGAAACTGATGGGCCGCAGTTCGTCCGAGGCCCGTCCGCTGGGTCGCGGCGCGCTCACTGGCTGCGCCAGCGCAGCACGGCGCCCGAGGTGTTGTCGCTGTTGGGGCCCGCCGCGCCGACGGCCGTGCGGCACAGCGCCGCGAGCTGATCGCGCACGGCGATCCCGTTCATCGTCAGGGCCGTCGCAATCTCGGAATCGCGCAGGCCGCCCCACACCCCATCGGTGCACACGAACAGCACGTCATCACGCAGCAGCATCCGCCGGGTGCCGAGGGTCATGTCCGGCAGCACCGGGTCGCCGCCGAGGCAGCATTCCACATAATTGCGCATGGGGTGATTGTGCGCCTGGTCGGGCGTGATCAGGCCCTCGCGCACCAGCAGTTCCACGTGGCTGTGGTCGCGGGTGCGGGCCGCCACGGCGCCATGGCGCAGCAGGTAAATGCGGCTGTCGCCCACATGCGCCCAATACGCCGAGCCCTGCTGCACCAGGCACACGGCGCAGGTGGCGCGCGGCCGGTGTTCCATCGGCAGGTGCAGGCCGATGCGCACGACCTCTTCGTGGGCCCTGCCCAGCGTCAGATGCAGGAAACCCAGCGGATCAAATAGCGGTTGGGGGGTGTGCCAGAAAGCCTCCAGTAGCGTTTTCAGCGTCACTTCGGCGGCCCGCGCACCTTCAGCGTGGCCACCCATGCCGTCAACGACGACCAGCAATGCGGCGTGTTCGGCAACGGCCACCGCAACCCGATCCTGGTTCTCTTCCCGGCCGCCGAGAAGACTTAAATCCGCGTATTCAACCTGCAAGGAGTTTTCTGTCTGTCTGGTACACTGCGGCGAATCTTATATCACGCGGATCGTCGGGGACATCAGACGCGGTCGCGCGGCCCCGTAAGACGGCACACCGGCTCAGAATCCAGGACGAACATGATTGCCAGCATGACCGGTTTCGCGCGACGCGAAACTTCCGGCCCCTGGGGCTCTCTCATCTGCGAATTGCGCAGTGTCAACCACCGGTTCCTGGAGTCGAGCCTGCGACTGCCCGAGGAACTGCGCAGCCTGGACCCGGAGATCCGCCAGCAGTTCGGCAAGGGACTGAAACGCGGCAAGATCGACTGCACGATCACCTATCGGCGTACCGATACCGCCGCCCGCGCGCTGGATCTGGATCGCGATGTCCTGGAGCAGCTGCTGGGCAGGGTCCGGGAAGTCACCGCGCTCGCAGGCGCCACCCCCGTCAGCCTCGATGCGCTGGAGGCGCTGCGCTGGCCGGGCGTCATCCGCGATACCGATACCGGCACCGAGGATCTGCTGGTGGCGGCGCGGGCACTGGCCAGCGCCACCGTGGAGGACCTCGCCCTGGCGCGTTCCCGCGAAGGCGCGCGTCTCGGGGACCTCATCGAGCAGCGCTGCGCGGGCCTCGTCACGCTGGTCGCGCAGGTGCGCACGCGGCTGCCCGAAGTGCGTGCCCGCATCCGCGCCCGACTCGATGAACGTTTGGCGGAGCTCAAGGCCGAAGTGGACCAGGAGCGGCTGGAACAGGAACTGGCGCTGCTGCTGCAGCGGTTGGATGTCGATGAGGAGCTGGACCGGCTCGGCGCCCACATCGAGGAGATCCGCCGCATCATTGCCGGCAGCGAACCGGCCGGGCGTCGCCTGGATTTCCTGATGCAGGAACTGAATCGCGAGGCCAACACCCTGTCATCGAAGTCACAGGATCTGGAAACCACGCGCGCCGGCGTCGACATGAAGGTACTGATCGAGCAGCTGCGCGAGCAGGTGCAAAATATCGAGTGACGTCCAGGGCGCAGGCGTCTTTAGAGACTTCCCACCCGTGATCAGACATTCCAATTGGGAAGCATTGGGCGTTCTCTGGCACCGAAACACCAGATCGCGTTTGTTAAGCCTGCTCGTATGTATTTTCTGCGTCGCTGCGTCTTCATCACTCCATGCGCAACATGCCAGCGATGACCCTGTAGCAGCCGCCGATGATGCCTTCGGTCTTACGATGGGACTCGAAAGTATCGGGATGTACGGACCACAGGGCGTGCGTGGCTTCAATCCGCAGGTGGCGGGGAACGTTCGCATCGACGGGCTTTATTTTGATCAACAAGGCTACCTGTCGAACCGGGTCGTCGACGGGTCCACGATCCGTGTCGGCGTAAGCGAGTCGGCTTACCCATTCCCTGCGCCGACAGGGATCGTGGACTATTCGCTGCGCAGTGCGGAAGGCGCGACGCCGAGCGCGAGCGTTGTCGTGAGTGCGGGGCCTTTTGACGCTGGCGGCGTCAGCGTGGATGGCATGATCCCGCTGACCCCGGAATTGCGGCTGCCGATCGGAGTGGGCTACCAGGAGGAATCCCAGAGCTACGCAGGCTCGTTTCCCGGCTATACCGCGCGCAATATCAGCCTTGGCGCGACCCCGCAATGGAAGCCCAATGATCGCATCACCATACGATTGATCGCGGAACATTCGGGGACGACGCGCGCGGATAATATGCCGATCCTCTTTACCGCCGGGGACTATGAGCCGCCCTATCTCCCGCGGCGCTATCTGGGGCAGCATTGGGCAAAGAGCGACACTTCAGCTGACAACTACGGTGGCCTGCTAAAGGCTCGCCTCACTACCCACTGGTCTCTTGCGGCCGGAATATTTCGATCCATCTACAATAGCCCCGTCAGCTACACGGATCTTTATCTCAATGCACAGGCTGATGGCTCCGCTGACCGCTCGATCGTCGCTTATCCCGATCAATCCATAGCGTCCACCTCCGGTGAAGTGCGGTTGACCGGCCAGTTCCTGGCGGGATCCTGGAGCAATACTTTCTTCCTGATGACGCGTGGCCGCGATACATCAAGCAAATATGGCGGTGAGGATGAGAGCGACCTGGGACAGACGTCAGTCGGTGCGACCACCCAGTTCCCCGAGCCTCAGTTCCGTTTCACACAGCAGACTCTCGATACCACAAAGCTGTACAGCACTGGAGTGGCCTACAAGCTGGGTTGGAACAAGCGCATGGATCTGGCGCTGGGCGTGCAACAGGAATTCTACAAGGCCGTCGAAACGGTTCCGCAATTCCCCATACAGCGGCGTTCAGACGATCCACTCCGGGCATACCTCTCCGGTGCCGAGTATCTGACGCCCAAACTGACCGCCTACGAAGGCTATACACAAGGACTTGAAGACTCGGGCGTAGCGCCAGGAACCGCAGCAAACCCCAACGCAATATTGCCGGCCACTCGTACCTGGCAAGCCGATGCCGGCCTGCGTTATCTGCTCACTTCAAAAGTGAAAGTGATTGTGGGCGTGTTTGAGATTCACAAACCCTATTTCAATTTGGATGAGGATAACGTCGATCGGCAGCTCGGCACGCAGCGCGCCCAGGGCGTCGAAGTGTCGTTGTCCGGCGAGCCGCTCCCGCACCTGCACATAACGGCCGGCGTGCTCCTGGGAAGCGTTTCTATTTCCGGCTTTGATCTGGCTGCGCAGGGAATCGGTCGTGACGCTTTCGGGCAACCCCGCAGCCAAGGTTCAATGAACGCCAACTACTCGATCCCGTTCTGGCCCGCGGTCTCGGTGGATGCCACGTTCCAACATTACGGTGCCGCACCCGCAAGCGTAAACGACGCGGTGATAGGTCCTGCCATAGACACCGCATCAGTTGGCGCGCGCTATCGCCTGGCGGTCATGGGTGCATCTGCAACGTTGCGCGTTTTAGTACAAAACGTTACCAACAAGTACGTAGAGGCGACTGGCTTTACCCCTGGGTGGTTTGCGGTTCCTCCGCGCAGTATCTTCGCGTATCTGACAGTGGACGTAGGAGGTCGCCGCTAGGAAGCCTGGCCCAGGTGGACACAACTCCGCACTCTTGCGCCGTACCTCAACCTTGACGAAAAGCACCCAAAAAGATAGCGTAATCGCATCATGTCAGTGACCCCACGCAATCCACAACAAGTCCGCCATTTCCCGGCGGTCATTGCGCGCGGTCATTCAGGAAATCGGGCTTAACAGCCCACGCCTTTTCAGAGTAACCCCGTCAATCCCCGCCACCGGCGGGGTTCACGTTGAGCTTCGTCGGCACAATGCACCGAGGAGTTCGACAATATCTTACTTCCATTCTGATGCCGAGATTGAGCACCTCGCCCGAGGGCTGATCGATCGGTCGCTTCCAAAATCCTCGTGGACGCATGCGGGTCATTTCGCCGCCGCGTTCTGGCTACTGAGAGCCCGAGGCGCGCTCGCCATGAGAGAGATGCCACCGCTCATACGTGCCTACAACGAAGCCACCGGCGTAGCGAATACCGACACGAGCGGATACCACGAGACGATAACGCTCGCTTCCCTGCGTGCGGGACACGCCTGGCTCACGGACCGACCCGGGGCGGCGCTGCACGTGGCGCTCGAGGAAATGCTCGCAACTCCCCTCGGCCGCTCCGACTGGCTTCTCACCTACTGGTCCAGGCCGGTCTTGTTTTCCGTGGCCGCGCGCAAGGCGTGGGTCGAACCGGACTTAAGTCCGCTTCCGTTTTGAGGCGTTTAATCCCAAAATGGTTGAGGCGATCAGGGGGACCACATGCGCGTGAAGGAGCAATAGTGAGGCGCAAGAATCTGATCGAGCTGATGGGGGCAATCGCCGCGACGGCTGCTCTGTGCGGGCATGCGAGCGCGGCCACGCCGCAGCACGCTGAGGCCATAGGGCAGGAGGCCGCTCGAGAGTTGGACGTCACGCGTAACGCGTGGTCGGAATGCGTCCGAGCCGCGATACCGCGGCTCGACCACCCCCCAGCTATTTCGGACGTTGTCGCGCGGGCCGCCATGGATAGCTGCTCAGACAAGTACTCGGACATGATTCGAGCCCTGTCGCGCACGTTAGTGCCAACCTGCGGTCAGGACTCGGTTTGCACGCGCGCCGCGCTGGCGACGGCCGAGCGTGAGGCCACGCGGGCCGCTGTCGACGAGGTAATGGCCGCGAGGATACGGGTCGCGGGCGCGCAAGTCCTCGAGTGTCAGTAGCCACGATACCGAGCGACATCACGGGTCAGGATCGTGCACTTGACGACCGCCGCGTGCGCGCCAATATAGAAATCCGGCAGTGCTTCCTTGCACTTTTTTCATATTTATCAATGTTATAGCGCCGCGCGATTCGGCAACGAGGCAGCCCGATGCGTCCGCAGCGCGTTCCCTGCTGGCCGCAACCGTCGCACCGGTATCGCGAGCTACCTGTCGCTTCGTTGTCGCCATGCACAAAATTCTCCGCTGGAGTTAATGTTCCCGGCGGGTTAGCCGCGGACTTGCTTTGTCAACCATTCGCGCGAGATCCTAGGCGCAGGTGCAAGGGGGGAATACCAATATGAAATATGCGGTTTGGCTCGTGCGGCTCTGGTATGCGGCCTGGATGATTCCAGCCGGTCTCGAGCACTTCACCCACATCTTCCCGCAGCCGGGGTACTACACCACTCGACCCCTGGCTCACGAGATGCTGTTTGCCCTCCTTCATAGCCATCTGTTTGACGGCGTGAAGGCCGTGGAGCTGATCACCGGGATCGCCGTCCTTCTGGGCTTCTTTACCCCCCTAATGCTTCTGGTGTGTATGCCTGTCGCATTCTGCGTGTTCTGGTGGGACGCACCGCTTTCGGCGTGGAACTTTGGCAGTGTCATGGCGGGCGGAAGGGTGCTGGCCAGCGATGTGCTCCTGTGCGTGGCTTTCATCAGCTGCTATCGCGCGATGTTCCCTTTGCGCTCGAAGCCGCAGCTCCTCGGCGCAGCGAGCACCGTGCGAACGGCCACGAGCCCGGGCATGCGGCAGCTCGTACTGGTCGCGCGCACGATTTTCGGCGCCTGGATGTTGATCAGCGGCGCCAACTACTTTTTCTTCTCGCTGTGGGCCGTGCCAATGGGCCATGAGCCGCTGTCCATGGAGCTGATGGGCGCATTTGTTCACTCGGGTTTGTTAACCGTTGCCATGTTGATCCAACTGGTCACGGGGGCGCTGCTTCTAACCGGCATCTTCACACCGGCGGCGCTGTGCGTGGTGATGCCGACTTCGACCTGTGCCCTTTACTGGGCGCTGCTCGAGCACCAGCCGCTGCCATTGCTGCTGGCGCTCCTTGCCTTTGCCCTGAACGGCCTCCTGATGCTGGCCTACCTCGATTACTACAAGGGAGCGTTGCAGCGTAGCGCCTTGTCGCTTGGCGAATCAGGGCAGGCCGCGACCTGGGATACCCTGTTCGTGCACTCCAAAGGGCGCACCCCGCGCGAGCACTTTATCGCCGCGCTGATTCCGCTCGCGATCGTGGTCTGGTGGTACGTGCGTGCGAGTCCGAGCGTGTACCCTCAGTGGAGTCTCTTGGTACTGCTGTTTCCCGCCATCGTCCTACATGCCCGGAGACTGCACGATATGGGGCACAGCGGATGGCTGCTGCTCGTCCCAGCCGTCCTGACGGTTGCCGCCATGGCGATCTGGGATCATCGGCTCGACTTGGGCGCTCAGCTCAACTTTACCGTGCCACTTGCCGCGCTCATCGTCTTCGTCGGATTTGCCCTCTGGGGTTGCACTGGCAAGGGAAAAGCGGAAGCCAATGCATTCGGGCCGCCGGCAATGGCGTAGTCCGGACTGATCCCGGCATACCCCGCCTCAAGCTGGTGCCGGACGGCCAGGAGCTCGGCCCAGCTGCGGATGCTTGGGACGGCGCGCCTTTGCGCCAGCCGCCCCCGCAGTCAGACGCCGTATCCGCGACCGATTTATTCGTTCGGGTAGACTTCCCGACCTGGCGCGGACCCGCAACCACCTTATGGCGGCGCACATATCCGGATTTTCCGTGCAGAATCATCAATTTGTATACACGCGCGGGCGTCGGGTGAGTCGTGGTGAGCTATACCGTAGAACAGCATGTTGGCCTGAAGCGCGTCGCAGAGATCGCGGCCTCTCCGGATGGAACCTGGCTTGCCGTCGCGGCGCAACGTCTCGACCGCGATGGCGCCAAATATGTCAGTGACCTGTGGCGCGTGCCCACTGACGGCAGTGCGGCGATCCAGCTGACGCGCGGGGACAGCAAGGATCATTCGCCGTGCTTTCGGCACGATGGTGCGCTCGCATTTCTTTCGAATCGCACGCCGAATGAGGTCAAGCCGGACGAGGACGCCGCGGAGCGCATGCAGGTGTGGCTGCTGCCGGCGCACGGCGGTGAGCCGCGCCAGCTCACGGATGAGCCGCTGGGCGTCGCGGCTTTTCGTTGCGCGAAACGTGCCGCGCGCCTGGCGCTGCTGGCGCCGGTACTGGCGGGCGTCGAACTCGCCCAGCAGCGCGAAACCGCGACCAAACGCCGCAAGAGCGGCCCGAGTGCCCGTCGGTTCCGCACTCAGCCGGTGCGCCACTGGGATGCGTGGCTGCATCAGAATCCGGATCTGCCGTGCCTGCATCTGCTCGTCTGCGACGCCGAAGGCGGCGGCCGCGTTGATCTGACGCCAAACGCGCGCAGTGAATTCGCGGTGGATCCGGCACTGGATATTGCAGCCGACGGCGGCCACGTCGTCGCAACCCAGTCCAGTTTGGGTGCGGACCGGGAGCTGGATTCCGCGCTGCTCGTGATCGAGGTCGAGTCCGGCGCGAGCCGAGTGCTCGCGGGCGGCAGCTGCAGCAACTGCGAGGCACCCGCGTTCTCACCCGACGGTGCGCAGATTGCGGTGCTGCGGGCGCAGCGCAGTGCCGCCTTCGCCGTGCGGCCACGAATGACGTTGCTCGACGTGCGCAGCGGCGGCCTGCGTGAACTCGGTGAGACATGGGATCGCTGGCCGGGCGCGCCCCAGTGGAGCGCGGATGGCAGCCGGCTGTACTTCTGCAGCGACGACGCCGGTGCAATTCCGGCATTCGCGATGGACACCGCGACGGGCAGCGTGACGAGGCTGTCCGCCGAGGGCCAGTTCGATCACCTGCAGGTCTTGGCTGACGGTCGCGTTGCGGCGATCCGCTCGAGCCTGCTCGGCGCCCCCGAGTGCACCATTCTTGATCCTGCGATATCCGGCGGCACGCCCCGCGCATTGGCGGCCCTGTCCGGTTTCGACGGTGCGCAGGCGTGGGCGCAGGTCGAGGAGTTCAGCGTTCGCTCCACCGACGGCACGCCGATCCAGTGCCTTCTGGTACGGCCGCGGCACCCGCCGACCGGTGCGGACCAGCTGCCCCTGCTGTTGTGGATCCATGGCGGTCCGATCGGCGCCAATCACGATGGCTGGCACTGGCGCTGGAATCCGCTGCTGCTGGTCGCACACGGCTACGCGGTCGCCCTTCCCAATCCGCGCGGCTCAACCGGCTTCGGGCAGGAGTTCATCCAGGGGATCTGGGGCAACCTCTGGGGTGATCAGTGCTTCAAGGATCTGATGTGTGTCACCGACGCATTGTGCGCGCGGCCCGATATCGACCCGGAACGCATCATGGCGATGGGGGGTTCCTTCGGTGGTTACATGACCAACTGGATCGGCACGCAGACGACGCGCTTCAAGTGCCTGATCACGCACGCGAGCATCGCCACGATGGCCCAGTTCACGGGCACCACCGACCATCCTGGCTGGTGGTACCTCGAGATGGGCGGGGAGAACCCCTACGCCGACATGGAGCGCTTTGACCGGTACGCCCCGATCCGGTACGTGGGCAACTGGAAGACCCCGGTGCTGATCATTCACGGCGAGCGCGACTACCGCTGTCCCATCAATGAAGGGCTCAACCTGTTCGAAGCCCTCCAGTACCACGCCGTGCCCAGCGAACTGCTGATATTCCCGGACGAGAGTCACTGGATACTCAAACCCCGCAACGTGGTGGCGTGGTATGAAGCGGTCAGTGAGTTCATCGGCCGGTATCTGCGCGAGAGCTAGAAGGTGCGCTTGAAGGTGATGCCCCACTCCAGCGGCGGCGCCACATTGCCCTCTTCGCGCCCGAAGAATGCTCGCCACGCATTGGCTCAAAGTAATGGTGCCGCGGATGAAGATTTCACGTCCGGTGGTGCGGGAGTTCATTGAATTCCTGAAGCTTCGGCTGCAGTCTTTCGGAGAGTCGCCGGGTTCCGATGAGCGCCTTGCTGGGTGATACGCCGCAGCGCGACTACGCGCGCAAGCTCTCGCTGTTCAACCGCTTCGCGGCGGCGGAGCTGCAGACGGCCGTGGCGCGGCTGGCCCTTGCACCGGGAATGCGGCTGCTGGATGCCGGCTGCGGTTCGGGCGAAACGCTCAAGTTGTTGGCGGCGGCGGTGGGTCCGGACGGACTCGTCGCCGGCATCGATCTGGCAGCCGCGCACACCACGGCGGCAAGGGCCGCCAATGCGCCGGCGACTCTCATCGTGCAGGGCAACCTGGTGCGGCCACCCTTCGCCGCTGGCCGGTTCGATCTCATCTGGTGTGCGAACACGTTGAACCACCTGCAGGATCCTGGCGCAACCCTCGCGCAGTTTCGCGTCCTGCTGAAGGCCGGCGGGCGGGTCGCCTTGGCGCAAAGCTCGATGCTGCCCGACATGTACTTCGCCTGGGACGAGCGCCTCGAGCGGGCGGTCACCGCGGCCGTCCGGCGCTACTACCGGGAGCGCTACGGCCTGAACGAGGAGGCGACCACGGGCATCCGCGCCCTGGTCGGACTGGTACGCACCGCGGGCTTCGCCACCGTGCGCGCCGACACCATCGCCATCGAGCGCGTGGCCCCCCTGGGCAACGTCGATGTCGACTACCTGTTCGAGGCCATCTTCAGCGGCACCTGGGGAGAGCGCCTTGCTCCTTATCTGTCGAGCGCCGATTACACACACCTGCGGAAGCTGTGCGATCCGGATGCCCCGGAATTCGCCCTGCGGCGCCCCGACTTTCACTTTCTGCAGACCCTGACCGTGGTGACCGGCAGCCTTTGAACCCCCGGGCGGCCCCGTGGAACCTACGGGGGTGTGTACTTTGCTCCTGACGCATGGCTATTTCCTTTTCGAAGACGAAAAGGAGCTGCAGATCATGCGGCCGTACCCGACTCTCGGGCTCCTGTACCTGTCGGCCTACCTGCGGCGGGCAGGATTCGCGGTCGATATCTTCGATTCGACCTTCGCCGAGCGCGGCAAACTCTTCGAGCGCCTGGCTGCCGAGCGCGGCGTGCTCGGCATCTATACCAACCTCATGACCCGCCGGCCGGTGCTGGACATCATCGCGGTCGCCAAGCGCCATGGCTGGACCGTCGTCCTGGGTGGCCCGGAGGCCGCCAACTATCCGCGCGAATACCTGGCCCACGGCGCAGATGTGATCGTGACGGGTGAAGGTGAGACGACGCTCGAGGAACTGCTGCCGGCGCTCGCGGCGCGCGGACCGCACCGTCTGCATGGCGTGACCGGCTGCACCTTCCGCGACGAGCACGGCACCGTGGTCACGAATGCCGAGCGCCTCAAGATTGCGGACCTGGACTGCCTGCCCTGGCCGGACCGCGACCGCATCGATCAGGCCCGTTATGTCAATGTCTGGCGCGAGAAGCACGGCATGGGCAGCGTCAACATGATCACCGCGCGCGGCTGCCCGTATCGCTGCAACTGGTGCTCGCATGCGGTGTACGGCTACTCCCATCGGCGGCGCAGTTTCCTCGATTGTGCCGCGGAGCTCGAACACATCATGACGACCTGGCGCCCGGACCAGGTGTGGTATGCGGATGATGTCTTCACGATCAGTCATCCGTGGCTGTTCGGCTACGCGCAGGAACTGAAGCGGCGCAACCTGCGCGTGCCCTTCGAGACCATATCGCGGGCCGATCGCATGATGAAGGACGAGGTGCTCGCGACGCTGGCGGAAATGGGTTGTTACCGCATCTGGATCGGCTCGGAAAGCGGCAGCCAGCGAATCCTGGATGCGATGGAGCGCGGCGTCACCATCGAGCAGGTGGCCTGGGCAGCAAAGGCGGCGAAACGCCATGGCATTCAGGTCGGCATGTTTCTCATGTGGGGCTACAGCGGCGAGCAGCTCGAGGACATCGCCGCAACGGTTGACCTCGTGAAGCAATGCCAGCCGGACGCCTACCTGACCACCGTGGCCTATCCCATCAAGAACACCGCCTTCTTTCACAAGGCCGGGGAGTCGGTCGTGATGGCAAAGGACTGGGCCGCAGCGACCGACCGCGATTTCATGATCCAGGGCCGCCACTCCCGCGGCTACTACAAACAGGCCGACGCCTGGCTGCGCAATGAAGTCGAGGCCACGCGCATCGCCGGGCGCGATCCGCTGGCGGCGGCCCGGATGAGTTCGGCGGCCCGTGCGGCGCGCGAGTCCATGCTGGGACTCGCCGCGGAAACCGAGGTTTGAACCGGCCGTGAGCGGGCAGGCGTTCGATGCCCTCGCCGCAGCGTATGACGGGCAATTCACGCATACTCGCATCGGCATGGCCATGCGCCGGGTGGTCTGGGCGCGTTGCGCGGCGCGTTTCGGGCCGGGCCTGCGGATTCTGGAGATGAACTGCGGCACCGGGGAGGACGCCCGCTGGCTCGCGGCCCAGGGGATGCAGGTGCTGGCGACGGATATTTCGGCAGACATGGTCGAAGTCGCGCGGCGCAAGCTCGCCGGCCTGTCCGAAAACGCCGCGGTGGAATTCCGGGTACTCGCCTGGGAGCGGCTGGCATGGCTCGACGTACCGCCGTTCGATGGCATGCTGTCGAACTTCGGGGGCCTCAACTGCGTGGCCGATCTGCACGGCGCTGCGGAGGCCCTCGCCGCAGCCCTGCGACCCGGCGCGGTCGCGATCCTGTGCATCATGGGCCCGCATGTTCCCTGGGAGTGGCTGTGGTTTCTTGCCCGCGGCCGCCCCGACTCGGCGTTCCGCCGCCTGCGACGGCACTGGGAATGGGCAGGCATAGCACTGCGCTATCCCTCCATCACGACCACCGTTGCGGCCTTCGCGCCCCGCTTCCGGCTGCTGCGCGCCGGAGCGATCGGCGCGCTACTGCCGCCGCCCTACACCGAGGGCTCGCTGGGTCGCTATCCGCGTCTGCTCACCGCGCTGGAAAGACTCGAGCGCCGCCTGGAGAGCCGCTGGCCCTTGCCCCAGCTGGCGGATCACTACCTGCTCGAGCTGCAGCGCGTTTGACGAGCATCGATCATGACTGAAGGTGACTATGCCGAGCTATGCGCGGCCTGTGACCGGCTGCTGCGCAGCCCGGCAACCAGCCTGGAGCGCGTCGCCGTGCCGCTGCTCCACGTCATCAACGAGCACCCGGCGGGCTTGCGGCAGTACGAACCGGTACTGCAGCAGGCCCAACCTGAGAGCCTGCCGCTGGCACTGCGTCGTCAGTCCCGGGCGCTCGCACGCGTGGCGCGGGCGCTCATGAGCGGCGCGCGGTCGCTGCCTGCGCCTGCGACCGCGACGGTCCTGATCGTTTCGCATCTGACGAGTCCCGCCCAGCTGGCCTCCCCGGACGACTTCTACTTCGGTGCGCTGCAGCGGTTGTTGCAGGAACGCGGAGTGCGCTCGTTCCTGGTGCTCGTGGATCACCTGCGCGATGAAGCCGCACGGCGCACGTGCCAGGCCCAGCTGCGGGAAGGCACGCGGCGTCTGCTGCCGCGTCTCGTGCCGGCCGTCATCGAGGCACAGCTCTGGCGCCGTTGCCGCGAGGCTGCGCGGCGGCTGCGTCGGGAGGCCCTGGCCTGCAGCTCCGCGCCCGAACTGGCGCTCGCCGTGCTCGCAGGCCAGCACGTACTGCTGGGGACGACGGCCGCCAATCTGCGTCTGCATGCCGCGATCCGCGACCTGTGCCGGCGGCTGCGACCGGACATCATCATCACCACGCACGAAGGGGACGCCTGCGAGCGGATGATCTGGCACGCCGCGCGCGCCAGCGAGCGACCGCCGCTGTGTGTCGGCTATCAGCACACGCGGCTCACGCAACGCGCGCATGCAATCCGGCGCACCATCGGCCCGAGTCCGCAGGGCTGTGACCCGGATGTCATCCTGACACTCGGCGAGACCTCACATGCACGACTCGCGCAAAGCCCGCAATTACAGCCGGTGCAGCTGATCACCTATGGCTCACACCGCCGGGCGACGACCGCGCCGATCTTCAGCCGTGGATACCGTCCCCGAGGCTGCCTGGTGCTGCCGGATGCGGATGAAACCGAGTGCGTCATCCTCTTCGCGTTTGCCGCGGACTGCGCACGCCGTGATCCGGATCTGGAATTCGTGTTCCGACCGCATCCGGCTACGGATTTCAAATCGCTGCAGGACCGGTATGCGACGCTGCGGTCGCTGCCCACCAACGTCACGATAGGAAGCGCGAGCGCGCTTGAGGAAGAGTGCCGGCGCTCGCGCTATTGCCTGTATCGGGGATCCTCGGCCGCGCTGCATGCCGTGCTGCTGGGCCTCAAGCCCTTCTACGTCGCCCGTGCGGGCGAACTGTCGTTTGACCCGCTGTTCGAGCTGCGGGAGTGGCGCGAGACGGTGCATTCACCCCAACAGTTCCAGGAAGGCGTGCGCCGGGCCGAACAGACGCCGGACCCGTCGGCCGCATGGCGTGCCTGGCAACACTGTGATCGTGCCGTCGCGACCCTGCGGCCGGCGGCCCTCGACGAATTGCTGCGGCGGCTGCCGCGACGTTAGAGGTCAGCGCGCAGCCGCGAGCAGCTCCTGCAAGGCGGCGGCGCTGTCCTGCGGGTGCCGGCCACGGCGCAGCTCAAATCCCCCGCGCTGCTCCATGTTGGCCTCAAAGCGGCGCCACTGCGGCTGCCCCGCCGCGTAAGGTTGTGCAGCCGCGAGGCGGGTGCGTACTTCGGGACCGGAGAGTGGTCGGAGCAAAGACCTGCCGCCCGGCTTCGGTGACAGGAATACGAGGCCTGCAAGCTTCGGTGGCACAGCGGCCAGCGGATGACCCGCGCCGCGTAGGTCCATCTCGTACTTGCGCACCCCGCTGCGACGACGGATGGTGGGTGCCGCGCGAATCACACGCGCCTGCGCAGCCGACAGCCAGTGCAGCGTATCCGGACAGACGTGCAGGAAATTCGCGATACCCGTCGCCAGCAGCTCCCTGGCAGCCACGAATACCGCATCCTCGGCGACGAAATCCAGGCCACGCAACAGACAATGCAGCGCCACCGTGGACTTGCCGGCGCCGCTCGGCCCCATCAGCAGCAGGCCGCGGCCCTGCAGGCTCACGCACGCCGCGTGCAGCGGCAGCAGCTGCTGCGCACGGGCCGCCAGTGTAAACACCGCGAACTCGAGCAGCTCGTAGCGCGCGTGGTAGGGAAATTTGAACATCTCCCGGGCGATCACGACGAGCGCACCGCGCGCCTGCGGCGAGAGCGCCACGAAGCTCGCAGGTCCGGCGACCCCACCGAGAAATCCGGCACCGCCCACCAGCGTCAGATCGGGCGGTTCACGGCGCCCGCGTCCTCGGAGGCCGGCGCCGTTGAGGACCAGGCGCACATCGAAGTCCGGGGTGCGCCCTGCCAGTTTGTGGGCGGGAAGTCCCGCGTAGGCCCAGTCCACCAGGCGCAGCAGCTCGGCGCTGCGGCTCTCGAAGTGGAAGCGCCCGCCGAGCAGCTGCAGCGGCGCGCGGCCGCGCTGCGGTTCGTGTTCGGCGAACGGATCGGGAGGCGGGTCGGATCCGGCACGGGGCTGGCGTGGCCTCATGTCATCATCCCGAGCCGCGCGGCCGTGATGACCTCGGCCGGGGCCCCGGCCAGCAACGCGGCCACCTTCTGCACCACTTCTTCAGCAGCCGCGGCGTGCATGTCCGCCGAGCCGCCGGCGATGTGCGAGGTGAGAAACACATTCGGCAGACGGCGCCACGGATTTGCAGCGGCGAGCGGCTCTTCGGGAAAGGTATCCAGACAGGCGAAGATATCGCCGCGCTTGAGGCGGGCGAGCAATGCGACCGGCTCAATCAACGCGCCGCGCGCCACATTGATGAGCACGGCGCCGGGTCGCAGCCGCGCCAATTCCGCCGCGCCCAGGAAATGCTGCGTGTCGCGGGTCAGACCGCGGTGCAGGGACACCACGTCGGCCGCCAGCGTGTCGGCCAGCGAGGCCGGGCGGGCGCCCGCGGCCGCGATCGCTGCCGCCGCAGCGTGTTCGGTGTACACGAGCACGCGCGCGCCGCTGGCGCGACAGCGTGCACAGAAAGCCTGCGCATTGGCGCCCCAACCAATCAATCCGACCGTGGCCTGGCGCAACTCGCGACCCTGACCCGTGGGATTGGGCTGCAGGCCGATCGCGGGGCGCGCACGGCGCCACAATTTGCGCAGCACCGGTTCCAGTCCGCAGACGCGCAGCGCAGGCAGCAGGCGCGTTGCGCTCCGCGTCAACGTGCCGCGCCAACCCGGCAGCCGGGGCTGAGTGCCCCAGCCGCCGCGTCGCATGAGCTGGTGGGAGTAGAAGGCCTGGCGGCGACCCAGAATCGCCAGCCCCAAGGCGAATTCGGCAACACTCTGTGCATACGCGGTACTGGCATTGACGAGCGTGACGTTTCGCGCCAGCAGGGCCTCGGGCGCGTGGCGGGCGACGGACAGGCCCACGACACCGACGACGGCGAGCGCCGGCAGCTTCACGAGGACTTCCGTCGGCAAGACGGCGGCCCCGCGCCCGAGAATGACTGCCACCACATCGGGTAACGCCTGCGGCGCATGGCGCACGTCGTTCAGGCCGATGAACCGGAACTGCACCAGGTGCCGCGCCAGGGCGCGCTGCAGTCCATCGGGATTCACCACCAGGATTGATTTCCCCGCCGGCGGTGGCGTGCGCGCCCGGGTCGGCACACGGGGGGCCGGCAGCGGTCCGCAATGACCGGCTTCGATACGTTCCGCCAGGTACAGCGAGGGCGCGATGGCCTCGATGCTGTGGCACGGTGGGACCCCGGTACGCAGCGCCTCCACAAATGCATCATGCTCGGCCGCAATCCCGTCGCCCTGCATCGGCAGCGGCAGTACCGCCGATGTGCCGCCGCTCTCCACGCGCAGACCCTCGGCGCTGACCGTGCAGGTCTCACCGGCCGCGTGGAAGACATACTCCTCGCGCCGCGAACCTGACTCGTTGTTGCACGCGAACAGCGCGTGGGCGCCATCACGGAAGCGCAGCAACGCCGAGAAAATCCCCGGCGCGGCCGCAGTGCCACCGGACACCGCATAGAGCTGCTCGGGCAATCCGCCCATCATGAAAACCAGTGCGTCCAATGCGTGGATGCCGTTCGCACCGAGCCAGGTGGACGCACCGAATGGCGGTGGCGTGCGCTCTGGTTTGTGGAATACCGCCTCGGCCGTGCACCAGCCGGCCTTGCCGGCACGGGCGCGTACGGCGGCGAGAGATCGATAGAAGCGGCGGTTGAGGCCACCTGCGGCGATCAGTCCCGCGGCGCGCGCGGCCTGCGCCAATTCGCACGCCTGCGCGTACGTGGGTGCAATCGGCTTCTCGACGAACAGGTGTTTGCCGCTGTGAAGTGCCGCCAGGCCGCAGGCATGATGCAGCTGGGCGCTGCCCAGGACATACACGGCATCCAGGTCCGTGCGCTCGATGGCGGCAAGCGCATCCGTGGCACTCTTCAGGAAGCCAAACCGCTGCCGCGCCGCCGTGGCGCGCGCGGCGTCGAGATCGCACACGAGCGAGAGCACGATCCGTCCCGCATCGCGCAGGCGCGCGAGCTGCGGCAGATGCAGCGCCACGGCTGCCGGGCCCGCGCCGATCACGAGCACGCGAGCGGGAGTGGCAGCGGTGATCACCGTTTGGATCTGGCGTGTCTCAACGAGCATCTTTATGATTCCCGCCGGAGGTACCATGCAGATTCCCGGCCGAAACAGTTTGCAGGCAGCCGCGCGCAAGGGACGCCAGGTGTTGCAACGCGCGTTTCCCGTGCTCGGGTTGCGCTTCACGCGACGGCTGCCGGGCGCCTTCCAGCCGTACAACCACACGTTGCCGGATCGCTATCCGTGGCTGTTCGGCTTCGCGGCAGCTGAACTCGCGGCGATTGCGCAGCCGCGGATCCTGTCCTTCGGCTGCTCGCGGGGCGAGGAGGTATTCAGTCTGCGGCGCTATTTGCCGACGGCTGCGATCAAGGGCATCGATGTCGATCCGAAAAACATCGCGTGCTGTATCGAGGGGGCCCGAACGCGCGGCAGTCTCGGGCTCAGCTTCGAGAACGCCGCATCCAGCGCGCGGGAAGCCGACGAATCCTATGATGCGATCTTCTGCCTCGCCGTTCTGTGCCTGGGGGACCTGACGGTGCGCGGCGCGACGCGCAGCGATCCGCAGCTGTATTTCGCGGATTTTTCGCGCGCCGTTGCGGATCTTGCACGGTGTCTCAAACCCGGTGGACTGCTGCTGCTGCAGACCACCAGTTATCGCTTCGGCGATACCGACACCGCCGCGGATTTCGAAGTCGTGCTGGAGGCGCAACTGTCGCAACTCGCGCCGGATGTCCTGTTTGGACGCGACAACCGTCTGTTGCCGGGGGAGCGCTATCGCGCCGTGGCATTCCGCAAGCGCCGCCATGTTGGTCAGAGTCCCGAGACGCGCGGGTCCCAGAGCTTTATGAAGCGCTGCGACGCATCCAGCTCCCAGGGCTGACCGTAGCGGCGGAAGCGATAGCGCCACGCGGCCAGCGCACTCAGGGCGGTCTTGCCCCATCCGGGCGAGCGTACGTCGGTGATGGTCGGAAACCGGCAGCCCAGCACCGTCGTGAAGTCCTTGATCCGCTGCCGCAGCTGCGGGGTGATCCAAGGCGTATTGGTGTGACACCAGTATTCCACCCAGGATTGCTCCGCCCAGCCACGCGCGGTGGTGGGGAACTGCAGCGGCCGGGCATCCGCGTCGCGCAAAGCGGCGACCGAGCGTTCCACGTGGGGACTGCTGCTGCCGGGGGCGGCCGGCAGCGGTGCGTAGATGTACAGCATGATCTCCGTGCGCGGGTGCACACGCTTGATCTGGCGGATGAATTCAAAGGTCCGCTCCGTTTCACCCTGCGGGTCCTGCGGCGGCGCCAGCATGAAGGACAGCTCGGGAATGACGCCGTTGCTGCGACACTTTTCAACGACCTCGAGGGTCTGGTCGGTCTTCGTGCCCTTGCGGATGTCGTGCAGCAGCCAGTCGCTCGGGGATTCCGCGCCGATGTAGGCCATCCGCAGACGGCTGCGGCGCACCAGCGCCCAGCCTTGCGCGGACAGGTTCAGCAGGGCATCGGAACGGGCGAAGCACCACCACGGCATCTGCATGTCGGCCAGGACTTCGAGCAGCGGCAGCGTGTCCTCCTCGCGGTCGAAGAAATTGTGATCGTAGAACTGGATGGAGTCGGCCCCCAGTTCGTCCCGCAGGTAGCGCACGTCCCGCGCCAACCGCTGCGCCGGCGGCAACGCCGTACGGCCGCGGAACATCGCCGCCACGCCGCAAAAGGTGCAACGGAAGCGGCACCCGAGGGCCGCCTGATAGCCGCTGGTGCGTTGGCCAAGGAAGGTCCGACCCAGATAGCGTCGTGGATTGCCGAGCCGTTCGAAGGGCAGTTCGCGGTGCAGACCCGCGCTCGAGAACGGCCGATTGCGGTTGTGGATGATCCCGTTTTCCGCACGCCACGAGAGGCCGGCAATGCCCGGCAGCGCGTCCAGGCGGCGTTGGAACAACGCATCGAGCAACTCGATGAAAGTCTCCTCGCCCTGCCCGCGGATGGCGTAGTCGACGAACGTCTCCTCCAGGCAGGCCGCCGCGCAGATGGTGGGGAACTGGCCGCCCCAGATGATCGGAAGCTGCGCAAATCGTGCCCGCACCGCCTGCGACAGGGCGATGGCGGTGCGCAGCTGCGGGCCTCCCATGACACTGACGCCCAGGGCATCGACACTTCCGGAGTCGATCTGGCGCAAGGCGGTGGAGATGAAGTCACGATCGACGTTGCCGTCCAGAATGCTCGAGCCGTAGCGGCCGTCCAGCGCGGCGGAAAGATTGAGCGCGGCCAGCGGAAAGCGCGCGCTGCGGCGCGCGGTGATCGTCGGGTTGACGAGCAACACGTGCCCTAGGTGCGGCACTCGCCCTCCCGAGCGATGAGACTCTGCCACGAACGCCCCAGCTCCCGGCGCGCCGGTTCGCGGTCTGTCGCATCCGCAGCGCCCTGCAGCTTCACCTGTTCGTGCAGCAGGTTGCGCACGGCGCGATAGAAGTCCGAACCGTAGGTGCCGCGAAACATCATCGCAAGATCATTGCTGTCCTGCCAGTGCGTCTTCGGCCCCAACTGCGCCTTGACCTGTTCATAGAAGGCCGTGCCGGGCAACGGATACGAAACGCTGATGCCGATGTCATCCGGGCAGGCTGTGTCGATCAGGTCGCGGGTGGCCAGGATGTCCTCGAGTCGTTCACCGAGGTAGCCCAGCTGGATGAAGAATCCGACGCGGATGCCCTGCGCCTTCAGGCGCGCGCGTGCGGTGTGGATCTCTGCCACCTGCACACCCTTGTTCATGGCATCGAGAACGCGCTGGCTGCCGCTTTCCGCGCCCAGCCAGGCCTCCTGGCAACCTGCCTCGCTGAGCGCGGCCGCCATGCCCGGAGTGATCAGGTCCGCGCGTGTTTGAATGGTGAACGGCACGGACCCGCCGCCGGCTCGGGTTGCGCGCGCAAAGGCCTGGACCCAGTCGGCGCGGAAACCGAAGATGTCATCCGCGAACCAGATATGGTCAGGAGCGAAACTGCGCTTCAGATGGAGCATCTCGGCTGCAACCGCCTCCGCCTCGCGCTGCAGATAGCGGTTGCCCCAGATCGGTTTTGCGCACCACGCGCAGCGGAAAGAGCAGCCGCGTGATGAGGCCATGTTCAGGCTGAAGTAGCCGTGGGCCTGCTGCCAGGCGCGGCGATAGCGTTCCATGTCGACCAGGTCCCAGGCTGGCAGCTCGGGCTGACGCGCATCCGCCTTGCGGCTTGCACCCTGGGTGACACTCGTTTCGCTGCCGGCTCCGGCGATTCCGGGTACGCCCGACACGAGCTGCGCACGATCGAGTGTCGGATCAGCATGCAGTCGTTGCACCAGCCGTTGCAGCGCCTCGTGTCCCTCGCCGAGCAGGACGGCATCCGCACCGGCGCTGAGGTACGCATCCGGTGCATCGCTGGCGTCAGATCCGGCAACGATGATGCGTGCGCCGCGCTCACGGGCGGCACTGATCATCTCGCAGGCGGCCCGGCGCATGGCACCGAGACACATCTTGCTCAGGAAATTGAAATTGTCCTCATAGATGACGAGCAGCTGCGGGGTTTGTTCGTGCAGACAGCGCGTGTAGTCCGCCAGGCCCGCTGCCAGCATGGCGTCGAACAGCGCAACCTGATGGCCGCCGGCGCGCAACATCGCTGCAACCTGCAGCGTGGCAAGCGGTGGATAGGGTTTGGCGCGCTCGTATTGCTTCGGGTCGAAGCGCAGGAAGTAGGAATGAGCAACAAGTATCGACAACATCGGTAAACCCAAGAAACCAGGGCTTCTTGTTGAGTACCTCATGAGGGTCGGAAGGTTCAGGCGGGTGGCTGCTCCAGGGCCGCGCGGGCGATATACATGGACGCCTGCCGGGGCGGGCGGCCGAACAGCCAATGCACGACGCGGCGCCGCTGTGACATGTGGGTCCAGGAACGCTGCATCGCCCATTGCTCAGTGGCAAGGTGGCGGCGCGAGACCATCTGTTCCGGCCCCGGAAAAATGCGCTCCCACACATAGCGCAGTCGCTCCTCGTGCGAGGTGCACCACGGCAGCCCCGGAAATGCGGGAATCGACAGCGACGCAAGTGACATCTTCGAGAGGTTCGCCTGCCGACACTGCCGCCGCAGCGGCCCGGGGCAGGCGCGGCGCAGCACGGCCAGCACTTCAGCAGGCACCAGCGTCGGGTGATAACGGTTGAGCATTTCAAGCGGCGGCAGCGCCCACCACGGCACGTGCGGTGCGGGACGCATCGCCAGCAGACCCTGCCAATCCCCGGCGCTCATCCTGGCGCCCAGCCGGGCCAGATCGTGCAGATGCATGAGCCGCAGCTGGCGGCCGCACAGGTTGCCGGCGGCGTGCAGCAACAGGTGCAGCAGCAGGGCATTGGTCGAAGGATAGGCATTGAGGCCCGGCCTGGGATGCGGCGGCAACAGCAGATCGGTGATGGTGACTTCGGTCTGCGGCAGCCTTTCCGCAATCCGCGTATGCAGCTCGATTTTTACCGGATAGTTTGCATGCTCGCCCAGCGGCACGGCGGACTGCGTTGCCTGCCACGCGCGCGCCTCGACGCGCGACTGTGAGTGCTCGAACATCTGATGCTTCCAGATAGCCCCGGTCTGCAGGTAGCCCAGGGAGGCGAGCAGCTGTGCCGCGCGCAGCGCGTCCGCTTCCTGAACCAGCAGATCGATATCCGCCATCGGCCGCTCGCCGGGGACGTAGACCTTCAGGGCATGCAGCGCCGCTCCCTTGAGCGCGACGGCAGCGAGTCCTTGGGTGCTCGCCAGCGCATCGATGGCCTCGAGTTCCGCGGCGATTCGCTGGTGCCGCAACAGGGTCTGGCGCCGCTGCTCCAGGATGAACGCCTGCCAGCGCGGCGGACCCGACCAGCGCAACGTGCCCGCGAGCAGCGGCGTCACGCCGTGCAGCACCGCCGCGGCGTGCGCCATGCGCCAGCCGAAGTCCGTCCACGGCGGAGCGTGCAGCTGCGGCTCGACGAGCTCCGCCGCGAACCGCTCGGTGGCATCGGCCAGGCCACGCCCGATCATTTTGGGTGTCGACACGATGGTTCCTTGCTCATTGCGAAGACGATGGCCACCGGCACGGACAGGGCGCGCGGATCGAAGCGCTGTCCCGCGACGATGTCGGCGGGATCCAGCTGCGGTTCGCTGATCGCCTCGATGCGCAGACCGGCCGCCTTGCTGGCCGCCTGCCAGTCCGCGTAACGATGCGGGGTGTACTGCACGGCGTAGCGCTGGTCGGCGATGGTGAAGGTACGTTTCCAGCCGAGCGTATCCGCGATGGGGTGAAAGTCACTGCACAGCAGCGTTGCGGAGTCCTTCAGCACCCGCGCCAGTTCCGTGAGGGCCGCCTTGAGGTCGGCGACATGTCCGAGCGTCAGCGCGCACACGATGATGTCCGCCCAGCCATCGGTGACGGGCACGCAGGTGGCCGATCCCTGGATCACCTGCAGGCCCTGGGCACGGGCCTGTGCGAGCATCTGCGCGGAACGATCGACACCGAGTGACGTGGCGCCACGTTGACGGGCATGCAGCAGGTAGCGGCCGCTGCCGCAACCCACGTCCAGCACCCGCATCCCCGCAAGCGTCGCCGGCAGCAACGCCAGCATGGCGCGCTCTTCGGCACGCATGAAGGGGTTGTGGGAATGCGGTGGATAGTTCGCGGCCCACAAGGCGTAGCCTGCGACCGGATCGAGTTCCTGCAGCGCGCTCACTGCAGCGTGAGTCCCGGTTCCGGAATCCAGGTGGCAGCCCCTTGCGGCGACAATGCGTCGGTGCGGCACAGTTTCGGGTGCCCATCGAGCCATACGGCGCTGCAGGAAATCTTGAGCGCGGCGAACCAGTCCGCGAAATCCGGATCCGTGATGAAGGGCTCCCCGCGCCGCACCACGGCACGCAGCTGCGCACGCCGCAGCTCGTGCAGCTCGCCGAACGGATCGCCACCCCGATCACAAACGATGAGGTAGTCATCGCAGCGGGCGGCGCGCAGTAGGCGTTGGGCGTGGCCGGTGACGAGCTGCAGCAGCTCCCGAGGCGAGAAATCACTGTGCGCGGCCGCCACCTCCAGTTCCGCCAGCAGGTCGCGCGCTCCCGTCAGTCGCGAATCGGTTCCCAGGGCAAGGCAGCCGGCGGCGAAGAGCGCGCGCAGCCGGTGCGGCGCAATGGTTTGCCCCAGCATCGACAGATTGCTGGAAGGACACCAGACCACGCCGGCACCCGCACGCACGATGTCCGCCACGTCCGCGTCATTGAGCCCGACGCCATGGACGAGCACCGTGTTGCCGCTGAGGCAGCCGAGTTGCCGCAGTTCCTGCAGTTCACCGGCGGCGAGCCCATCAACGCCTTCCGCGAGATGGATGAACCACGGAACCGTCGCGGGCGAATCGCGGAAACTGGCGGCGACGTCAGGACCATAGTGCAGGTGCAGCGAGTGGGCCCACGTGCACGGTTGGGATACCCGTACCGGAAAGTTCATCGCATCAAACATTTCATGTGCCCGATCGTGATGCATGACCGTGGTCGCACCGCTCAACGCGTTCTTGAGTCCGCCGTGCCACAGGCGCACCGCCAGCGGCGTGGACAATGCCGCCTGGACTCCGGCGTGTGCGAAATGGCCCCGAAAGGCCGCCGCCCATTCGTAACTGTTGCGAAAGGGAGCTCGCTGCGGTAGTGGTGGGACGCCATTCTGGTGCAGATGGTCATGCGCGTTGACCAGCGCGGGCAACACCAGATGGTGGCGCAGCTGTTTCGCGAAATGTTCAGGCGCATTGTCCCGGGATTGGAGGCACAGGTCGCGCACGATGACGCTGCCCTCGACAGGACAGGCAACGGCTACATTGCGCAGAACGACCACTCAAGCTGAGTGCCCTTTCGCGCTCGAATGGTTCTACGGAAATCCACCATGAAACGGATCGGTGTCGGCTTCGTTTTCCTCTGGTTCTTCCTGGGCGGCATCGCGCACTTCGCCGCGACCCGCCTCGAGATGAGTATCGTGCCACCCTCGCTCCCGGATCCCCTCGCGCTGGTCCTGATCAGCGGGACGTGCGAACTGCTCGGTGCCTTCGGGTTGCTGTTCGCGCCGACCCGGCGGCTGGCCGGCATTGGACTGTTCGTGCTGACGGTTGCCGTCACACCTGCGAATGTCTATATGTTGCAGCACGCCGAGCGCTTCAACGTTCCGTACTGGCTGCTCGTCGCCCGGCTGCCGCTGCAGCTGGTGCTGCTGGCCATCATCGCGTGGAGCGCGATACAGTGGTCGTTTTCGACGGCGGAGAAATCAGCATGAAAGTTGCAGTCATCGGTGGGACCGGCAGGATCGGCAGCAAGATCACGGCGGAACTGTTGCAGCGCGGTCATACGGTTACGGTGATCGCGCGCAATCCCGAGAAGGCCGAGAGCGGGCCGAACGTGAAGGCCGTCAAGGGCGACGTCACCGATCCGGGGAGCGTTGCGGCGCTGGTTCGCGGGCACGATGCGGTCATTAGCTCCGCGCCGTTCATTCCGGGGATCTCGGTCCAGGTGCTCGAGGCGGTGCGCAAGTCCGGCGTGAAGCGCTATATCGCGGTCGGGGGCGCCGGTTCCCTCAAGGCGGCTGACGGCAAGCTGGTCATGGACAACCCGCAGATTCCGGCCGAGTGGCTGCCAAGCATCAAGGAGGGCGCGGAGCTGCTGAAACTGCTGAAGGCCGACAACCAGCTGGACTGGACCTTCTTCTCCCCGGCGGTATTCATCGGCCCGGGTGAGCGCACGGGCAAGTTCCGGCTCGGCGGTGACGAGGTCGTCGCGGCGGCGGACGGCAAGAGCTCGATCTCCTATGATGACTACGCCATCGCCCTGGTCGATGAGCTCGAGCAGTCCAAACACGTGCGGCGCCGGTTTACGATCGGTTACTGAGCTGCCGGCCTCGCGGCATGCCTGCACGCACGGCTGACCGCCCGATCCTGGTGTGGTTCCGCCAGGACCTGCGTCTGACGGATCACCCGGCCCTGGCGCATGCCGCCGCGCGGGGCGGCGTCGTACCCGTATTCGTTCTCGACGATTCGCCGCGGGGCTGCGCCCGCGGCGGCGCCTCGCGCTGGTGGCTGCATCACAGCCTGGCGCGGCTGCGCGCCGCGCTCAAGGGCCTGGTTCTGGTGCGGGGCGAACCGGCAGTGGTGCTGCCGCAGCTGGCGCAGCGGGTGTCTGCGCAGGCAGTGGTCTGGAACCGGCGTTACGAGCCCCGCGCGCGCGCCGACGAACAGGCGCTCGGGCAGGAATTGAACAGCCGCGGCGTCGCCCATGAGAGCTTCCGCGGCAACCTCCTATGGGAACCCGGTCAGATCAAAACCCTGGGGGGCGACGCCTTCAAGGTCTTCACGCCCTTCTGGCGCGCCTGCCAGAAAGTCCCGGTGGCCGAGTGCCTGGCGGCGCCGAAGGTGCGGCTGCACAACCTCGACGGCCTGGGCGAATCGCTTGACGCATGGCAGTTGCTGCCACGCTCCCCGGACTGGGCGGCCCCCTTTGCAAAACACTGGAGCCCGGGTGAACGCGGTGCCTGGCAGCGGCTGCAGAAATTCCTCGCTGGGGGACTGCTGGGCTATGAGGAACTGCGCAATCGCCCTGACCTGTCTTGCGTGTCGCGGCTCTCACCGCACCTGCACTTCGGTGAGATCTCGCCGCGCCAGATCTGGGCGCAGGTCCGCGCGCTGATCAGCCGCGATCCGGATTTCAGGAACGACGGGGAGAAATTCCTCGCCGAAATCGGCTGGCGGGAATTCTCGTATCAGCTGCTGGTGCAGTTTCCGCAGTTGCCACGCAACAATTGGCGGCCCGAGTTCGATGGGTATCCGTGGGTCGCCGACCGTGCGCACCTTGCCGCCTGGCAGCGCGGACAGACCGGTTACCCGCTGGTGGACGCCGGCATGCGCGAGTTGTGGCGGACCGGCTATATGCACAACCGGGTACGCATGGTCGCCGCGAGTTTCCTGATCAAACATCTGCGCATCCACTGGCGCAAAGGCGAAACGTGGTTCTGGGACACGCTGGTCGATGCGGACCTGGCGAACAATGCAGCGGGCTGGCAGTGGGTTGCCGGCAGCGGTGCGGATGCAGCGCCTTACTTCAGGATCTTCAATCCGATGGAGCAGGGCCGTAAATTCGATCCGGACGGCAGCTATGTCCGGCGCTGGTGTCCGGAACTGGCCACTCTTCCGGATGCCTACCTGCATGCTCCCTTCGAGGCACCGCCGCCGGTGCTGCAGGCAGCCGGCGTTACGCTCGGCAGGACCTATCCCAAACCCATTGTCGAGCATCGCGCGGCGCGGGCCGCCGCGCTTGCCGGTTATCAGTCCATGCGGAAGCACTCATGAAAAAAGTTCTCATCACCGGCGGCGCTTCGGGCATCGGTTATGCCATCGCCCGCGCCTTCCGTCATCAAGGTGATCGCGTCTACATCTGTGACATCGATGCGCCGGGGTTGGAACGCGCGGAACTGACGCTGCCGGGTCTGCTCACGTCGCGCTGCGCGGTGGGGGAGCGCGAGGCCGTCACGGCGATGGTCACCGACGCGGCCCGGCGCATGGCGGGTCTCGACGTGCTCGTCAATTGCGCCGGCATCGGCGGACCGACGAAGCCGGTACAGCAGCTTGATCCGGCGGACTGGGACGCGGTGATCCGGGTCAACCTGACCGGAACGTTCGACGTGACGCGCGCCGCCATCCCGCACCTGATCCAATCGCGAAGCGGTGTCATCATCAACATGTCCTCCGCGGCGGGCCGCTATGGCTATGCCAATCGCAGCCCCTATTCGGCCACCAAGTGGGCGCTGATCGGATTTACCAAGACGCTGTCCATCGAACTGGCTGAGCAGGGCATCCGCGTGAATGCCATCGCTCCCGGTGCCGTGGCGGGCGAGCGCGCTGAACGTGTATTCCAGGGGCGTGCGCAGATTTCCGGCCGCTCGGTCGCGGAAGAAAAGATTCTGGGTCTTGCGAACCAGTCATTGAAGGAGCTGGTGGATCCTGACCACATCGCGGCGCTGGCGGTGTTTCTGGCCTCCGAGGCCGGCCGCTCGATTTCCGGTCAGGTGCTCCCGATCGATGGGGACATGCACCGGGCGTGAGGCGTCATGGCCGCCAGAGGACCGGACCCAGGAGCGTCATCTCGATCGGCGTCGAATCCGCTGGCGCGTAACTCGGGATCACCTTCAGATGCAGCTCATTGCGCGCCAGCGTCGCATGCGCGACGTTGCTGAACGGACCGTGCACGTCGGCGCCGCCGGTGTCCTCATGCACGATGTTGAACCTGAGGTCGGTGCCATTGATGACGAATCCATCGAGCGGCGCCATCGATTGGGGCGTGTCACACGGACCGCACACCAGCCCCAGCAGCTGCGTGCCCACCCGGCGAATGATGAAATACTGCTTGCCGGGACCTGTGCCGAAGAGCCATAGGCCGAGCACCTGGTCGGCACCGAGCGGCTGCGCCGGACCCGGCGCGACGTAGGCCGCAGCAGGGCGTGCGCCGGCGGGCCGCGCCGGTGCCGGTGGTGGGGGCACCGGCCGATGCAGGGTAACGATCTGCGGATGCGCGGACCCGCGGCCCGGTGTCAGAACGAGCTCATGGTCGTTGAGTACACCCCGCACGTCCTCGACGCTCACCTTGCCGGCCCCATAGTCGTGACGGATCGTGAAATGCGGCCCGGCGGAGTCGACCCGGCCGACAATGAATCCGAGGTTGCGCGGATCCGCACATTCAACGCAGTGCGTGCCGGTCACGACAGCGCCGCGCACGATGAGCAGGTAGACGTGCGTGTGCCCTTCAACCTCGGCCACCCAGCCACCGCGGATCGCGCCGGCCTCCTGTGCCTGCGTGGCACCGGGCACCGCCAGAATCGCCAACAGCATCAGTAGGGTTCTCATGGCGCCTCACTTCGACTTGTCGAAATTCAGCAGATCATCCTGCGAGTCGGGATTTTGCATACCCGGCTCATGGAACTGCTCCCAGATCTGCGCCCAGGGCCGGTTGAAAACGTCCGGTATGGTGTATTCGAAGGTCTGCCCGGGGAGCTTCGGCGTCGCCACGCCCTTGACGGGATAGGCGGCAGGTACGCAGCTGAGGATCTCAAACGGGTCGCCCTGGTTGAGATTGCCGCTCTTCGTCCAGTTTTCCACGATCCGCACCGGATCCACCAGGGCGTCCTCGTCGTAGAGGATCGCCTCGTGCCGCAAACCGATGAACCGGCCACCCGCATCCTTGCGCGGCGTGTAGATCTCGATGGTCTGCAGCCTGTGACTGAATTCGGCGCCGCCGTGCGACATCCAACCCTCGATGTTGGAGGTCCAGGTGATCAGCGCATCGCCATCCCAGAAGCCGACGGTTTCGCCGAACCAGCGCGCGATGGCCGGCCCGAGGCGCGGCAGCGGACCGGTTTCGTTGAAGTCGCGCCCGATGTGGATCTGCGTGATGAGGGTTTCGGCGGCGTTGCGCATATCGAGCACGAGATCAGGCGTGACCACCAGATCCATCGTGTGGCCGCCGTACTGCGCGAAGCGGCGCATGAAGCCTTCGGGCCAGCAGTAGCCGCCGGGCCATTGCGGGGCGTTGTCGGCAGCGTCGTGATACATCTGCTGCACGAAGCGCTGCTGGTACTTCGGCGTGAGCAGCGACAGATAGGTCGGGATCTGCAGCACCGCGCCGTAGTACCAGGTCGCGGTCTTGGTCTGGTCGCGCTGGTAGCGCCCGTTCCAGTCCGGCAGCGTGGCCTGCGTGTACGCGGTGGGGCCGCCATGCGCGTGCGCCGCCTGGCGCAGCGCCGCGAACTGCGCCTTCGCCGTGCGGAACGGATAGGGACTCACGATCTGCGCACGTGGGTAGTCGCGGTTGCAGTAGCCCCACGCGGCGGTGCGGGGCGGGTCGCTGCCGATGAGCGGCACTTCGTAGGCGCCCCAGATCTGCTCGATCCCCACGGGTGAATTGCAGCGGTAGTAGCGCGGGTCGCTCCACAGGGCGCGATCCTTGTAGAAATCGCGGCTGGAAAAAATGTCGACGGGGAGGGGGTGGATGCCGGCGGGCACCGCGCCGTCGCGGGCCGCGAAGACCGGCATGTTGCCGGGCGGGATACCGGCACTGGTGAACATGCCCTTGCCTTCCGAGCCGACAATCACCTGCGCGGGCAGTGGATCGGTGGCCCCGCGGCCGGTACCCACCTGTGACCACGCCTGCGTGCACATGAGTGCCACCGTAGCGATCACCCCAACGGTTGCTGATCTGATCATCTTAGTGCTGCTCCTTCACACGAATGCGGTGTGCGGCCTGCTTGGCGCGATTGCCGCAGAGCTCCATGCTGCACCACCGGCGGGTATGGGCGCGTGTGTGATCGACGAACAGCAACGTGCAGGCTGGTCCCGCACAGGCTTTGACCTGCGCAAAATCCTGCTCGATCAGCACCGTCGCCAACGCCTCACCGAGCGGCTGCAGCAGCGTCTCCGGGGAGCGCCAGCGCCGCCGCCTCACCACGTCCAGACGCGACTCCTGTCCCGCATCGCGCGCCACCACGCGCGCGTACCGGATATCGCGCTCGAGCAGCAGATTCAACGGTTCGAGCGCCGGCAGTGCCGCCGCGGTCAACGCGCGGCCCTGGTGTTGGCGTACGAACGAGCGGAACCACTCCCGCAGATCACGCGCCTGCGCGGCGACATTGTCGAGTTCTCCGGGTAGCGCCCGCTGCTGGATCGCTTCGAGGGCGTCCCGAGGGACGAGCCGCGCCTGGTCCAGCCACGCCAGCAACCCCGCACCGTCGGCTATCCAGTCCACCGGGACATCGACCGGCGTCGCGATTGAATTCAGGAAATCCAGGCCGATGGCTTCGGCGATAAAGAGGGCGGGCAAACCTGGGGACATGGAAACCTCGACGTGGCAGTCAAACTAACCGGCTAAGAGGCTCTTGACAAGTTACCTCAGTCTTCATAACCTCCAAACTTATTTGGAAGCGGTTACTACGATTTCGGGAGACGGCTATGCGGGGAAACGAAGTAACGGTGGTTCTCGCCCATGGCGCCTGGGCCGACGGCTCCAGCTGGACCACGGTGATCGAACGGCTCCATCAAAATGGAGTCTAGGTGGTTACCGTGCCGCTACCGCCAACCTCGCTGGCCGACGATGTCGCGGCCTTGGACCGGACCCTCGAGCGTACGTCCGGGCCGCTTGTCCTGGCGGGCCCTGCCTATGCCGGCGCGGCTCAGCGTGCATCCGGTCGATCACATCCCAGCGCCGGATCTAAAGGAGAAATGCGATGACCTCCCGCCACCGCACGGTCGAAGTCGACGGTCTGAAAGTGTTCTACCGCGAGGCCGGCACTGCCGGAGTACCCAAACTGTTGCTGCTGCATGGCTTCCTGAGCTCGAGCCACATGTTCCGTGATCGCAGCAATCCGGGAATTCCTCAAATAGAGGTGCCGTCGGTGTGATTCAGCCGCGGGGATCGAGGTACTTGGCCTCGAACATGACGAACACGCTGAATCCCGGTGCGGGCTCGAAGAACCGCGAGTTCGCATCGTTGACGATCACCGATCCGATGTACGCCTTGTTGAACATGTTCTCGATGCGCAGCGACTCGCTGGTCTGCCAGCCCGGGCGCTTCTGCTCGAAGCCCGCCCGCAGGTTCTCGGTCCAGTAGCCTGCGGCATAGCCGCTGTTGCGGTCATCACCGTAGATGCGCGAGCGTACCAGCGTCTCGGCGGTGGCAAAGAAACCGGAAGCCGCATTGCGCCAGGTCAGCCCGGCATACAGGATGTTCTGGGGCACGGCCGGCAGGTAGTTGCCGGCGGCAATGACGTCCGGGACACAAGGCGTCCCCGCGCATCCCTTGTAGGCATCTTCGACGACGGCCTGCAGGTAGGAATAGGCGACCCGGGCTTCGAAATTCGCGGGCAGCAACGCCGTCACTCCCAGTTCCGCGCCCTGGCGCTGGGTCGCGCCGATGTTTTCGTACACGGAGCGGCCGCCAGAACTCTGCAACACGCCCAGTTCATTTTCGGTGCGGATGAAGAACACGGCCGCATCGGCCTGAATGCCCGGGCCGCGGGCCTTCACCCCCACCTCGTAGTCGCTGCTGCGCGCCGGTTGCAGCCCGAAATTGAGTCCCGGCAGGCTGCCGTTGATGGAGCGGTACGCAAGCTCGTTCAACGTAGGGGTTTCAAAGCCGCGGCCGAAGGAGGCGTAGGTATTGAGGTTGTCGGTGATCCCGTAGCTCAGCCCCGCCACGGGATTGGTCGCCGAGTAGCGCGTACCGCTCAGAGGTAGCGCACCGCTCACCGACAGATGGCTGTGTGAACTGATGTCGACCACGCTGTTGCGTACACCGGCCGTGGCGTGCAGCTTCTGGGTCAGGTCCCACTGTGCCTGGAAGTACTCATCCAGGTCATGAACCAGATTCGTTTCGTAACGGCGCAGCGCACCTTCCACACCCAGATCCGCGCCGATGTAATTCAGATAGCCGCGCCGGTGTTCGTCGAGGTCGTCATAGCTGACTCCGGCGGTGGTGGTCAGCGTCGTGCCGAGGAAATCGCGGTGATCGGTGAAGTGGACGTCGGTGCCGCTGTAGTCGCGCGCCAGATCGATGACGCCACCGGGACTGGTGGCGGCGGCCTGTGTGGAAAGCGGAATCGACTGGAACTGGGTCGTCTGGCGGTGGCCGCTGTAGAGCATCGCGACCAGGCTGTCATTGGTACCGAAGTCGCGGTCATAGGTCAGGCCCAGCTGTTCCTGGGTCAGCGACTTGCGGGTGTTGAACATGTCGGCGCCGGTGCCCGCCTGGATTGGATTGGCGTGCACCTGTGCGGTGGTGAGACCCAGCGGGTCCTGCACGAAGGGTGTCTCGATGGCGTTGGCGATGAAGGTCAGCTGCGACACATCATCGAGCTTCACGCGCACCTTGCTGTTGAGCAGGTTGCGCTGCGCCTCGCTGTGCCGCCGGTAGCCGTCGGTCTGGAAGTGCGAAACATCCATGATGTAGTTGACCGGGCCGCTGTCGCCGCCCACCAGCGCGGCATAGCGCTGCGTGTCGAGCGAACCGTATTCCAGCGTCGAACCCAGCTCGAAGCCCGGCGGTCCGTCCTGGGTGAAGACGGCGATGACGCCACCGGAGGAGTTGCCGTAGAGCGCCGAGAACGGTCCGCGCAACACTTCGATGTGGTCCGCGCTGCCGAGGTCAAACTGCGAGAACTGGCCCTGGCCGTCGGGCATGGTGCCCGGAATACCGTCCGAATACAGACGCACGCCGCGCACGCCGAAGCTGGAGCGCGCGCCGAATCCCCGCGAGGAGATCTGCAGGTCCTGGGCGTAATTCTGGCGGCTCTGGACCGACACGCCCGGCACGGTCTCCAGCGATTCGGACAGGTTCACCTGGGATTGACCCTCATGAATCTGGGCGCTGTCGATCCGGTCCACCGACATCGGCAGCGCCTGGCTGTCCTGCGCCACGCGCGTCGCGGTGACGACGACCGTGCTCAGCTGCGCCGACGCGTTGGCGTCGGCCGGCGCGTCGGCCGCCTGGGCCATCTGGCCGGCGCCGAGCGCGCACATCGTGATCAACATCCCTGTCTGATTGCGGTGCATTCGACCAAGAATGAGGATTCGACCACATTCAGGCAATACAGATAAACGCCAAAAAGCGGCAGTTCGCTACAATGGCGGGGTGCAAAAGCATGGTCTGTTCGTGATCTCCGCGCCTTCGGGTGCCGGCAAGACCTCATTGGTCAAAGCGCTGCTGGAACGCGACCGCGCGTTGAGCGTGTCCGTCTCGCATACCACCCGTGCGCGCCGGCCGACTGAAGAGGAGGGTCGCGAGTACTGGTTCGTGACCCAGCAGCAGTTCAAGGAGCGCCTGGACCGGGGGGAGTTCCTGGAACATGCACAGGTGTTCGACAACTACTACGGCACGGGCAAGGCGACGGTGGCAGCGCTGCTGGCCGCGGGCCGGGACGTCATCCTCGAAATCGACTGGCAGGGCGCCCGCCAGGTGCGCCAGTCGGCGCCCGGCTGCACCACGATTTTCATCCTGCCGCCCTCCCGGGCCGCTCTCGAGGAGCGTCTGCGCAACCGGCGCACGGACTCGGACACTGTCATCGCGCGGCGCCTGCGGGACGCCGTCAGTGACATGTCGCATTACCGCGAGTTCGACTACGTGGTGGTCAACGACGACTTCGAATCGGCCTGCCGGCAACTGCAATCCATCCTCGCCGGGGACGGACAGGCACTGCGCAGCGACCGCGCGCAGCTGGGGCCGCTGCTGGCGGACCTGCTCGGCGCCCCCCAGGGGGCCGGTTAGGGGCCGGTCTGGCCAAAACAGGCCCCCTTGCCGTAGACTTCCAGACCTCTTACGCCCATCGTGGCGGGCCCTAACTCAAAGTTTGCAGCATATGGCGCGAATCACTGTCGAAGACTGTCTCCAGAACGTAGATAACCTGTTCCAGCTGGTGCTGCTGGCGTCCCAGCGCGCCCGCCGTCTGGCCAATGGCGCCGAGCCGACCGTGGCCTGGGAAAACGACAAGCCCACGGTAGTCGCGCTGCGCGAAATCGCCGAAGGGTCGATCACGGCCGAGATGCTGCGCGAGCCGGAGCCGCCGCCGGTGGAAGCCGCCATGCCGGATGCCGAATCCATGGCGTTCCGTGCTCCCCAGTTCGGTCTCGGAGACTGACTTTCGAGGCTGTGAACTATGGACTATGCGTCTTCGCTCCTGGGACTCCTCCCCGGTGCAAGGCGCGCCACCCCGGGGCTGAAGGAGCTGCTTGCCACGGTGGGGACCTACCTGCCGCCCGAGCAGGTCGAGCGCATCCGGGAAGCCGCCGAATTCGGTGCCTCGGCGCATAAGGGCCAGACCCGTCTCAGCGGCGAACCCTATATCGCGCACCCGGTGGCGGCGGCGGCGATCCTCGCCGAGCTGCATCTCGACACCGATACCATCATCGCGGCCATCCTCCATGACGTCATCGAGGACACGCCCACTCCCAAGGATCAGCTGGCGCAGCGCTTCGGTGCGGATGTCGCGGAAATCGTCGACGGCGTCACCAAGCTCGACCAGATCAAGTTCAAGAGCCGCGAGGAGGCGCAGGCCGAGAGCTTCCGCAAGATGCTCCTCGCGATGGTGCGCGACCTGCGCGTGGTGCTCGTCAAACTCGCCGACCGCACCCACAACATGCGCACCATCGAGGCCATGGCGGTGCCGCGTCGGCGCGCCATAGCGCGCGAGACCCTCGAAATCTACGCGCCCATCGCCGAGCGTCTGGGCCTGTATGACCTGAAACTGGAACTCGAGGATCTGGGGTTCGCGGCCCTGTATCCGCAGCGCTACCGCGTGCTGGAACGCGCGCTGAAGCGTGCCCGCGGCAACCAGAAGGAGTTCCTGAAGAAGATCGAGCAGCAGCTGACCGCGGCGCTGATCAAGAACGACATCGTCGCGCGGGTCGCCGCGCGCGCGAAGCACCTGTACAGCATCTACCGCAAGATGCAGCGCAAGAAGTCGACGCTCAACGAGATCGTCGATGTCTACGGGCTGCGGATCGTGGTCGACAAGGCCGACACCTGCTACCGCGCGCTCGGCAGTGTCCACAGCGTCTTCAAGCCCATGCCGGGGCGCTTCAAGGATTACATCGCGATTCCGCGCGTCAACGGCTACCAGTCGCTGCACACCACGCTCTTCGGCCCGAACGGGGTGCCGATCGAAGTGCAGATCCGCACCGAGGACATGAACAGCGTCGCGCAAAGCGGCATCGCGGCACACTGGCGCTACAAGATCGGCGAGAGCGTCGGCTCCTCGCAGCAGGAGCGGGCGCGCGAGTGGCTGTCGCGACTGGTGGAACTGCAGGATGGCGGCAGCAGCTCCGAGGAGTTCCTCGAGAGCGTCAAGGTCGACCTGTTTCCGGACAAGGTCTACGTGTTCACGCCCAAGGGTGAGATCCTGCGTCTGCCCAGCGGCGCGACCGTGGTCGACTTTGCCTACTCGGTGCACACGGACATCGGCAACCGCTGCGTCGCCGCCAAGGTGGACCGGCGGCTGACGCCGCTGCGCACGGTGCTGCGCAATGGCCAGACCGTGGAGATCATCACCGCCAAGGGCGCGATGCCCAACCCCTCGTGGGTGAACTTCGTGGTCACCGCCAAGGCCCGCAACGCGATCCGGCATTATCTGAAGGGCCTGCGGCGCTCCGAGGCCATCGCCTTGGGCAAGCGGCTGCTCAACCAGTCGCTCGGGGAATTCCACCTGGCGCTGGAGGATGTCACCCCGCCGCTCATGCAATCAGCCATCGGTGAGTTCGGCATGAAGGACCTCGATGAGCTGTTCGAGCGCATCGGCATGGGCGAGCGCCTGGCACCGCTGGTGGCGCGGCGGCTGCTGCCCGGGGTTGCGCAGGAGCCGGGTGATGAGGCCGCCGCTCCCGGCGCCATGGCCATCGCGGGCACCGAAGGCCTGCTCGTCAGCTACGCGCGCTGCTGTTTCCCGATTCCCAACGATCCGGTGATTGCGTTTCTCTCCAGCGGCCGCGGCGTGGTCGTGCATCGCGAGACCTGCGTCAACGTCGAGGACTACCGCAAGCACCCGGAGAAGTGGCTGCCGGTATCCTGGCAGGCGACGCCGGACCGGGTCTTCACCTCGCAGATCCGGGTCGATGTCCCGAACCGCATGGGCATACTCGCGGCCGTGGCCGCGACCATCGCCGCCACCGAGACCAACATCGAGCGCGTGTCCGTGGAAGAGCGCGAATCGGAAACGTCGGTGCTGGACTTTGAACTGCGGGTCCGCGACCGTGCCCAGCTT
>Ga0302308_10000336_pt1 | contig 41517 bp, 26 predicted proteins | sample III_Palsa_E3_3_FD_200531 | JGI IMG/M metagenome (GOLD analysis project Ga0302308, IMG submission 200531) | Peat permafrost microbial communities from Stordalen Mire near Abisko, Sweden - III_Palsa_E3_3 | ecosystem: Environmental > Terrestrial > Soil > Palsa > Peat permafrost | place: Sweden...
ATCGACGAGCGAGACAACCATTCCCTTCACGTCCTCCAACGCCAAACCGACGGCACATGGCCCGTAGTCTCGGAAATGTACATGGACGCCAACCGCGACCAGTCATACGCCGGTCACTCATAACCGAGCCTGCCACACCATCCGAGCGCCCAACGGGCAGCGAGTTCCCGTTCCGACCAGAAGCATCCACGTCGCATATGCGAGCGAACGGCGCCGGAGAGACGACAAAGTTCACGATCACCGGCCCAAGCGGTCAGACCTGGCCGCCATGCCGAGACGGCGGGCAAGCTCCACGATGGGGCTACGTGAGCAGATATCCCTTATCTGGGGTCCCCGAGACCGACACCTGAGATACGGAGGAAGTCCGGATCTCCGGGGCGTCGGGGCGGTCGGGGGAATGATGTGGCCGCGATCCTGGATGAGGTGAGCGGTGATCGGTCCGGGCGGGCGGTAAAGGCTTGTCGCCCGCCGGGCTGGCGGCGACGGTCATTGCAGGCACCCGGGGCGTCCGGTGCCGGCGGCAGCCGGGATCTGCTGGCCGTTCAACGGACTGGACAAGGAGCAGGAGAGCTCGCAGCGAGGTGCGTCAGCTCCCCAGGTAGGCCCGGACAAACGCATCGCGCGCTACCGGGTCGGTATCGGTACTGCTGGCCATCGCTGTACGGGCAGGCGCAGAAGGCTTCGGGGTGCTGACCCCGGTCCGGCCGGAGGTGGGGCCCGATCAGCTAGCCGGCGGTATGCTTGCCGGCACGGGCAGCGGCTGCCGCGGTCAGTCGGTGCCCGAGGGCGGCCACCGTTTCGTGCAGCTCCGGCGGGGACTCGATGACGAAGGGCCGGTCCAGCATCGCCAGCGTGCCGGCGACCCATTCGAGGCGCTCGGCCCGCAGGAACACCCGCAGCCAGCCGTCTCCTGTTTCAGTGCCGGCGGGCACGGGGGTCACCGACGCTAGTGTCTCCGGTATCCGCGTGCGCACGTGGGTGATGTCGGCGTGGATGCGGAACGACACCTCATGGCGCCAGGGCGCTTGCGACAGCGGGCCGATGACCTGCTGTACCGGGTCGGAGCCGGCCGGCACGGCAAAGGTGCCCTCGAGCAGGCTCAGGCCGTTGATGCGGTCGAGGCGGAATGTGCGCAGGGCCTGTCGCGCGACATCGAAGCCGGTGAGGTAAAGCCGGCCGCGGTGGGCCACCACGCCGTGCGGCTGCACGGAGCGCTGCGCTGCCTGGCCCTGCCGCACCGTGTACCCGAACGTGACCGGACGCCGGTCTCTCGCCGCTTCGGCCAAGACCAAGAGGATCTGCGCGCTGCAATCGTCCGCGCGGTCGTCCGGCCGGCTGCTGCTCTCGCCGTTTTCGCCCCTGGCCGCAGTGAAGTCGACCGTGTCGATGACGGCGTCGATCCGTCGTGCGGGTGCCGCGGGCAGCACGCGGCGTACCTTCGCCAGCGCGCTCTGCACCGCCAGCAGGGGTGCCGGGCCTGACTCCGACTGGCTGCTGAGCATCAGAGCCCAGACGACGGCGAGCGCTTCCTCATCGGTCAGCATCAGAGGCGGCATGCGGTAGTGGCAGGCCAGCCGGTAGCCGCCATAGCGGCCGCGCACCGTCTCTACCGGGACGTCAAGATCGCGCAGGTGCTCAATATAGCGGCGCAGCGTCCGCTCGTCGACGGCCAGCCGCTGCGCCAGGTCGGCGACGGTGAGGGTGCCGCCGGCCTGCAGCAGGGCGAGCAGGGCCAGCACCCGTGCGGTGGGTCGAGCCATGTCCCAAGTATTGCCGGCATACCGGGCGGATTATGACCAGTATCAGTTCTACCGTGGTGGCATGACCAATACCAACACCGTTCAGCTCGCCTCGGTCCGCGTCATCACCGAGGACCTCCCGCGCCTGGTGCGCTTCTACGAAGCGGTGACAGGAGCCACCGCCCGGTGGCTGACCGACGATTTCGTCGAGATGGTGACGCCGTCTGCCACGTTCGCCCTCAGCCACCCCCGCCGGGTGGCATTCATCAGCGAAAACACCCCCCGCGCAGCCGCCAATGAAAGCGCCATCGTCGAGTTCCTGGTCGACGACGTGGACGCCCTTTTCACCCGTCTCCAGTCCGAGTTCGGCGGCGACCTGGTGGTCGTGCAGCCTCCGACCATGATGCCCTGGGGTAACCAGTCGGTGTTGCTCCGCGACCCCGACGGCGCCCTGATCAACCTCTACACACCGGTGACACCGCAGGCCCTGCAGCTGCAGCAGGAGCGGCAACCACAGCTGCTGCAGGGAAGCTGACAGCAGTGCCGCCGGCGTCGCCGCACTGTCGACGAGCCAAGAAAGCCAGCGCCGCGCGGGAGCCGGAACCTGGCCGTTACCGCTGAGGCAGCCGGGAACGTCATGGTTGCCGCGCCCAGGCTGCCGACGCGGCTAGGGAGGCCCCGGCGGCCGGGGACTGGACTCGCCCTGGAGGCCATGCGGTGAGCAGGGCAAACGGCGCTAACGCCGCCCCCGGCGCCATCGAGGAGATTGCCCGCCTGGTCGCGGCGGGGCAGCTCCGTGTGCCCATCGCGGCAAGCTTCCCGGTCGGGCAGATCCGCGCCGCGGTCGAGCTTCAAGCCGGCCGGCACGTGCACGGCAAGGTCGTCATCGACCTGTAGCTTGCGCCCGCTGAGTCAATCTTGATCTTGGGGGTCCTGGCGCGCACGGGTCGCCAAGCGCCCCGATGCCCGGTGGCGGCGCTAGTGCCGTGGCGGGCAGGCCACGCTGGCCGGCTGGCTGAGCAGCCGCTCCAGCAGGGCAGGCATCCGCGTCCGGCGCGAGCCGCCCCCGAGCGGGCCTGCGGCAAGCTAGTGCCGCATCAAGCTACGTTCGCCTTGTCGACGATGCGGCGGAGTCGTTCGTCGTAGGCGTGGTTGTTGCGCCAGATGATGTACCGGCGGATCATGCTGGCCTGTTCGGTGTGGCTGGCGTGGTCGGTGCCGTCGAGGGCGAAGTACCGCAGCGCCGTGAATTGTGCCTCTATGCGGTTTAACCAGGAAGAATTCGTCGGCGTGTAAGCGATCTCGACGTTGTTCGCTGTGGCCCAGGTCCCGACCCGGGTGTCCTTGCGCGTGCTCAGGTGCGGGCTGAAGTTGTCGCAGATGATCGCGATCCGGGTGGACGACGGGTAAAGGGACCGCAGGTAGCGGCAGAACTCCAGGAACCGGGCCCACCCCGGTGCCGTGCGGGCACCGGGGGGACCGGAACTGGCGGCGGCCCGGCACGCCGCCGCGCTGTCCGCGGCAGCAGCCCCGGCGGCCCGCGGCACCGTCGGCGGCGGGATGCTGTGCTCGGCGCGGCAGCCTAGCGGTGCCCTTGCCGGCCCCTCCGCCACTCCGCCGGCCGGCGTGGCCACCGGCGCGGTGACCGCGGCGGCCCGCCCGGCCGGATGCTCCCGCCGGGCGGCCCGCCCGCCGGGCAAACCGGGCCTGCCGCTGCCGTTGTTCCTGGGCGTGTCACGGACGTGACAGGCGCCCCGCCCCCGCGCCGCGCCGACGGTCGGCGCGCTTTATCCCGGGCGGGCTCTCGCGTCATGTCCCGTGTTCCGCATGTCCCGCGGGGTTTCCCCCGGACTGCCCGCTTACCTGAGGTGAACTTCCTGATGAGCAGCATCAATCGCCGTTCCTTCCTGCGCACCGGGCTGGCTGCCACGGCCGCTGGCACCGCCGTAGCTTCCTGCAGCACCGACACGAGTTCCTCCGCCGCCCCGGCCGGGGCCGGGCTGATCGGCCCGGACAGCCCGCAGGTCGCCGCCGCCCAGGCCGCCCGCCATGCCACCGGCCGGGTCGTTCAGGCCGCCCTGGACGCGGTCGCCGGACTCGCCGACCTCGGCGGCGTGACCGTCCGCACCTGGAGTTACCAGGGCCAGGTCCCCGGCCCGGAGATCCGCGTCCGCCGCGGCGATGCCATCCAGGCGGTCCTGGCGAACCGGCTCCCTGATCCCACGACCGTGCACTGGCACGGCATCGCCATCCGCGACAACATGGACGGCGTCCCCGGCCTCACCCAGGCCCCCGTGGCGGCGGGACGGGCCTTCACCTACCGGTTCACCGCCGATGAAGCCGGCACCTACTGGTACCACCCGCACGCCGGCACCCAGCTCGACCGCGGCCTGTACGGGTCGCTGATCGTCGAGGACCCCGACGAGCCCGCGCCGTACGACCACGACTGGACCGTACTGCTGGACGACTGGATCGACGGCACCGGCTACACCCCGGACCAGGTCCTCGCCGCCCTGCGCGCCGGGATGAGCGGGATGAGCCCGGCGCCCGCGTCCGCCTCGCCCGCCAAGACAGGCATGGGGGGAATGTCCGGCATGAGTCCCACCGGGGCGCCCCCGCTGCTGTCCGGGGCCGCCAGCGGACTGCTCGGCGGCGACGCGGGCGACGTCCGCTACCCGTACTACCTGATCAACGGCCGGGTGCGCGCCGCACCCCGCACGTTCACCGCCCGGCCGGGGCAGCGGGCCAGGATCCGGTTCATCAACGCCGGCGCCGACACCGCCTTCCGGGTCGCTATCGGCGGCCACACGATGACCGTCACCCACGCCGACGGCTACCCGGTCACCCCGGTGCAGGCGGGCGCGCTGCTGATCGGCATGGGAGAGCGCTACGACGTGCAGGTCAACCTTGGCGACGGCGTGTTCCCCATCGCCGCGCTCGCCGAGGGCAAGAACTCCACGGCCCTGGCCCTAGTCCGCACCGGTGCTGGGTCCCCGCCGCCCACCACCATCCGCCCGGCTGAGCTGGACCGGGTGCTGCGCGGCTACGGGCGGCTGCGCCCGGCGGCCTCCGCGGTCCTGCCATCCCGGCAGCCCGACGTGACTCACCGGCTGGAGCTGACCGGCGGGATGACGCGCTACGACTGGGGCATCGACGGCCGCTCCTTCGACATGGCCGATCCCGGGGCGCTGCGCTTCCTGGTCGGGCAGGGGCAGCGGGTCCGGGTGGTCTTCGCCAACGCCACCACGATGTACCACCCGATGCACATCCACGGGCACACATTCGCCGTGGGCGGGCCCGGTACCCGCAAGGACACCGTGATCGTGCTGCCAGGCCAGCAGGTCTCCTGCGACTTCGACGCCGCCAACCCCGGCCAGTGGATGACCCACTGCCACAACCTTTACCACGCCCCGGAGTCCGGCATGATGGCCGTCCTCGGCTACCGGGCCTGACGCCCCGTGTGCCGCCGCCGGGAGCGGGCGGTCCCGGCGGCGGCACAGGAGCGGGCACGGCCCCGGGGGGTATCCGTCGCGCAAGTGACGGTGGCCTGACGTCAGGAGTCAGAGGATTACCTAGGGCGGCGAGCGTGCTTGAGGCGGGAGTCAGGAATTATGAATACCGGCGGCGGGTGCGCCGGTACAGGCCAAGTTCCCCGGTCCCGGTGATCGCGGCGACCGCCGCCCGCAACCGGCGGCTGCAGGACTGGCTGAGCAGCCCGGCAAGCACACGCCGCAGGCGCGGCGGACGCGGCCCGTGTCTCGCTGGGCTACGGCACGGAGTTCAACCGGGCGGCTGAGACCGAGCAAGACCCGTTGCAGATCCTGACTGCTCATCGCCGGTTCGACAACCCGTTTGTCCGGCAGCACGACCTGCGCGCGTTCATGCTGCGGATGGCGGGCTAGCAGATGACCTGGCAGGTTCCCGAGTACGAGACGGTCGCCTAGACAGCGGCCCTCTTCGGGCAGACCCGCCGGCGCAGCCTGGAGTGCCCGCGACCCGGGCTGGATGGCGCCGCTCACCCGGGGATGATGCCCTCGTCGGCGAGCAGGGCGCGTACCTGGTCCAGGCTGGTGTCCTCGGCGGGCAGCACTAGTTCGGAGGCGACCAGCGCATCCGCCGGCACCGGGGCACCATGGCGGTGCACGGCATCCCGCAGGGCCTGCGACGCGGCTGTGAAGGCGGCCTCATCGCCGGCTTCGGCGGCGGACTGCAGCCGGGCGTCGAGCAGGTCCAGCTCACCCAGGTGCTCGCCGGGAATATCGAACTGGCCCTCGCCGAGGATACGCACGATCACGACGGGTTCTCCTCGGGCGGTGCCGCGGCTGCCGCGGGCTGGTCGTTGGGGCTGGCGGCGCCGAGGGCCGGCGGGGCGGCGGTGGCCGGCAGCTGCGCCTTGATCCGGGCCAGCTCCTGCTCCACGTCGCCGCCCGCCGTCGCGGCGTCGAGCCGGGCCTGGATGTCGTCACGGCCCGCGGGTAGCGTCGCGTCCTGCAGCGCCCCGGATGCGATCAGCTCGTCCAGCGCGCCCGCCCGGGCCTGCAATTGCTCGGTCTTGTCCTGGGCACGCTGCATGGCCATGCCGACATCGCCCATCTCCTCGGAGATGCCGGTGACGGCCTCGCTGATGCGCGTCTCGGCCTCGGCGGCGGTGTAGGTGGCCTTGATCGTCTCCTTACGTGTCCGGAAGGCCTCGACCTTGGCCTGCAGCCGCTGCGTGGCGGCGGTGAGCTTCTCCTCCTCCGCCCGCAGCGAGGCCTCCTGCCCCTGCAGATCGCCAACCTGGGACAGGACCGCCGAGCGGCGGGTCAGCGCCTCCCGGGCCAGATCCTCCCGGCCGGTGCCGAGCGCCTGCTGCGCCTGGGACTGCAGCTTGCCCGCGGACAGCTGCAGCTGATCCACCTGCAGCTCGACGCGCTTGCGGCTGGTGGCCACGTCCGCCACGCCGCGGCGGACCTTCTGCAGCATCTCCAGCTGCTGGGTGTAGGAGTAATCCAGCACCTCACGCGGGTCCTCCGCCTGATCTAGCGCCTTGTTCGCCTTGACCCTGAACAGCGCCGCGAGACGGCGAAGTATGCTCATCGCGGCCCACCTCCCTCTCATCGGGCTCCGGGTTAGCGAAACCGCGCGTATCCCGCGACGCGACAGCGAGCCCCCTTCTCTATTCCGGGTGACAGCGATTGTCCCCGTACCCGGGCACGGTATGCAAGGGACGTTCGGCCCGCCTCCCGGGCTGTCGTCCCGTTTACCTCACTGGGGTATCTGGTACAGCTCGAGGATCCCGCGCCCGCGGCCCCAGCAAGGCCCAAAGGACGGGACGGGAAGTGCCGCGCGGCCAGAGCCGAGACGGACGGGCACGCCATCAGCGTCCGGTCAGCGCAGACCGCCAACGGCCGCGATCTGGCCCGCTCCCGGGGCCGCGGCCTGCCCCGACCCGGCGCCGCGGTGGACGGCCGAGGCCCTGTGGTCGGACCAACTGGCGGATCGCGCGGGCGACCTCGCCCATGTTGAAATGGCCATCGTCCTCCGTGGCGCCCACCGCGCTCACAACGAACCGGTGCCGGTCATCGGTGAGCGGGCCCAGCGCCACCTCGTGCAGCGCAGGCCGCTCAGCGTGGACTACTACCCGCAGAAGATGATCTCCTAGTGGCGGAGGCTCGCCGAGGTCCAGACGGAGCCGGTCCAGGCCGCGCCGGTGATCACTGCTGTGCCCGAGTCGGCGGACCGGCGCTCAGCCTGGGCAGCATCGCGCGCTGCCCGATCAACTACCACCAGCATCCGGCGGGTTCGACGTGATCGACTTCCTGCACATGCTGACCAGCCGCAGCGTCCAGCTGCTGGACGTCTTCGCCGCCGGGCTGCTGCTGGCCGACCCGCGCGGTGAACTGCGCGTGGTGGCCGCCTCCAGCGAGGCCGCCCGGCTGCTCGAGCTGTTCCAGCTGCAAAACGACCCGGCCGCCGCCGGGCCGGGGTGGTGATCAGCGATGCGGACTGCGGGGCGGCGGACCGCCCAGCCGGGCGCGGAGGGCATGACCGTGATCCCGGCAAGCATGGGACCGCGATCAGGGTCTGCCCGGGCAGCGCGATCCCGGACCTGGCGATTACCTGCCTGTGGCCGTCGGCCGCCGCGCGCCAGGCCTTCACCGATTCCATGTCCCGCCGCGTTCACCGGCGCCGGCGTGGCGCTGGCCGCAGCCGTCGTCGCCCTCGTCCTGCTCCCCGCCCGGGCACTGGGCCATGCTGGCGGGTCCTGAGGCAACACGGCTCGTGCGGGATAAATGATCTTTATTCCGAACGGGCCGTGGTGCGACGCGCCGTCACCCTGTCACGTCTGCAGCGGGGTGCCGACCCCTCCGGTGCACGCGCCGCCGTACTCGGGGGTGTACTTCGGCGACGCGCGGAACTTGTCCACGAACTGCTGCAGCCGGGGATCGGCCGGCGAGCTGACCTTCAGCTGGAACCCCCAGGACGAGATGACGATCGGCGACGGCAGCCCCGGGTACGGGGTCAGGTCCATGTACCGGGAGGCAGCGCCCTCGGCCGGAGGCACCATGGTCTGCTTCTCCGCGAACGCCCGCAGTTGGCTCACCTCCGATTGCGGCAGTGACGGCCGGTAGGTGATCCAGACCGCGCCGTGCTCCAGGTTGTGCACCGCGCGCTCGTTGGGCACAGGCTTGTCGTAGATGCCGCAGTTCATCCAGGTCGCGTTGTGCTGGCCGCCCACCGGCGGGGTGACCGAGTAGGTCACCGGCCCGGCGACGTGGTCGTGGGCCAGCGCCTGGGCGGCCGGGCCGTTGTGGCCGGCCTGCGGCCAGCCGGTGGTGACGTATGCGACGACGCCGGGGATGCCGGAAGTGTCCGGCACCTGATGCGCGGCGGCCTGCACGATTGTCGTGCCGCTCACCCCCGGCGGGATCACCTCGGCGGTGGCGGCGCTGTTGCCGCGGCTGGCGGCGTACCAGGCCACCACGCCGATGATCACCGCGGCGACCGCGGCGATGACACCGATGGTGATCAGGTTACGGCGCCGCTCGGCGCGCTTTTGCTGGGCGCGCATGGCGGCGACCCGATCGCGGCGGGCGGCCTGCTTGACCTTCTTCGGGTTCGGCACCGGACTCCCGTGGACTGCTTGATGTCTCCGGACAGATATGGTACGGCTTGCCGGCGGGCGCGGAGAGGCATGGGTCCTGAGCCCGGGATTTTCAAGGCGTTAAAGCCGGACGACTTGCCGGATGGCGCCCGCGGCCTCGATCAGGGCCTGGTCGCCTTCGCCTGGCGACCGTTGCGCAGCTTGCGTCACGCAACGGCGCAGGCGGTCGGTGAGCAGCCCGACCGCCGCCTCCTGCAGCGCCCGGGTGACCGAGGCGACCTGGATCACCACACCGGGGCAGTAGCTGTCGGCCTCGGCCATTTCTGCAGGCCGCGGACCTGGCCCTCGATCTTCGCGAGGCGGGACAGGTAGTCCGCCTTGTCGGAGGCGTACCCGCGGCGGGGACGCTTGCCGCCGGCCGCCGCGGGCGGGCCGCCCGCCCCGGCCTAGGGCGCCGCGCCCGGACCGAGGCGGGCGGCGGTCAGCGCGGTCATCGTGCGCCGCCTGCGCCGGAGGGACTGTCACTGCGGCCGGAGCCGATCAGGTCCCGCAGCCGCCGGTACTCCTCGGCGTCGATCTCGCCGCGGGCGAGCCGCTCGTCTAGGATCCCGAGCGCGCTGCCGGGCTCAGTCTCCCGGCCGTGATCGGGCTTGCGGGTGGCATTCACCACCAGGGCGTAGACGGCCCAGATCAGCAGCCCCCAGAACGCGATCATCCCGAACCACATCAAAGCGATCTCCCAGAACGGCGAGCCGCTGCCGTATCCGAACATCATCACGACCAACTCCTTCGGTCCGCCGTCTCTGGCTTCCTCCTGCAGCATTCGGGGGTCGCGTCTTTAGATGGCCCTTTTTTTGAATAAGCCTCCCGGAACTCAGAATTCGAATACCAATCGCGCCGGGACCTGCCCGGAGAGCACCTCCTCGATGCAGGCGTTGACGTCCTCGATCCGGCGGACGTCGGCGATGACCCGGGTGCGGCCCGCGGCGTGCAGCTCGAATACCTCCGCGACGTCAAGCCGCGTGCCGACGATCGAGCCGATGACCGAGATGCCTTTGAGTACCGTCTCGAATATCGGGAGCTCGAGCGCGTTGTCCTTCGGCAGCGCGACAAGGACCAAGCGGCCGCCGCGATTGAGAGAGTCGAAGGCCTGGCGCATCGCCTTGGGTACCACCGCCACTGAGATGGCGGCATCGGCGCCGCCCAGCGCCTGAATCGCCGCGACCGGATCCTCGGTGCGGGCGTTGACCGTGTGGTCAGCGCCAAGCTTTCGGGCAAGGTCAAGCTTGGCATCTTCCAGATCGACCGCGACGACCGTGGCGCCCGCGATCTTCGCGTACTGCGGGTGCCGAAGCTGTGGACCGACACGGTCGATGAGCACCGCCGCGCGGTGCGCGACGCGACCCTGGACGCCACCGCCAGGCTGGTAGCCGAGCACGGGCTGGCCTCGGTGACGATGTCGAAGATCGCCACCGAAACCGGTATCGGCCGCGCGACCTTGTACAAGTACTTCCCCGACGTCGAGTCGACCCTCATCGCCTGGCACGAGCGCCAGGTCAGCAGCCACCTCAACCAGCTCGCCCGCATCCGGGACCAGGCCGGCGGCCCCGGCCAGCGGCTCGAAGCCGTCCTGCAGACTTACGCCCTGATGACCCGCGACCGGCCGCACGGCACCGACCTGTCAGCGCTGCTGCACCGCGGCGAGCACATCGGCCAGGCACACCAGCAACTGACCCGCCTCATCGAAGACCTGCTGACCCAGGCAGCCAGCCACGGCGACGTCCGGAACGACACGGCGCCCGATGAGCTGGCAGCCTACTGCCTGCACGCCCTCGCCGCCGCCGGCACACTGCCTTCCGCAGCCGCGGTCCGCCGGCTCGTCACCGTCACCGTCGCCGGCCTCCGCCCGCCCCGCTGACCCCATGGAAGGTGGAAGGGCGGTAACGCCATGCCCGGATACGCCAATGCGCGGCTGATGCGGGCGCCGAGGACATCCTGGTCCTGCTCACCCGCGCCGTGTTTAGCGGCCCCGACCCCCTGCACATCTACCGGGTCCTGTTCGGGTTCCTGCACGGCCACGTCCGCGACGAGATGCAGGATCTCGTCGAGAAAACCCGACGAGATCGACGACCTGCTGCGTCTCGGCCTGCACCGGCTGCCATCGGCGAATTCCCCCTGCTCCGCGGCCTGGCCCCGCCCTGGCCGCCTACGACGGCGCCGCCGAGCTCGAACGCGGCCTCGACTTCCTGCACACCGGGCCCACCACCACCCTGACCCCGCCAGGCCAAGCCCGCCCGCGCTAGCGATGCCAACGTCCGCCGAGCTGGGTAGCTTGCGCCGCGCTTACCCGGGGACCGGGGCGTTCGCGAACAGCGCACCCATGATCTTTTCCCCGGGGTTGCGGCTGGTGCCCATCATGAAGCCCGGCAGCGCACTGCCCCGCATCCAGGCCTGGCGTGCCGCGATTTGGCCCTTCCAGTCCTTCCGCCGGGGGCGCACCGGCGGAAGGACTGTCCACTCGACATCCCTTCGGCTCGTCCTGGACCGGGCTGCGCCCGGCGGATCGGGCCGTGGGCAGTGTCAGCGGGTGATGGCTACCTTCAGGGCTTTGGTCTCCGCTGCGCGGCCGAAGGTGTCGTAGGCGTCGATGATGGTTTCGAACGTGAAGCGGTGGCTCACGAACTTCTCTGGTGTGAGCCTGCCCTGGGCGACCAGTTTGAGCAGCATCGGCGTCGTGGTGGCGCTCACCAGGCCTGTGGTGAGCGCGATGTCCTTGATCCACAGATCCTGGAGTTTCAGCTCCACCGACTTGCCGTGCACGCCGACATTCGCCACTGTCCCGCCTGCGCGGACGAGCTCGGTGGCCATCTGGAATGTCGCCGACATGCCCACGGCCTCGATCGCGACGTCCACGCCCAGGCCGTCGGTCATGGCCAGCACCTCGTCCTTCCAGTCCGCATCGCCGCTGTTGACGCCGTCGGTGGCGCCGAAGAACTTGGCCTGCTGAATCCGGTTCTGGTCGAGGTCTATGGCGATGATGCGAGAGGCGCCGTAGAGCCCGGCGGTCATCATCGCCGACAGGCCCACCGGTCCGGCGCCGATGACGGCGACGACGTCGCCGGGCTCGACGCGGCCGTTGCGCACCCCGATCTCGAAGCCCGTGGGCAAGATGTCGGAGAGCATGACCGCGGCCTCGTCGCTAACCCCCGCCGGCATCTTGTGCAGGGAGTTCTCGGCGAAGGGTACGCGCACGTACTCCGCCTGGGTGCCGTCGATGAGGTGGCCGAAGATCCAGCCGATGCCGGAGGTGCCCTCATCGTCCAGGCAGTGCGAGGGCAGCTGCTGGTGGCAGTAGGAGCATGAGCCGCACGAGGTGACGCAGGAGATGATCACGCGATCCCCCACGGCGAGCTTGCTCACCGCCGGGCCGACTTCGGTGATCGTCCCGACACCTTCGTGCCCCAGAATCCGCCCGTCGGTCACCGCCGGGACGTCCCCCTTCAGGATGTGCAGGTCGGTGCCGCAGATCGTGGTGATGTCCACCTGGACGATCGCGTCAGTCGGGTTGATGATCTTCGGGTCGGGTACGTGTTCCCACGTCTTCTGACCCGGTCCGTGGTACACCAGAGCCTTCATTAGGTGACTTCCTTGTCGTCGCGTGCCGGTACTCCCGTAGGAGACCATTGATCAAATGCCCGCAATCAGACGGCAACCCGTCCCGGGACCGGCGATAGGGCAACTGAATATGCCAACGCGACCTCCCGGTGAGTAAACGTCCGTGTCGGTACGGAACGCCACCGGGGTCCGGAGCAACGCCTATGCAGCAAAGCTGCGGTGCCAAGCCAAAGCCATCGCAACCTGTTTTCAGCATACGCTTAAACGGACACTTTGCACCCTCCAGCCACCCCTGCGGATCAAGCTGAACCGGAATCAGTGATCCCTCAGAGACTAAGGCGGCTATAGTGCGCTCCCGGAAGGCATCCCCGGCCATCCCGGGTACGTCGAAGGCCAGCTACTGAGCTTGTGTTACAGCACGCCGATACCCACGCGCGTTTCTGAGGTAACCGGCTCAAAATTAAGAAGGTCCGGGGCGCCCGGCAGCTCTTACTGGGTGCATCCGGCAAAGGGCCGCCGTCACCACGGCGAGGGAAGCCCTGAATAACCCTCACCATCTCCCGGGACGTGGCCATCCCAAAACCGGACGCTGACCAGGCTGGCTGTAATGCTGCGGACATCTTTCAGCCGCATTTCAGCGCGACCACAACACCATCCGCGCCCCACGAGGACACCCGTTCCCCGGACCGCCCGAGCCCTCCCTAGCCCGCCGGGCTACCCGGCTGGGGGGATCTGTGGCCGCCCGCAGCTTGTCCAGATCCGGGCGCCATTTCTCAGTGCCCGGCGTGGGCGTGATGTTCGTGTTCGGCGTCGGGTGCGCCGCCCATCATCTTGAGCATGGGGATGCCGCCGGTGCGGGCGAACCGGTAGCACAGGGTCGCGGCGAGGATCAGGAAGATGATGTTCAGGACGGTGGTGTAGTTCCACTGGATGGATGCCTGGAGTACCTTGGCGTGCCGTCCGGCCGGGATGAGGCCGAGCCCGCCGAAGATCAGCTCAGTGAGGTACCCGGCGGCGGCCATAGTGACGTAGAAGGTGGCCAGGATGAACAGCATCATCTTGGTGCCGTAGTACTTCCGGTAGATCACCAGGATCGGCACGATGATCAGGTCGGCGAAGATGAACGCGACGACCCCGCCGAAGCTGATGCCGGCGTTCCACAGGACCGCGGCGAGGGGGACGTTGCCGATCGAGCAGACGAAGCTCAGCAGGCTGACGACCGGGCCGATCAGCGGCCCGGTCAGTTCGGAGGCCAGCGGGTGGCCGGTGAGGAACAGGTGGCCCCAGAAACTGTCCGGTACCCAGGCGGCGACCGCGCCGGCGATCAGCAGGCCGATGGCGATGTCGCGGATGACGGCGGCCCACTCCATCACGAAGATGTGCGACACCGAGGTGAACGCTTGCCGGGTCCGGAGCCGGTGCCACAGGCTGCCATCGGAGGCGATGGTCATGTCCATCGCCGCGTGGCCCTCCATCGACCCGGCCAGCCCCTGGCCGGCCTGGGTGCGGGCGGCGTCGAGGAGGCGCTGGCGCAGGAACAGGCGGAACAGCAGCGCCAGCAAGATGATCATGATCGGGCCGCCGGTGAACTCGGCCAGGGTGAACTGCCAGCCGATCAGCAGCGCCAGGATGATGCCGAGCTCGACGACCAGGTTGGTGGAGGCGATCTCGAAGGCCATGGCGGCGGTGAAGCTGGCGCCCTGGCGGAACAGCGATCTGGCCAGCGCCACGGCGGCGTAGGAGCACGAGGAGGAGGCCGCGCCGAACCCGGTCGCGATCGCCAGCGTCTTCGGCCGGTCGTCCCCCAGCCGCCGGATGATAGTTGAGCGCCGCACCGCGGCCTGCACCACGGCGGACAGGGCGAAGCCGAGGATCAGCGCCCACAAGATCTCCCAGGTCATCGACCCGCTGATGGCCAGCGCATGACCCAGAGCATGCAGCCCTCTCATGACTTCTCCTTCGCGGGAGGTGTCGCGCGGCCGTGCGGTTCACGACCGGACCAGGATCATGCTGGCTGTCTCCGCTCAGCCAGCGTCGCGCAATATACCCCCCCAGGGTACATGTACCGGCGTTCGGCGGCAGCTGCGCCGGCCTGTCCTCCGGCCGATGAGCGGCCGCCTCACCGGGGAGGCACAGGCCGGCCCGGCAGCCACCAGTTCCAGCGACCGAGCAGGCGCATCGTGGCCGGCACCAGCAGCAGTCGTATGAAGGTTGCGTCCACCAGGACGGCTACTGTCATGCCGACGCCGATTTCCTTCGTGGTGACGAGACTCGCGAATGCGAAGGCCCCGGTCACGATGACGAAGAGGCAGGCGGCGCTGGTAATGACTCCGGCTGTCTTCTCCAATCCGCTTGCCACCGCAGCGCGATTGTCCTTCGACTGCAGCCATTCCTCGCGTATACGGCTGAGCAGGAAGACTTCGTAGTCCATTGAGAGACCGAAAAGAACGCAGAAGAGCAGAATGGGAATGATGGCATCGATGAAAGCCACGCGAGGGAAGCCAAGGTTGCCCCCCTGGAAGATGTACACCAGCGCTCCGTAGGTGGCCCCCACCGACAGGATATTCATGAGTACCGCCTTGAGTGGCAGCAGGACGGATCGGAACATGAGGAGCAGCAAAAGATATGTTGTCACAAGAATGACGAGGATCGTCCGGGGGAAGTTCCGGTAGAGCGCGCTGTCGAGGTCAAGGCTCAGTGCTTGCAAGCCGCCGATGCGAACGTCGAGGCCTTGGCTGACCGCTGGCGCATCGGCGCGCAGGTGCTCGATGAGCGCCTTGCCCTGGTCGCTCTCGAGCGTCGTGTCCGACTGGGCCACAATGACGGTCGTGTCGCCGGCGGCGACGGAGGAGACGAATTGAGCCAGGGCGGGGACGTGCCGGTAGTTCCCGCTGCTGTAGAGCGCGATCAACTGGCCGGTGCCGGCCGTGGGCGTGCCCGGTACGGCCGGGACTGCGGTCAGGCTGGTGACACTGGTGACGTGCTGCTGGGCGGCGACCCATGCGGTGAGCCGGTCCACCTCTTCCAGGTTGCCCGGGGCAAGGATGCTGCCGCCGTCCCGCGCCTGGACGACGACGTCGACGGGATCTTGCGGCAGGGCGGGAAACTGCTGCTGGAGGATGGTGAGCCCCTGCCGTTCACTGGACTGGGCCGAGAGGACGTCGGCGCCGGGCACGCCGACCTTAAGTGCGAGCGCAGGCCAGCCGAGGAGGGCGATGAGCAGCAGGACGCCCAGGATCGTGATCACGGGCCGCCGCATGACCGCGAGCGCCCAGGCGTGCCAGAAGCCTCGCCCGCCTGCCGCAGCGCCCGCTGACGGCTTACCGGTTGCGCCGGGCTCCGCGGCAGGCCGGCTGAGCCAGCCTGGCCGTCGTTCCAGGAAGGGGATGCGAACGGCGTTCACCCGCGTGCCGAGGATGCTGAGCAGGGCCGGAAGCAGGGTCAAGGCAGCCAGGACCGCAATGGCAACCACGACTGCTCCGCCAATCGCGAACGACGTCGTGATCTGTATGCCGATGGCTAGCAGCCCGAGGAAGCCGATCATGACGATAATACCGCTGAACAGGATGGCCCGGCCGGCGGTCGCGATCGTGGTGGCTACCGCTTCGCTGATGGCCGCGTCCCGGCCGGTGCGGTCCGGTGTCCGGACCCGGCCAAGTTCCTCCCGGAAGCGGCGGGTGATGAGCAGGCTGTAGTCGATGGAGATGCCGAGCCCGATGATCGAGGCGATGCTAAGGATGAAGGACGTCATAGGCTCGTGCAGGGCGATCACGTAGATGATCGCGAGTGCCGTCGGGACGACCGACAGTCCTAGCAGCAAGGGCATCATGGCGGCGACGGCGGCACCGAAGACGACGAGCATCACGATGAGGGCGACCGGCAGGGCCAGGGAGTCGGCACGTTCCACGTCCTGGACGGTGACGCGGGTCAGGGTGTCGTAGACAGCCGGGGTTCCGGTCAGGAAGGCCTGGGCCGGGTCGGCAGCGTCGTAGCGCGGAAGGAGCGCGCGGAAGGCCGGCATCTCGCGCTGCATGTAGTCGGGATCGTGGTTGAAGCCGACGAGGACGTAGGCCGAGCGCCCGTTCTTGCCCGGGCCGCCGGGCGTGGCGGAGGTGACGTAGGGGAAGGTACGCGCGCGGACGGCGAAGGCGCGGACCTCGCGCTGGTACGCGGGGTCGGTAACAGGCGCGGTGGCGGACTGGAAGACGACCACGACCTGCGAGAGTGGCTGGTGGAGCTGCTGGCTGAGGATGCTTTGCGCGTCGGCGGCCTGGCCGCTGATGTTGAAGTACCCGCCGCCCTGCAAGACCGACGGCGATTTCAGCGCGAACGGAACGCTGACCAGGACTACCGCGAGCCAGAAGGTGACTGTGAGCCAGCGGAAACGGTAGACGAGAAGTCCGTATCTGTGCATGCCGCTGCGCGGAAGTCCCTGGGGGATGGCTCGCGGCGAGCCGTGATCGGGGATTCTCGCATGATGCTGATGCGCTGGTTCGCGCGAACCAGCGGGTGACGCGCCAGCGTGTCGCGGGGATTTCATAGCAGCGTCTTCCCGCTCACGCCGGTGATTTCCCCTGGCTGGTCCGAGCGGGAACGGGGCAGGCGTCGCCGACTCGCGGGTCTGGGGGCTGGCGTATCTGCGGCGGTACGGGCTGTACGCGGACCCGCGCCGTCCCGCCTTTATCGTTGTCCTGGGCCGAGGTCTTCGCATGGACCCGGATGAGGTAGGAGCCGGTGGCCAGAACAGCGGGGGTGGTGTGCCTGCTCTCGGTCAGCGGATACCACAGCACAGGAAAGCTGGCGCGGTTGTAGGCAGTGAAATACACGTCGTGCGTGTGGAGGAGCCCGGCGTCTAGCTCGATGAACAGGCTTGTCCCGGCCTGCAGGAATCCGTAGTAGAAGGTCGTCTGCGGGTTGCCTGCCGGAAGGTATTCACGCTCGACAAACGAGCGCGGGAACCACCGGCGGTATCGCAGCAGGGTGCAGACGTAGGAGTGCAGGAACAGATAGAGGAAGGAGCTGCGGCAGGCGAGGTCATCGTAGAAGTCATTGTTACCGGCTGGGACGGCCAGCGGACCAAGGACAGGTTCACCGTCGATCTCCACCGGCGGCAGCTCGGCCGACTCGGACCACCGGTAGTAGCGCAGTGCCAGCCGGTAGGTGCCCGGCGGAAGGTCGATAGCGTGCCACGGTTCCTGGCTGCTGGCGTCGAGCGAGCCGATACTCGCGACGATGTTGTGCGCGGGCTCGGCGTGCACCACGATTGTCCAGGCCTCCGCCGATTGTGCGGCCGTGGCGGTGCTGATGCTGATGGTGTGCTGGACGTGCAGCGGCCCGCCGAGTGCTATGAGGGCGTGGGTGTTCCACCGCGGCGCGGACGTCATCAGCGCCAGCAGGTTGAATGACTTGCTTACCGCCGGTCCGTCCAGGGTTCGCCACGTCGTGGCCTGCGCGGGATGCGCACGGTCGTGGAGCTGGACAAGCCGCCGCATGCCGAGGCGGGTGACCCGGTAGAACACGAATGACAGCGGTGCCAGGGCGATGTCGCCCGCAGCGGCGAGGCGTCCGGAGCTGGTGTGCCGCACGGTTTGTTCCCGTCCTTTCACGCGCTCGGGGCGATGCTGGCAGGGCCCGCGCTGCGGGCGATGATGCGGGCCAGCGCCTGAGGCGCGTCAAGCTGGAGGTTGTGCCCGCCGGGGAGTGCCTCGGTGGTGGCTTGGGGCAGCGCGGCGCGCAGCTGGGCGAGATGCGGATTGGCTGCGTCGGCGTAGATGAGCGTGACCGGGATGGTGATCCGGGCCAGCAGCGCCCGGTAGCGGGCTGGGGTAATGGACAGGGTGTCGTAGCTGAGGTCGGCTCGTGTGAGCAGGGCGGGGTCCCAGGTCCAGCACACGCCGCCCGCGCAGGGGTGGGTGATGCGTTCCGCCATCCGGTATGCGCGTTCGGGTGAGAGCGAGGGCATGGCCTGCTGGAGCCGCTGGCCTGCGGCGGTGGTGTCGGCCAGCACCGCGTGCTGGGGCGTGGACGTGAGGTACTGCAGACGCGATTCCAGCATGCGCGCGAACTCGTCGTCGGACGGCTCGGCTGGCATCAGACCTTCGATGAGCACGAGAGAGCTGACGCGGCCTGGTCGTAGGCTGGCGTAGGTGGCGGCCACCGCGGCACCCATTGAATGTCCTGCCAGCACGACAGGTTCGGCCGGTGAGACGATGTGGCTCGCCGGGTTGTTCAGCAGCGCATCCAGATCCGCGACGTAGTTCAGCAGGTGGTAGGCGCCGGCTGCGGCATGTGCGGAGCAGCCGTGGCCGCGCTGGTCCGGCGCGATGAACCGGTATCCCTGGGCGGCCAGCGGAATGGCTACGTCTTCCCAGGTCATGGAGTGATCCAGGATGCCGTGCAGGCCGACGATCGCCGGGCCGTCCGCCGGGCCCCACTCGGTTACGCACAGCCGCAGGCCGTGCGCCGTCACTGAGTACTCGCGCGCCGGACTCTGCGCGCGCTGGGTTGCGGCCGGGCCGGGACGGTCCCCACTGGCCTGGCCGCTCGCGCCAACGTCGCTGCTGTCCAGCGGGTGTTCATGGACTGGGCTGCTCAGGCCGGGCAGGGTGTATCCGAAGGCGGCGGCTAGATCCCGGGCGGCCGGTGCGAGCGGGCGCGGCAGCGTGATCGTTTGCCACGCATCGGCCAATTCCGGTTCGATGCGATCGTGGTGGAGGAAATTCGGGTCACCGATGGCCAGCGACTGGCCGTGCACGCCGTCGGTCATGCGCTCACCCTCATAGGGCCGTAGGACGGCCGGGTCAGCGGGGATGCCCAGGAAGGCGCAGATATCGCCGGCCGTTTGCTCAGGCTGGCGGACCAGGTCCTCGAAACGGACGAAGTGCTGCCGTTCGGGATCTATATGCCGCAGGAACCCGAGCATGTTCTGGTTCGTCTGGGTCCACACCTGCTCGGCCACGGCGAACGGGTCATCGTGGTCCACGCCGATGAGTTTGTGCATCCGGGTGCGGGTGAATGACTCGATGGCGGCATAGGGGTGGCGTACGAGGAACAGGTACCTGGCCTTGCCGGATAGTGCTTCGGCTCGGCGCAGCGTGTCGATGCTGGCGGCGTAGGTCGGGGATTTGTCCACGAGCAGCCGCGGTGCCGCCAGCTGGCCCAGCCGGGTATATACCTCGTGGATTCCGATGTCGTCGGCGATCCAGCTGTCCAGGAGGGCCTTGGCCGTTTCCGCGTCGCCGCCGCGCAGTTCCGTCAGTGCCCGCTGCAGCCCCTCGGCCAGATAGCTGCGGCCCAGTTCCCGCTGCTGCTCGGCGAGCGTGTCGAAGGGCAGCAGGTGCAGCTCCGGCGGGCAGAACAGCTGGGGATGGCCTGCCAGCATGACGCGCAGCAGGGTGGAGCCGGAGCGCGGGCCGGACAGCAGGAAAACGATGTCAGCCGACGACTGTGGTGGCGTGACCAGCCGGCGTTCAGGTGCCGCGCTCTGGCCGGCGCCCCGGCGCGGCTGAGATCCCGGCATCCCGGGAGCCCCCGGCCGCGGCTGAGACCTTATCGTCAAGGTACCCGGCCCGGCGCCGGGCGCCGGGGGGAGCTTCGAAAGCTCTGTGTCCAGGTAGGCAGCCATTGAGTCGACGGTCGGATGGTCGTACAGTTCCCTGGGGTAGAGGGCAAGCTGAAAGTCCTGCTTGATGGCCGTGACCATGTCCATGATCATCAAGGAGTCCATGCCCAGCTCGGGAAGATTGCGGTCGGCGGGCACGTTCTCCGGGGCCATGCCGAGGATGGTGCCGGCCTGCCGGCGCAGGACATCGCGGAGGAAGTCCGGTCGCCGCCCTGGCGGTAGCGCGGCAAGCTGCTCGATGGGGCGCGGCCGCGGAACAAGCTGGCTGCCTGTGGCTGGTTCCTGCCGGCGTGCTTCTTCGAGCAGCTCGGTCAGCAGAGTGCGCAGGCCGCTGCTGGTGTCGTCGGCGATCGGTGCGGTGAGCGCGGCCCAGTCGGCTCGCACTACTGCCACCTGCGCGGCTGGGCCGCCCAGGAGTGACGCCAGCGCCCGCAGGCCCTGCTCGGGCGCGAGCAGGGCGACGCCCATGTTGGTCCACCGCTGCCGGCTGGCCGCGCTTGCGCTGGCGGCCATGCCGAGGTCCCAGGGGCCCCAGTTGATGGCCATGGCGGGCAACCCAAGGGATCGGCGGTGGTGCGCCAGGGCGTCGAGGAAGGAGTTGGCGGCGGCGTAGCTGGCTTGGCCGGGAGAGCCGAGCAGTGCGGCGGTCGAGGAGAAGAGCACGAAGAAATCCAGCGGGAGCGCGCGTGTGAGCGCATGCAGATTCCATGCTCCCTCCACCTTGGGTGACAGAACCTGGCGGCACCGCGTCCAGTCCTGGCCAAGCAGCAGTCCGTCGTCGAGTACGCCAGCCGCGTGGACGATACCGCGCAGCGGCGGCATCGTCGTCTCGATCTGGCGGAGCGCGTCGGCGACCTGGCCGGGTTGGGTGACGTCGGCCTGGATGGCCAGTACCCGGATGCCTGTCTGGGCCAGGGCCCGGGCGGACGGGCTGTCTGCGGTGGCGCTGCGGCTGATCAGGGCGATGTTTCGTGCGCCCTGCTGCGTCATCCATGCTGCCACGGCGCTTCCCAGCCCGCCGGTTCCGCCGGTGATGGCGTAGGTCGCGTCGGCGCGCAGCGGCGAGGTCTGCGCCAGCACGCTGCCGGCGCGGGTGAGCCGGGCGACATGACGCTTTCCGTCCCGCCAGGCGATCTGGTCCTCGTGCGGGAGCGGGCCGCCGTCCGCCGTGTCTGCTGAGCCGGCTGCCGGGGCCGCTGACGTCGCCCGTTGGGTGCCCAAGTCCGCCAGCAACTCTGCCGCCTCGTCAGCGGCGGGGTCGGCTGCAGGATCCAGGTCGATCAGCCCTCCCCAGACCTCGGGGTGTTCGAGCGCGATCACCTTCCCTAGCCCCCACAGCGGCGACTGTGCGACGGCGACGTCCTCGCCGGCCGGCCTGACCGGCTGGGCGCCCCGCGTCACGATCCACAGCCGTGGCGGGACGGGCAGCCTCGTCGTCCCGAGGGTCTGGACGGCTCGCAGGACGCTCGCGCAGTGGCGTGCCTGGTCTTGCTGCAAAGACGCGGCCGTGGTTTCCGCCGGGGGTGCTGCGTCGAGGCCCCAGAGGTGGATGAGGCCACGGCAATCAGGCGGGATGGGCAACGGGGCTTCTAGGAAGGGCTGGGAGTCGGCGAAGATCAGATCGCAGGTCGCTTCTTGCTTCTCGAGGGCCGCTGCCAGTTGCCGGCCGACGCCACCGCTGTCGGCGAGGATGATCCAGTGCCCCGCCATGTTCCGCGGCAGTTGCCCGGCGGGGGCGGGCTGTGGTCGCCACTGTGTCTGATACAGCCAGCTTCCGGGGGCTTGCGGATCGACGGCACTCGCTACAGTGGCGGCCGAGTCCGGCGGGAGCGGGTCCCTAGGCGCGCTGGCATGGGAGGCCTCGGCTTGCTGCACCGCCCAGTAGCGCTGGCGCTGGAAGGGATAGGTAGGCAGGACAACGCGACGGCCGGGGAAGCCGCGGTCGAAGTTTTCCCAGTCGGCCGTCGCGCCGTGTGCGTAGAGGGCGCCCAAGCTGTCGAGCATCGATTGCCAGTCGCTGCGGTTCGTGCGCAAGGACGGCAGCCACACGCCTGCGTCGTCCGGCAGGCACCGGCGGCCCATGCCGAGCAGCACAGGACGCGGGCCGATTTCGACGAAGATGCGGTAGCCCAGTTCGTGCAGAGTGGCCATGCCGTCGCCGAAGCGTACCGTTTCGCGGGCGTGGCGGCGCAGGTACTGCGGGTCGAGTGTGCGCCCGGCTGGCAGCCGCTCGCCGGTCAGGTTGGTCACCAGGTCGATGCGGGGTTCGGCGAAGGTCACGAGGCCTGCGGAGCGTTCGAGGGCATCGAGCACCGGCTCCATCAGCGGCGAGTGGAAGGCATGCGAGACGGTCAGCCCTTGCACCCGGGTCCCGCGGGCTCGCAGCGCTGCACTGATCTGCGCCACGGCGGCTGTCGCGCCGGAGATGACGGTGTTGTCCGGGCCGTTGACCGCGGCGATCGCGAGTTCCGGGTGGGGTGCGATGGCTACTGCGACCTCCGCTTCGGGGGCGAAGACTGCGGCCATCGCGCCATCTCTCGGCAGGTCGCCCATCAGCTGGGCACGTCGGGCGATCAGGCTGAGGGCATCTTCCAGGCTCAGCACCCCCGCCACGGTCGACGCGACGTATTCGCCGACGCTGTGACCCAGTACGGCGGACGGCGCGATGCCCCACGAACGCCAGACCTCTGCCAGCGCGTATTCCAGGGCGAATAGGGCAGGCTGGGTATAGGTGGTGTCATCGAGCGGCGTCCCCTCGGCCGCCTTGGGATACAGCACGGACAGCAGGGACCGATCGAGGTGCGGGCGCAGCAGTTCATCGCAGCGCTGCATCGCCGCGCGGAAGACCGGCAGTGTCTCGTAGAGTTGCCGGCTCATCCCGGGGTACTGCGCCCCCTGGCCGGAAAACAGGAAAGCGATGGGCGGGTCGCCGGGGGATATGGCGCTCCCAGCCCCGGGAGCGCGTATCCCGGACGGGCCGTGCCCGGCTGCGGGTGACGTGGTCAGTGTGCCCAGTTTGTCGCGCATCTCGGCGAGTGAGCCAGCTGTGAGCCCGGCGCGGTGGGTGAAGTGCGCCCGCCCGGTATGGGCTGTGTGCGTGATGTCGGCCAGCGAAGCGGACGGCGCTGTGGCTAGGTGGAGCTGGTAGCTGGCGGCCAGCTCGCGCAGCGCGGTGTCGTCCTTGGCGGAGAGGCACAGCAGGTGAACCGGGCGGCTGGCTCCCGGCACCACGGCGGGACGCGGCGGGGCTTCTCCCAGGATCACGTGCGCGTTGGTGCCGCTGAACCCGAAGGAGCTCACCCCGGCCAGGCGCGGCCGGTCGGGGCGCCACGGCACGAGCCGGGTGGGTACGGTGACGGGCAGCTCGTCCCAGGGAATGTGCGGACTGGGGTTATGGAAGTGAAGGTTGGGCGGTATCTCCTGATGCTGCAGGGCCAGCACGGTCTTGATCAACCCGGCGATCCCCGAGGCGGCTTCCAGGTGCCCGATATTGGTCTTCACCGCCCCGATGAGCACGCTGTCCTGTGCGGCGCGCTCCTGGCTGAGCACCGTGGCCAGGGCCTGGACCTCGATGGGATCGCCGAGCGCGGTGCCGGTGCCGTGTGTCTCGACGTAGCCGATCTGGGCCGGGGTGACGTGCGCATTGGCGAGGGCTTCGCGGATGACCGCCTGTTGCGCTTGACCGTTAGGGGCGGTCAGCCCGCTGCTGCGGCCGTCCTGGTTCACGGCGCTGCCGCGGACCACCGCCAGGACCGGGTCGTCATGGGCCAGCGCGTCACTGAGGCGCCGCAGCACGATGATGCCGCATCCCTCGCCCCGGGCGAAGCCGTCCGCGGCGGCGTCGAAGGTCTTACAGCGGCCGTCGGGGGCCAGCATGTGCGCCTTGGAGAACATGACGGACAATTCGGGGGCGAGCATCAGGCTCACCCCGCCGGCCAGGGCCAGGTCGCTTTCGCCGGAGCGCAGGCTCTGGGCCGCGAGGTGGAGGGCGACCAGCGCCGACGAGCAGGCCGTGTCGACCACCATGCTGGGCCCGCGTAGTCCCAGTGTGTACGAGACGCGGCCGGCGATGATGTTGATGGCGCTGCCCGTGACGCGGTGCAGGCCGGCTGCGGGCATCGAGTCGGGCGATTTGACCGCGAGCAGGGAATAGTCGCTGTTGCCGGCGCCGAGGAAGACACCGGTCTGGCTTCCGCTCAGGTTGTCGGCCGCAATGCCCGCTCGTTCGAGGGCCTCCCAGCTCACCTCGAGCACCAGGCGCTGCTGGGGGTCCACGCTCTGCGCTTCGCGGGGTGAGATGCCGAAGAACTGCGGATCGAACTGATCGACCTGGGCCAGGAAGCCTCCCCACCGGGTGATCATCTTGCCGGGGGCCCCGGGGTCGGCGTCGTAGAGGCTGTTGATGTTCCAGCGGTCCGCGGGGACCTCGCTGATGGCGTCGGTGCCGGAGCGCAGCAGCTGCCAGTACGCATCAGGGGTGGTGACGTTACCGGGGAAGCGGCATGCGACGCCGATGATGGCCAGCGGTTCGCTCCCGGCGTGTTCGAGTGCCTCGATCCGGGTGCGGGCCTGCCGCAACGCGAGCAAGGCGCTTTTTTGCAGCGAGGCCGGGGCGCTGGCTGGCCTGGCTTCGGTCATGACTGGTCTTTGCTGAGGAGGGCCTGAACCGCGGCGAGTTCTTCGGCCAGGACGGCTTCGACCTCCTCGTCGGACAGCTGCGCGACCTCTATTTCCCGCGGGTCCCGTTCGCCTTCGCCTGATGCCGATGACGGCTCAGCGGTGGCCGGGTCGTGATCGTTCGTCCCACTGCCAGGCGTCAGGTTGAGTACTTCACCGGCGAGATAGCCCGCCAGGCTCTCGATGGTGGGGTAGTCGAACAGCACCGTCGCCGGCAGCACCTGCCCCGCTGCGCTGCTCAGCCTGCTGCGTAGTTCGATAGCCATCAGCGAGTCCAGTCCCAGCTCGCTCAGCGGGCGTCGGGGGTCGAGCGGGATCTGCGGGTCAAGTCCGAGCGCAAGTCTGGCCTGCTCGTCCAGGTAAGCAGCCAGGACCCGGCGGCGGTTGCCGGGACTGGCCGCATCGAGGCGCCGCAGCAGGCCGGACTGCCCTGCCGCCGGCTGCTCACCCGCGGCCGCGTGCCGCGGCTCGCGGCTCAGCTCGGACAGGAGCACGGGGATCCGGCCGGCCGGGAACCGGGCCAGGAACGCCGCCCAGTCGATCGGCACGACGGCCAGCTGCGCAGCTTGCTGGCCGATGGCCTGCTCGAGCGCGCACACGCCCGCGTCGGGGGTGATGGAATCCATGTCGTGCTCGGCCAGCCGGCCGGTAACGGCGCCCCGTGCTGCCATGCCTACCTGTGACCAGGCGGCCCAGTTGATGCTCAGCGCTGGCAGCCCCTGTACCCGGCGGGCGTGGGCTAGCGCGTCCATGAAGGCGTTCGCCGCGGCGTAGCTGCTCTGTCCGGCGTTGCCCCACAGAGCGGCGATCGAGGAGAACATCACGAAGAAGTCGAGCGGGAGGTGGCGGGTCTGCGCGTGCAGGTTCCAGCTGCCCTGAACCTTGGGCGCCAGGACGCGGGCGAAGCTGTCCCAGTCCTGGCGGAGCATGATGCCGTCGTCAAGGATCCCGGCGGCGTGCACGACGCCCCGCAGTGGCGGCATCGAGATGCCGATCTGCTCCAGAGCGGCTGCTATCTGGCCGGCCTGGGCCACGTCGGCGCTGAGGACCAGTACGTGCACGCCGGCCTGGGTCAGCTCGGCGACTGCGGCCTCCGCCTCCGGGGACGGGCCGCTGCGGCCGGCGAGGGCGAGGTGCCGTGCCCCTCGTTCGGCCATCCAGCGGGCCACCTGCAGGCCCAGGCCGCCCAGCCCGCCGGTGATCAGGTACGAGGCATCCTCGCGGAGCCCGTCCCCGCCGGTGCCCGACAGGCCGACCTCCTGGGTGACGACGATCTTTCCGATCTGCCTGGCCTGCGCCATGAAGCGGAAGGCCTGGGTCGCCTCAGGCAGCGCGAAGATGTGCCGCGGCAGCGGATGCAGTGCTCCGCTGTCGAAGTCCCGCATCAGCTGCCGGAGCATGCTGCCGATCTTGGCCGGGTCACGCCGGGTCTCCTGGTCGAGGTCGATGACGAAATAGGACGCGTCCGGGCGGGCCGCTGTGACCCGCTCGCGGTCCCAGATGCCGATCTTGCCGGCTTCGGCGAACCGGCCTCCGGTCGCGAGGATGGACAGGTTCCGGGGGATGTACTCACCGTTGAGCGAGTTGAGCACGATGTCGACGCCTCGCCCGCCGGTCCGCTCCGTCACCTCCTGGGCGAAGTCGAGCGTGCGGGAGTCCATGACGTGGCGCAGGCCGAGGGATCGCAGGTAGGTGCGTTTCTCTTCGTTTCCCGCCGTGCCGAAGACCTCCGCCCCCGCCCGCAGGGCCAGTTGCGTGGCGGCCAGCCCCAGGCCACCCGCGGCGGCATGGATCAGGATCGTATCGCCGGGAGAGATCCGCGCCAGCTCGCCCAGGGCGTAGGACGCGGTCATGAAGCTGATGGGGATGGTCGCGGCCTCGGCGTAGCTGAGCGATTCCGGTTTCCTGGCGACGAGAACGGCGGGAGCCGTCACGAAGGTGCCGAAGCAGCCTGTAGCGAGTGCGACGACGGCGTCACCGATGCGGAACTCCTCGACGCCTTCTCCGGTCGCGGAGATCTCGCCAGCGCATTCGAGTCCCAATGGGCCGGGATCACCTGGGTAGGCACCCAGTGCGTTGAGCACGTCACGGAAATTCAGCCCTGTGGCCCGTACCCGTATCTCCACCTCTCCGGCCGCCGGCGCGGATCGGCCCACCGGGTCGAATGTCAGCGTGTCCAGGGTGCCGCCGGGAGGGACGACCAGCTGGATCGGTTGACCCGACGGCGCCAGGCTGAGCGTTGGCTCCGGGACGGACCGCATGGCCGACCGGGTCAGGCGGGCCGCGAATCGTTCCCCTTGCCGGAACGCGACCTGGTCCTCCTGGCTGCCCAGGCGCACCGCGTCCGCCTCGGCCAGCAGGGTCCGCGCCACGTCGGCGGCGGCGGCGATATCCAGATCAACGAGCACGCAGGGCAGGTCCGGGTGCTCGGTGCGGAGCGTCCGTCCCAGTCCCCACAGCGGCGCTTGAGCCGGGGCTGGCGGTGCGGCTGACATCGGTGGTTGCTGAGCACCCTGGGTAGCCAGCCACAGGCGTGAGGAGCCAGCCCACGGCTGGCGTACCAGCGCCTGAGCGAGGTGCAGGGCCCCGCCGCAGGCCAGCGCCTCATCGGCCGATAGCGACTCGGCCGTGGTGAGCTCCGCTGGCGTGGCATTGAGCGCCCATAGGTAGATCACCCCGCGGTAGCCGCCGCCCTCTGCTGCGAGCATGCGGGTGAAGTGCTCAGGCCGCGCAGGGTCGAGGTGGAATGCCGCCCGGCTGGTCTCGTGGCGGTAGCTTGTGCCGGGGAAGACCAGGCTGGCCACGTCCCCGCGTTGCTCTAGCTGGCCGGCCAGGGCTTGTCCCACGCCGTCGCGGTCGGCCAGGATCAGCCAGCGGCTCCCGCGCTCATCCGGCGGCCTGGGCGGAGCTGCTGCGGCGCTGGCTCGCTCCTGCCGTTGCCATCGCAGTTCATAGAACCAGTCGTTCAGATCGTCTTTAAGCGCCGTCCGCAGGGCGGCCTGGCTTACCTTCTTGACCTGAAGGCCCTGCACCTGGGCCACGAGCTGCCCTCGCTCGTCGTACAGGGACACGTCGCCCGTCCTGGATTCGCCGTCCGTCTCGTCGCGAATGGTCGCGTGCCCGGTGACCTGGGTCTGACCAGGAATGGCCACCCGGAACGACGCGACCTTGACCGGCAGGTAGACATCTCGCCCGCGGCCGTCGGCGCCCAGGTCGTTGGCCAGGGCGGCGCCGGTCAGCTGGAGGCAGGCATCGAGCAGCGCCGGATGCACGCCGTACTGCGTGGCATCGGCGGCCAGGGTGTCGGGCAGCCGCACCCGCCCCAGCGCTTCTCCAGGACCTGCCCGGAGCGACTCGATGCCCCGGAACTGCGGACCGTATTCCAGGCCGAGCCCACGCAGGTGCTCGTAGAAGGCAGCCGGGGAAATCTCCCGGGGACAGCGGTCGCGCACCTGGTCCAGATCGGGCGGGGACGGGTCATCCTCTGGTTGCCCGGCGGTCGCCTGGGCCGTGACGTAGAGCTGCCACGCTGATGCGTTCCGATCCCAGCCGAACAGCTCAAGCCGGGCTTCGCCGTCGCCGCCCGGGGTCACGACGGTTTGCAGGCGGCGGGATTCGCTATCGCTAAGAGTCAGCAGGTCGTTCATGACGACATCGGTCAGCAGGCGCGGGCGGCCGTCCTGGGCCGCCTGCGCGAGCATCTCCAGGTAACCCGCCGCTGGGAACACGGCCCGCCCGCAGACGCGGTGGTCGTCCAGGTAAGGCGCGGCAGGCAGGCTGAGGTCCGATTCGAATTGCACCTCGCTGAGCGGAGACCGCAGCTTGCGGCCCAGCAGCGGATGAATCTGCGCGGCGTCGTCGGCCGCCGCCGGGTGCCGGGCGTCTGGTGGCGGGTCCACCCAGTAGCGTTGGCGCTGCCAGGGATAGGCCGGTAGGCGCACGTACCGGCCACCTTGCGGGTAAAGGCGATCCCACGCAATCGCCTGCCCGGCCTGGTAGAGCGCTCCGAGGGCCTCCAGCAGCGACTGCTGTTCGTCACTGTCGCGGCGCAGGGAGGGGATGACGATCCCCGGCTGGCTCAGGTGATACAGGCTGTCCTCGACGGCCGGCAGCAGCACCGGGTGGGCGCTGATCTCGACGAACACGTCGTGGTCGTGCTCACGCAGCCAGCGCGTCGCGTCGGCGAACAGTACCGGATCGCGCAGGTTGCGCCCCCAGTAAGCGGCGTCAAGCTCTGCTCCGTCGACCGGTTTCCCGGTGACTGTCGAGACGATCGGGATGGTCGCCGTCTGCGGGGAAATGTCCCGTAGTGATTCCCTCAGGCGCGTGACGAGAGGGCCGACCTGGGGGCTGTGCGCGGCGAAGTCGACGTTGATCCAGCGGTGGAAAGCTTGCTGCCCGCCGAGCGTGGCCGCGATCGACTCCAGGACCACCGGGTCCCCGGACAGCACGACAGATCTCGGGCTGTTGATGATGGCGACGGACGCCTGGGCCTCGCGCCCGGCCAGCAGCGCGCGCGCCTGGTCGAGGGTGAGGCTGGTCGCCAGCATTTTTCCTCGCCCGAGCACCTCCTCGATCAGCCGGTTCCGGTGGCAGAGGATGCTTACTGCGTCGTCGAGGCTCAGCGCTCCGGCTACGTGAGCCGCGGCGATCTCGCCCATGCTGTGCCCGACCACGGCGTCCGGCTCGACGCCCGCCGATCGCCACCACGTCGCCAGCCCGACCTGGACGGCGAACAGCGCCAGCTGAACCCTGTCCGTGTGCTCGAGCCAGGACCTGTCGTCGTTGCTGGTGAGCTGGGCCAGCAGCGACCATCCGGTGTGCTGGCGGATCAGCTGGTCGCACCGCTCCACCGCCGCCCGGAAGACCGGCTCGTGTTCCAGCAGCTGCCTGCTCATCCCGGCCCACTGCGAACCCTGCCCGGGGAAAACGAATACCAGCCGGGGACGGCTGGCGCGGTGCACGGCCCCGGGAAGGTCGCCCTGATGGTCGGCGGCGCTGGCCAGCCGGGCGCGAAGCTCGTCGCGGTTGCGGCCGACGACGGCCATCCGGTACTCGTGGTGACGGCGGCGCCGGCTCGCGCTCCAGCACACGTCGGCCAAAGCCGCGCCGGTGTCTAGGTGGTCAGCGCCGAGGAAGCCTTCATAGCGGCGGGCCAGGGCCGCTAGCGCGGCGGGGTCGCGCGCCGACAGCGGCAGCAGGTACGGGCGGCCGGTTCCCCGGGCGCCCGGCTGGCTGTCAGGTTCTCCGCCGCGGGCCGGCCCGGCGGGTGCCTCCTCCACGACCAGGTGCGCATTGGTGCCCCCGATCCCGAAAGCACTGACACCGGCCCGCCGCGGTGCCGGTCCGTCCTGCCACGCCGACAGGGCGGTGTTGACGTAGAACGGGGTTCCGGCGAAGTCGATGGCCGGGTTGAGCTTAGCGAAATGCAGCGTGGGCGGGATCTGCTGGTGGGTGAGAGCCAGGACCGTCTTGATCAGCGCTGCGACGCCCGCCGCCGATTCCAGGTGCCCGATATTGGACTTGACGGCGCCGACCGCGCAGGTGCCAGGGGCCAGGGAACGGATGCCGGCACGGGACCGGAAGGCCCTGGTGAGCGCGGCCACCTCGATCGGGTCGCCGATCGGCGTGCCGGTGCCGTGCGCCTCGACGAAGCCGATCGTGTCCGGCTCCACGGCGGCGATCGCGAGGGCGTCGGCCACGACCTCGGCCTGCCCGTCCTCGCTGGGCGCGGTGAACCCGGCTTTCAGCGCGCCGTCGTTGTTGACGGCTGACCCCTTGATGACCGCGTCGATCACGTCACCGTCGGCCAGCGCGTCGGCCAGCCGCTTGAGCACGACGATACCCACGCCGCTGCCGAACACGGTGCCCTGCGCGCTGGCGTCGAACGGACGGCAGTGGCCATCGGGCGACAGGATGCCTCCGACCTCATAGCGGTAGCCAGCCCGGGCCGGGAGCCGTACGGTCACCCCGCCGGCCAGCGTGAGGTCACACTCGTGATTCAGCAGGCTCTGGCAGGCCAGATGGACCGCCACCAGGGAAGTCGAGCAGGCTGTCTGGATGTTCAGCGCCGGCCCCGTCAAGCCGAGCTTGTAGGCGGCCTGGGTCGCCAGGTAGTCCTTGTCGTTGCCGATGAGGACCTGCAGGTCGCTGCTGCGGCTGGCCGGAGCCATCGACGGATACAGGTGAGACATCAGGTAGGTGCTCATGCTGGACCCGGCGAACACGCCGATCTTGCGGCCGTCGGCCGCGGGGTCACATCCGGCGCTTTCCAGCGCTTCCCAGGCGCATTCGAGGAACAGCCGGTGCTGCGGATCGGTCAGCTCTGCCTGCCTGGGGCTGAAGCCGAAGAATCCGGCGTCGAAGTCCTCGACCGCGCCAACCGCCGACGCGGCCGCGACGCGCTGGGGATCGCGGGTCTCGGCGGGGTCCACCCCCGCATCCAGCATCTCCTGCACAGATACCGGCAGGATTGACTCCACGCCCGCGCTGAGATTGCGCCAGAACTCTTCGGCGTTGTCCGCGCCGGGGAAGCGGCAGGCGATGCCGACGATGGCGATCGCGTCCAGGAGATCAGCCGGTTCGGATGGATCCGGTAGCCCGGTGCTCACGTCTGTACCGCGCCGTCCGGGCCGGTCGCCGGCCGTTCGCGTCGCCGGTTCGCGTTGCGCCGGGCGACTGCTGCCCGGTGCTGGCTGGCACGCTGGTCGCTGTCGGCGCCGGCCGGCTCGGCGGCGTCTTCTGCGCTCAGGTAGCCGGCCAGCGAACTGATGGTCGGGTGACGGAATATCTCGGTGATGGGCACCTCGCGCCCGAAGGCCTCCCGCACCTCGTTCATGATCTTGATCATGTGAAGGGAATCACCGCCGAGCTCGAAGAAATTCTGGTGGATACCCACCCCGTCGACCTGCAGGATCCGCTGTGCTATCGCCGCCAGCTTCCGCTCGGCCTCGTTGCGGGGCGGAGCCTCCGGCTGGGCCGGGGGGTGCGCCACCTCCAGGGCGGGCAGCCGCCGCCGGTCGACCTTGCCCTCGGATGTGACCGGGAGGCTGTCCAGCAGCACATACGCTGACGGCTGCATGTGCTCGGGCAGCTTCGTCCGCAGCAATGCGCGCAACTCTTCGACCAGCCTGGCGTTGTCCTGAGCAGCGGACGTCGGCAGGCGCGCCACGCCGCGGGAGACAGCGGAGTGTGGGTCCGGTTCGCTGTAGGCTAGGCCGCCGAGCAGCAGGTGCGCCAGCACGTGGCTGTCGTCGAGGTGGAAAAAGCGCCGGACCGGCTCGAACTCCATTGCGCCGACCGGACACAGGCCGATCTGCTGGCTAGCTGCGACGCTCATCAGCAGCTGGCTCATGTACCCGGCTTCGAGCAGGCAGAAGTCGGCGGCCAGCGCTCCGTACAGTGGTTCTACTGCTGCCCGCTGGCCGATGAGGAGGATGACGAACGCGGCCTGGTCGAAGATGGCCCGGTTGTGCGGCATCTGAGTATCGGCGTGAAGCAGCGCGCCCGGCGACATCAGCAGCAGCCGGTGACCCTTCGGGTCGTGGTAATACACCCCGCCAGCGACATCCTCCACCCGGTCCGGCTTGACGTAGACGTAGGTCTGGACCGGGTACAGGCCGCCTCCAGAGGGGTAACGGTACTTCGGCAGATCTCCCGTCTCGATCTGGGTGAGGCTGCGCAGAAGCTCGCCGAGTGCCGCGAACGGCAGCGGCTCGGGAGAGAAGACTCGCACGCAGTGCCGCTCCGCCTCGGCTCTGCGTACCGCCTCGTCCTGTTCGCCGTGCGGGAATGCGAGCGCCGCGTGGCCGGTGTCGCGGCGGATGCCCCACTGGTTCAGTTTGAAGTCGATACGGGCCGCGGGGTCCAGTACGGAGATTCCGGTGAGGAACTCGTCCTTGAATGCGGCCGGGTCCTTGCCGTTCCCGGCGGCGGGCCCGGTGCTGGCGCCGGCCGGCACCACGTAGGCCACCAGGCGGGTCAGCTGCCGCGTCTCGCCGAGCGCGGCCACCGCGGCGCCGTCCAGCCCGGGATGCAGTTTCAGCGCGGCTTCGATCTCGCCCAGCTCAACGCGCTGGCCGCGGATCTTGACCTGCAAGTCCTCCCGGCCGAGGAACTCGAGGTTGCCGTCCGGCAGGTAGCGGCCCATGTCCCCGCTGCAGTAGATGCGCTCGCCTGTCCGCGGGTGGGTGATGAACCGCTCGCGTGTCCTGGCCGCGTCCCGCCAGTACCCGCGGGCCAGGCCCGCTCCGCCGATGTGGATCTGGCCGGCGACCCATACCGGGCACGGCTCCAGGGCCTTGTTCAGCACGTAGTAATGCGTGTTGCTCATCGGCTTTCCGTACGGAATGCTCGGCCACGCGGGGTCGATGTGCTCGATGGGGTACCAGATGTCCCAGATCGTGGTCTCGGTCGGCCCGCCCGATGCGATCACCTGCACTCCGTCTACCAGGCTGCGCAAACGGCCCGGCAGCGAGACGGGAATCCAGTCGCCGGCCAGCACGGCGCACCGCAGCGAGCGTGGCATCAGTTCCGGCTGGTCGGCCCGCTGCTCGAGGTATTCGACCAGCATCTGCAGGAACGCGGGCACCGAGTTCCACATCGTCACGCCCTCGCGCGCCATGAGCTCGGCCCAGTGCGCCGGGTCCCTGGTGTGATCCGCGTCGGGCATGACGATCGTCGCGCCAGCGGCCAGGACACCGAAGATGTCATAAACCGAGAGATCGTGGTGCAGTGCGGACAGCGCCAGCATCCGGTCCTGCGGGCCGACGGCGAGACGCTGGTTGACGTCGATGATCCGGTTGACCACGTTCCGGTGCTCGATCATCACGCCCTTGGGGACGCCGGCCGAGCCCGATGTGTAGATCACGTGAGACAGGTCGTCCGGTCCCTGCACCGGCATCAGGCCGGTGTCATCCGCGGCAGGCGCCTCGTCCGCCTCTACGCAGATAAGTTCCACGTCAGCCGGCCACTCCAGTTGCCGGTCCAGCCATGGCTGAGTCACCACGAGCCGCACCTGACCGTCCGCTAGCAGGTAGCGGCGGCGCTCCGCGGGCAGGGACGGGTCGATCGGCAGGTAGGCCGCGCCCGCGAGGTGAATGCCGAGCGTCGCCACCACTTGTTCCCAGCCCTTGTCCATGACCACAGCGACCAGGGTGCCGGGTTTCGCCCCCAGGGTACGCAACGTGCGGCCGAGCCGGTTGGCGCGCCGGCGGATGTCCGCATAGGTCAGCGTGCGGCCAGAGGTGATGACGGCCGGATGGCCGGGCCGGGAGGCGGCCTGCCGCAGAAAGAGCGTGAGCAGGGTCTCCGGCGGGACCGCGACATCAGTGGCATTCAGGCGGGCCTGCTGATCCAGTTGCTCCTGCGGGACACGGGTAAGGTTGCCGTCCCGCCAGGCCGTCTCGTCGTCGGCCAGCCTGCGCAGGAGCTGGCCGTAGGCGTCGAACATGTCATCGAGCAGGCCGGCCGGGAAAAGATCCTCCACCGAGTCCCAGGTGAGAATCAGCGCGCCGTCTTCCTCCAGCACCTGGTGGTCGAGCCAGACCTGCGGTGTCTGGGTCACGCTGTAGACGACCTCGCCGAGGGTCCGCAGCGGGGAGAATGGCGGCCGGAAACCCTGCGCCGCCAGGTCGAGCATGCTGGTGAAGACGACGGGCATGAGCGCCCCGGTCGTCGAGTTCTGCGCGCGTGCCAGTTCGCGCAGGACCCGGATGCCGCTGACGTGGCGGTGTTCCAGGCCGGCCCACAATTCTCTCTGCATCGTGGCGCAGCTCTCCGCGAACGACCTGCCCGTAGCCGGCGTGGCCGCCACCAGGATCAGCGAGGTGAAGTCGCCCAGGATACGGTTCACCTGCGGATGCAGGGGCAGCCGGTTGAACAGGGTGACGTTGAGGGTGAAGGCGTCGTTGCTGCTCCAGCAGCCAAGCACATCGGCATAGGCGGCGAGCAGGACGGCCGACGGGGTGAGGCCCGACTGGGTAGCCCGCGCCTTCAGCCGTTGCCATGCGCCGGGTTCCAGCGTGGCGCTGCGATGGCGAAACCGGGTGCGCGCTCCGGCGCTGCGTGCCCGTGCGACAGGCAGCACGGGCGCGGGCGGAAGCGTGGCAATCCTGTCCCGCCAGTACTGAACAGACTGCTCGTATCCCTCGCTATCGCGTTGCGCGATCTCGCCGAGCACGTAGTCCCGGTAGGACAGCTCCAGCGCAGGAAGGTCAGCAGCGTCGTCCCGGTACAGCCGCATCCACTCGTCGATCAGTATCATCAGGCTGCCGCCATCGATGTGCAGCAGGTCGATGCTGATGTGCACTCGGGTGCGGCCGCCGTCCAGGAGCGTGGCCCGGATCTCGAATCCCGGCCAGGATTCCGCCGGGAGGACCTGATGCGAGAGTTCCTCGCGCGTCGCGGCCAGAGTGCCGGCCAGCAGATCCGGACTCTGGTTACGCGCATCGGTGACCTGCACCTCATACCGGGGCACCGCGGGCAGGATCCGCTGGCTGCCGTCGGGCAGGACGATGGCCCGCAGCATGTCGTGCCGGGAAACCACCCGGTGCCAGCCCTGTTCCAGGCGCCGCAGGTCGATGCCGTCGCCCTCGACCTCGACGTAGGCGTGGATGGAGACATCGCCGATCTCGTGGGCGGCGCTGCGCCCGATCCAGTACGCCTGCTGGATCTCGGTCAGCGGGAACGGGTCACCACGCCGGGCCGGGTCAGGCTCGACGGTGGCGAAGGCGGCCGTCCCGGCACCCTGCGCGCGCTGGCTGTTCTGCTGGCGCACCAGGCGCAGCAGAAGGTCTCGCTTCTTCCCAGCCGTCCCGGCGCTTCCCCGGTCGCCAATCGCTACCATGTCATGACTCCTCAGCGGTGAGCTCTGCCAGCCGGGCGTCGACGTCGCTATCCGCCATTCCGGCAATTTCTGCCCAGGCGGCACTGATGTTCTGCTCAACCGCATCCAGCATCGGTGCGGCAAGTGCCTTCGCAGTCTGGTAGTCGATAAAATGTTCTAGCGGCACAACCACACCTAGTTCTGTTTCAATACGCTGCTTCAGCTGGAGCAATCTGAGCGAATCAAGGCCTAGCGCCGTGAATGGCTGATCAGCGCTCACGGTCTCGGGGGGCATGCCTGCCGCTGCGGCGGCCCGTTGACGCAGGTAGGTCACGACAAGCGGAAGGCGCTGCGCCTGTTCGGCTCCGATCAAGGCGGCCAGGATAGCGTCGCCCGTCTCCTCGTCTCCCGGGCGGGTGAGACCGCGTACCGGGCGAACGCTCTCCCAGGTCTGCCGGAGAGCGCCGTCCAGGTACTGGTCTCGGCACGCGCGCCGCTGCAGCTTCCCGCTGGACGTCTTCGGCACCGTCCCGGTTCTCACCAGGACGACGGCGTGGACCTCAAGCTCGTGCTCTTCGGCGACCGCCTTCCGGATGGCGGACGCCACCTCTTCGCGGTCCACCGAGGAGTGCTCGCGCCGCACCTCGTGCACGATGACAAGCTGCGGGTCTCCGCCCGCTTCGATCGTGAAGGCGATCCCGCATCCGGGCCGAAGGGCCGGGTGACTCGCTCCCGCCGTACGTTCGATGTCCTGCGGAGCGTGGTTGGACCCGCGGATGATGATCAGGTCCTTCAGCCTGCTGGTGACGAACAGCTGTTCCTCGTGGATGAAACCCAGATCTCCGGTCCGCAGAAAGGGTCCTTCGTCGCTGTCGGCCAGGCGCGCGCGGAAGGTATCCGCCGTCGCCTCCGGCGAGTTCCAGTAGCCCTGGGCGACGCTCGCGCCGGCGACCCAGATCTCACCAACCTCGCCGGGCGGCCGGCACAGGCGTGTCTCGGGATCAACGACGAGAACGCGTTGGCCGGGCGCTACCTGTCCGCTGCTCACCAGCGCCAGCGTAAGTCGCGTCTCCGGGTGGGGCATGAGTGTCACCTGGCCGCGCTGCAGCGCGGACTTGTCGGCGTGAACGACCAGCGGCGGAGCCGCCACCGGCCCGGCGCTGACCAGCAGGGTCGCCTCGGCGAGCCCGTAACACGGGGAGAGCACCTCGCAGCGCAGGCCGACGGCCCCGAAGGCGCGAGTGAAGCTGTCGAGTGTCTCGGGCCAGACCGGCTCTGCCCCGTTGAGGGCGATCCGCCAGCTGCTCAGGTCCAGCCCGGCGAGCTCGTCCGGCTTGATCTGCCGGCAACACAGGTCGAAGGCAAAGTTGGGGCCAGCGCTGACAGTGCCACGGTAGCGGGTGATAGCCCGAAGCCAGCGACCGGGATCCTGGAGAAAGTGCGCGGGCGACATGAGAACGCAGCGGAAGCCGGTGTAGATCGGCTGCAGGACGGCGCCGATCAGGCCCATGTCGTGATAGAGGGGAAGCCAGCTCACGCCGACGGAATCCTCATCAAGCGACGCGACGCGCTGGATGAGCGCCTGGTTGTGCATCAGGTTCCGATGACTGACCATGACGCCTCTCGGTGTCGTGGTGGACCCGGAGGTGTATTGCAGGAAGGCCAGCGCCGCACCGTCGATGGAAGGCTCCTGCCATGCTGCGGCTTCCGCCTCCCCGGCGGCGTCGGTCGCTATCCACCGGATGCCGGCGAACGCTGGGTCGCTGGCGGCGAGCTGGGAACCGATCGGCACGATCGACGTGGTGGTGAGGACGACGGCCGGGCCGGCGTCACTCACGATGGTACGCAGGCGGCCCAGGGTGCGTTCCAGGCGCGGGTGAGGCGGATAAGCCGGCACTGCGATGACAGCTGCGTATAGGCAACCGAGAAACGCCGTGATGTACTCCAGCCCGGACCGGTAGAGCAGCAGCGCCCTGTCACCTTCGCGTGTCTCTCGCTGCAGCCGCGCGGCGACTGCCCGGGCACCGCGATCCAGAGCTCCGTAGGTGATGTGGACTTCGTCGCCTTCACCGTCGCGCAGGAAGGTGAAGGCCCGGCGTCCTGGCTGGTGTTCGGCGCGCCAGCGCAGCAGATGTACCAGGGTAGAGCAGCTAGTCCGAGGATCGGAGAGCACAGTTGGCACTAGGTCACGTCTCCATTTGCCGAGCGGTAGCTTATTGCCAGCGTCGCTGGCACAGCCGCTCGAGGCACGGTGCACTAGTACTGTCAGCCTTTTTCGTGTTATTTCTACGCTGTCCGATAAAGCGCAGGCGAGCTAGGGACCATGGTCCCTACTTGCTAGATAATTACCTTTACGCCTGGGTAGATAGCGTTACGAGTGCGAGTTTTCTAGATCTGCTGTGGAATTCATCCGGGCACGCTGGAGCAGGCAATAGCCGGGCAGTCTCCATGCTGACCCGCCAGTTAAAACACCGGCTTCAGTCACCTGGTTAGCTCTGGCCGCGGAGCTGGTCGCGGGCGTCTCGCAGAAGAGAAAGGAGCCGAGCTCAGCGCCTATGGTGACCATGGATATACGCCGCCCGGACGCCGAGATCACGTGCGGTGACGAAATTACGAGAGGGGCGAAGCCCGTTATAGTAAAATTCACACAGAATAAAACTCCGGAGTGTCTCGACGACATTTACAGCTAGAGATTAAGATCGCCGAGGTCCGGAGCAACTATTTGGACTATAGCACCGATTCTACTCATTTAGGCTGATGGCAGGTGAACTGCTGGGACCGGTGCTCCGAGCCGTACTGCTGAGCCGTGCCAGGGATCATCCCGGCAGGACCGTCGTGGCACCGCAACGGGCATAGCAAGCAGTGATCTTTGGGTGAGCTGGCCAGTTCACCAGGCGGCTTCCCCCGCCACGGGCGGGAACCATCTCTCCTGTACCGGTTCCCCGGCGCTGGGCAGCGGCCTGCGGGAGCACCAATTTCCTCTGCCCTTTAGCGTCGGCCAAGGCTACGGCCTGGATCTTCTTGCCGCGCCGTTATGGTGTCGGACCGCTGATTCAGGCGGCGGGTCGGGCGGCGATCCGGGTGGTGCGGTGGTACAGCAGGACCGCGGCGGTGGCGAGCGCGGTGAGCCAGGCGAGGGCGATCAGCAGTGAGCGGGTCTGGTCGAAGGAGGGGGCGAGGATGCCGTTCATGACGATCTGCCCGGCGCCGTAGCCGGGCAGGAAGTGCGCCCAGGCGGCGGGTGTGGCGCGCAGCATCGGGCTCTGGCTGATGCCCAGGTCGACGAACGGGATCAGGAAGGCGATGAAGACCCCGGCGACGCGGCCGAGCAACGGGCCAATCAGCACTCCGATGAGGGCGTAGGTAGCGGCAACGAGCAGGTTGGCGGCAATGTAGACGCCCCACTGGCGGACGTCAGCCACGGCCGCGGTAATGGCCAGGGAGATCGTGGTCGCGACCATGGCCGCCAGGGCGATCAGGGCCAGGCGGGCGGCCAGCAGCGAGCCAGGCCGCTGGCCTGCCAGCACGAGACGCTGATCGCCGGCGCGGGAGTCCAGCATGATGAACATTCCCGCGATCGCGGCAAGAGAGGCGATGGCGATCGGGGCCATCACCGCCGGGTGGATGGCGGCAAGGTTGACCATCGTGGTCACCTGGCGGCCCCGTTCGGACAGCGCGATACCGACGAGCCTGGCCGGGGTGGTTACCTTGGTCATCAGGATGAACACGGCCGGTATCGCGGCCAGCAGTGCCCACAACGCCCGGTTCCGGCCCCAGTCCAGCAGCCCGGCCCGGGTCGCGGCGATCAGCTGGTCGCTAGCCGTCCCGGCACGCCTGCGGTGGCGGGTGCGGGCAACTCGGGAGGTGGCCGTCACCACGGCCCATGCTGCCACAGCGGCTCCTATCGTCCAGGCCAGGGCCCAGCCCAGGCTGCCGGGCAGACCGGCATGGCCAGACTGCACCCCGGTCATCCACAGGGTTACGTAGTGGGTGGGCAGCGCCCGGGTCGCGGCCTGCCCGGCGGTGCCGAAGGCGGGCCCGAGGAACACGTCGATGATCCACACGAACAGGATCAGCAGGGTGCCGTTGAGCGGGCTGGGTACCAGCGCGCCTGCTAGTGCGCCGATGGCCAGGTAGATGACCGCGAACATGAGAGTTCCTGCTATCACCCGGCCGGGATCGGCGATCCCGCCGGTGCGGGCTGCCAGCGCGGCCAGTGCAGCGGCGCTGGCGAGCGCGGCCAGGGCGAGCCCGGCAGCGAGGCGGGCGGTGACCAGCCGGGCGGCGGCCAGCCCGGAGATGACCAGCCGGCGGTCGGTGCCGCGGGCGCCCGAGACCTGGAAGTACATGGCGATCGCGGCCAGGAAGCCGGCCGCCCATCCGGCGGTCGCGGTCTGGATAGCCGCGCCGCTGCCCCCGCTGCCGAAAAGCCCGAGCTTGGCGAAGCTGCCCATCGGCCCGGCTGCTACCACCACGAAAACCACCGGTACCACGATGATCAGCAGCAAGTTGACTGGATTGCGGGCATAATCGGCCAGGAACCGGCGGACAAACAGAACCGTGGTCACCGGAGCACCGCTTTCCCGTCCCGCAGGTCGATGATGCGGTCGAAGCGTTCTTGGTCGGCGAGGAAATGGCTGATGATCAGCACGCTGCGGCCAGCCTTGCGCCGGTCGGCGACCAGATCCCAGAACCGCAGGTAGGTGTCCCAGTCGAACCCGGCGTACGGCTCATCCAGCAGCAGCACCTGCGGGTCGGCCAGCAGCGCCAGCCCTAGGTTCAGCTTGGCCAGCGTGCCGCCGGACAGCTGGTCAGCGCGGGTGGCCGCATACTGCCCGAACCCGAGCGCCGCATAAAGCCCGCGGCGGCCGGCCAGTTGCGCAGCGCTGCTCAGCGCGTACGCGTGGCCGAACAACTCGAAATGCTCATCGCACGTCAGCCGCTCATAGACCCGCGGCTCCTGCGGGCAGTACCCCAGCCGTCCGGTCACCCTGACGGCACCCGCGTCCGGGGCAAGGGCGCCGACCAGGATCTTCATCAGCGTGCTCTTCCCGGACCCGTTCTCCCCTACCAGGCCGACGATCTCGCCCGGGTACAGGGCCAGGTCCACGCCCCGCAGCACCGGGCGCCGCCGGCGCGCCGGCCACATCCCGCGGCGATAGGACTTCTCGATTCCCGACGCGGCCAGCAATGCGGTGGCCGGACCGGCGGTGACGTCAGTTGCTGCCGGGCTCGTCTGGGTCGCCATCGGGTCCTCCTACTAGGTTCGTGCTGGCCTGGTTTCACTTTCGCCGCGAGCTGCGATCGGCGCGGGGCTCGCCCGGGCCGGCGTTTCGCCGCCTGGACAGCCGCAGCTTTCTCCGCTCAGCCGGACGGGTGAGAACACCGCAAGTACCAGCGCCGGGGCGACCGGGGGACGACCTGGATTACCGCGCCGGACACCAACTGTCAGCTGCCACTATCGTCTGCAGGCGCGCCCCGCCTTGGCCTTGCGCAGCCAGGCTAGGTCGTCATCCTCGCCAGAGGCGTAGCCCCAGGCAGAGTGCGCTGCGGAGCCGATCCGCGTCGGCAGGCTGCAGATGGTGGCCCGACTCAGCGGGCTGCTGACGATGTTCGGCTGTCATCGCCTGCTCGCTGAGCCAGCCGGGGCTTGATCCTCGCCTGCGGCGATCAAGCCCCGCAGCCTCTGGTATTCCGCAGCGTCGATCTCGCCGCGGGCCAGACGCTCGTCCAGTATCCCGCGCGCGTCCGCTCCGTTGCGGCGCTCCCGGGCGCCCTGCTCGCCGCGGCGCTGCTGGTGCTGCCTGGTCATCAGGGTGTACCCGACCCAGATCAGCACACCCAAAAACGCGAGCATCCCGATCCACATGAGGGCAACTGCCCAGACGGGCCAGCCGCCGCCTGCTCCTCCGTACCCGAACATCATCGCAGCCATCTCCTCCGAGCCCGAGCT